>ERZ894183.786-NODE-786-length-21829-cov-6.464775_pt1 | contig 21829 bp, 19 predicted proteins | sample MGYA00380279_ERZ894183 | MGnify/ENA primary metagenome ERZ894183 (study PRJEB32331, sample SAMN06328422) | human gut metagenome | biome: human gut microbiome; feature: stool | host: Homo sapiens | collected 2013-06-26 ... | reverse complement strand
TCCGTCGTGATGCGGTACGCTTTTAATTCCTTTTCGTACTGCTCGTTCGTCATATCCGGCGAGGCGCTCATGAAGCGGCGCTTTAAGAAGTTCGATTTGTTGAGGAGTGCCGTGTAGTTTTCGTCGGCGGTCTTCTGTGCTTCCTGAAGCTTCTTTTGCAGGTCGAGGTCATCGATGGCCTCCGCTGCGCCGATGGCGCCGCCGGTGACGGCATTGCCGAGGGCGTTTCTCGCCTCGCGCACGCGGTCTCCGAGTTCGGATAAGCTTTTAAACTGGTGATTCAAGCGCTGCACGGTGATGGACGTGATGATGATGTCGAGCAGCATGATGCCGAGGACGGCATAGAGGATGACCCAGCCGACGGTGCGGTTGACGTAGTGCAGAAGTGACGTGAGTACCGGCACGATGAACACCACAATGAACGAGAAGCACACGCCGCGCACGGTGGCGACGGGCACGGAAACGTAACCCTTGATATTCCACTTGAATTTGGAGTAATCACGCAGGCGGATGTGCGTTGTTTTGCGCAGCAGCCACGCGAACGTGAATTCCACAAGGAAGCTTGAAATCAGGCAGAAAAACAGCGTGGCAACAAACGACGTCTGCCAATGCAGCGCCGTCAATGCCGCCCACGGCAGCGCAATCATCAGGCCGTACTGCGGGCAGTACGGACCGTTCAGCATGCCGGGGTTTTTGAATTTTCGGTATACCATACCGATGTACCCCACCTCTGCGACCCAGCCGCAGAAGGAAGCAAGCACAAAGTACCACAGAAAAAGCCAGATCTTATATGCCATGCGTGCATCTCCTTAAACCATCGAGCGTCCTATGTATATCTCGGAAAAGTATAGAACAGTATAGCATATTTCACGGTTTTCAACAATACTTCTGCAAGAAAAAACTGTCGGAAACCGCAGCAATATCGGAAATTTTGAGGGGGAAACAAACGGCTCCTACCACGAAAACCTGCCCGTACTGCCTGATGGATGACGTGAAGACCGGCGCGACGAAATGCCCGCACTGCGCATCCGTGCTTCCGCCGGAAGACGAAGAGGAAAAGAAGGACGCATAATATCTCGCTTATACATACGCGGCTCCACGGTGCTTTCATGCGCCGGGAGCCGTTTTTCTTTTTATTGTCCGAAGGACTATAGCATTCGCCGACAGGCGAATATAATGAAGGCGCACTTTCGGAGAGAAAGTACGCCTTGAAAATATGTATTCTTATGTCTTACTTAAAGCAAAATTACCAGCCGAGGCCCTTGAGGTAATCGCGGCTCATCTTCACGGCTTCGAGAGCGGGGGTGTCATAAGACTGATCCTGCTCGACAACGACCCACTTGGAGCCGGCTTCCAGTGCTGCATCGAGCACCGGCGGAATGTTCTGCATGCCGTGACCGACCGGACGGAACTCGAACTTGCCGGTTTCTTTCTTCTTCTCGGTCTCAATGCCGATGAGCTCGTACATGTTGGCCGGCTTACCTTCCTTGTAGAAGTCCTTGAGGTGGACGACCGGTGCGCGGCCGGCGTACTTCTTGATGTAATCGACCGGCTCTTCGCCGGCGACCTTGACCCAGCAGATATCAAGCTCGGTCTGGAGCAGGTCAGCGGGAATCTCGGTATAGATATAATCGAGTGCATACTGACCGTTCGGCATCTTTACAAACTCGAAATCGTGGTTGTGGTAAAGCAGCGTGATGCCGACTTTCTTGCAGGCTTCGCCGATCTTCTTGAAGGTCTCAATGTTCTTGAGGAACTTCTCGGTGCCCGGACGATCTTCTTCCATCAGATACGGGATGGCAATGTACTGCATGCCGATCTCCTTATACTGTGCGACCGTGCCTTCGATGTCGGCTTCGAGCTCCTGGAACGGAACGTGTGCAGAAAGCGGAACGAGGCCCACTTCTTCCAAAATCGCCTTGACTTCCGCCGGCTTCATACCATAAAGGCCTGCAAGCTCAACGCCGTCATAGCCCATGTCCTTGATTTTCTGCATGGTGCCCTTAAAATCGCGCTCAGCGTCATCGCGGACAGAATAAACCTGTACCGCTACGGGTAAAGTTTTCATGGTGAACTCCTCCTGTGGTTTTGAAATCTGATTCAATTATACAAGAGTATTTGCAAAAAATCAATGGAATTTTCGTAAAAATCCGAGTTTTAATTGGTTATTATCGCCCTCTTTTTCCATTTCGGTGGCGGGATCGGCAAATTCCTTCAGGCGTGCCGCATAGGCTTCTTCAAGCGCATTTTCAAAGGGGAGCGTTTTCGCTTCGACACCGATCAGGTGCAGTAAATAGCGCGTGAATGCGGGGTTCATGGTGAGAAGCGGGCCCACGAGATACGTGCCGAAAAAGTTGTGCATATGCACGCCCTCTAAGTCGGAGCTTTTGTTTAGTCCCATGCCACGCTCCGCTTTGGCAAAATAGTAAGCGCTGTTGTCGCCGTAAGCCATGGTGAACTGCGTTTTGCAGCCGAGCAGGCGCATATTTTGGAACATGCCGAGAAAATTGCCGTTATAGCGGTGGTTGTAATCCCGCACAGCGTAAAGATCAAAAAGAGCAAGCCCCGGTATGCGACGGCTGCCATCGCGAATTTCGCGGAACAAAACCTCCACGGCATTGCCGGTGAAAAGGAAGCAGCGTCCTTTTTCAATTTGCGCTGCAAGCTGCGCTTTATGCGGCAGCAGCTTTTCGATGACCTTTTCCTGTGTGTGCTCGGACATGGAGCCGAGGTAGACGAGATCGACGGGATCTTTTACGAACTGCGGTGTTTCATAGAGCGCGGTCTCGATGAATTCCGCGTTTGGCAGGCAGGCTTTTAAAAGCAGCACATTGCCGTAATCGCCGAAAAGATTGCAGCACTCCGGAAATAGAATCTCAATTTTCATTTGCAGTCTCCTTTTTGGCACGTTCAATCAGGCAGTCGCGGAGCTGCTCTGCGGCGGCGCGGGTGAACACGGCGTGCAGAATATACACGCGCTTGACGTTTTTATAATTGACCAATGCGGCGGTGTTCTCCGGTTTTTCGGCACAACGGATATTTTCCTGCGGAATACCGGCGAGCAGGGCGCGCACTTGGTAATCGTAACAACGGCTGCCGACGGTTATGAGCTCACGCACACAATCGGTATTCAAAAATTCGTAGTCCGCTTCGTAAAGCCATGCGGTATTTTCCGAAGAATGTGCCGCGTCGTGCCGGTCGTAGTTCATGAGCACGACGGCGCAGGGGATGTTCTGCTCCGCGATGAACTCAAACACGCGCGAGCTTGCGATGGGGCTTTGGCCTTTGGCAAGGCAGAGTACAATTTCTTTGTCACTGGCTGACTGAATATCATAGCGCGTGCGGGTGAGCTCCGTTTTTTCGAGCGAGGATGCGATCTGCTTTTGCGAAAGTCCGAGCGTTTTTAAAAGCGTGACGGCGGTGAGCTCGTTATAAAGGTCGGTGATGTTTTTGCCGAGCAGGCGGTAGGTCTCTTCGCCCTGCGGTGCTAAAAGCGTGAAGCGCATGGCAGTTTGATCGACCGTTTTTGCTTCGTAATCGATGTTCGGCGAGCCGTAATCGCAATTTGGGCAATGCGCGCGGCCAATGTGATTATATCGCAGAAAGCGGTAGGAAAGCGGCGCGCCGCATTGCGGGCAGGCGGTGATGTCCCGCACAAGATTCGGGCGTGCGGCATCGTCGCGCGGGAGCTTATCAATGCCGAAGTACACGCGTGGGTTCTGCGGCTTTAAGTGGCTTGTGATGAGGTCATCGCCGTTTAAAATGAGCGTGGCGCTGTCGTTCAGATTTTTGTTTAAGAGATCGGCGATGAATTCCACATTTGCGTTGCGGTCGAGCGCATCGCGGCAGAGATTGGTGCAGACGAAATAATCCGGCTGTATATAGGAGAGAATCTTTTCTGCCGAGCGCTCGTCAAATTCAAAAACGGCAAGATCATGCTTCGGGTTGCCGAAAAAAGTGGAATCGGCAATGAGCGCCGAAGCAATACCCGTGTTGACGTTTGCGCCAAAGCGATTGCAGACGTATTCCACATGGTTATCCGTTAAAATGTCTTCTGTTAAATTGCAGACGGTTGTTTTGCCGTTTGTTCCGGCCACCATGACGACGGTTTTCGGGCGCGGTATGCGCCCCAGAAAATCCGGGCACAGAATAATGGCCCAAGAGCCCGGCATGGATGTGCCCTTTCGCCCGATGAGCTTTAAAATACGCGCCGTGCACTTGGCAAAAAAAAGAGCAAAATAGAAGCGAAGTGATTTTTTCAAAAGGGTTCCTCCCGTTTTGTATGCGTTTTCAAAAGCTGCACCGAAAACGCTATATGCGGTATTGTCAAAAACAAAAATAGTATAACACTATATGTACAAATAGTCAATACTTGCACTTTTTACCATTAAGAATGCGATATGGATTGGGTATAATGGATTAAAAAAAGGAAGTGCGAAAAAAGAGGAAACGAATGAAAAATTTTTTGGGTGAAAAAATCAGACAGTATCGCGTGGAAAACGGGCTGACACAGCGCCAGTTTGCAGACCGGTGCGATTTGGATGAGTTTTATATCAGCCGCATAGAAAACGGAAAACGCACACCGGGCAGAAAGGCGCTGGTACAGATCGCGAATGCCATGCAGATCTCGGTGGATTCTCTGCTGCAAACGGAATCGAACGCTGCTTTTCAAAATGAATACGCACGCTTTATGCAGGAATTTGAGCATTGCTCCGCAGAGCTTTCTGTCGAGGACAAGGAATATATTCTGGATACATTAGAGCTGCTGCGCACACGATTTTTTAAGACTGATTGGAAGGAATGAAGAAAATGAAACGAAATTTACGCTTTTATTTTGCGCTGATGTTCGCCCGCGGTACGGCGCTGGTTTTAAAGCTCATCGGGCGAAAGGGCACGTCCATGCCGGGTTCTTGGGCTATTATTCTGTGCCCGGATTTTATCGGGCGCATGCCGAAACCGAAGAAGATCATCGGCATTACGGGCACGAACGGCAAAACGACTGTCTCGAACATGATCGAGGATGTTTTGGAGGATAACGGCATCGAGTTCATGTGCAACCGCTCCGGCACGAATGTTGCGACCGGCGTGGCATCAACGCTCATTGCGAACAGTCACTTTTTCGGCAAGCCGAAGTGTGATCTTGCGGTGTTTGAGCTCGATGAGCGCTCTGCGCCGAACATTTACCCTTACATGCAGCCGGACATTGTGCTGTGCACGAACATTTTTCGTGATTCTTATAAGCGCAACGCGCACGCGGAGTTTATCCTCGACATTCTGAATAAGGAAATTCCAAAGGGAACAAAGCTCGTTTTGAACGGCGACGACCCGCTTTGCAGTTCCATTAAGCCCGAAAACGACCGCGTGTATTTCGGCATCGACCACCTTGACACGGACAAAAAGGAATGCGACAATATCGTAAATGATGTGCCTGCCTGCCCCAAATGCCACGGCCCGCTTGTGCACGACATTGTGCGCTACCATCATATCGGCCGTGTGCACTGCGAAGCCTGCGGCTACCGCTCGCCGGACATCGACTACCTTGCAACGGACATCGATACGAAAGGCATGAAAATGAACGTGGCGGTGGACGGCAAAAAATCGGAATATCCGCTTTTGAACAGTACGAACATCAATATTTATAACGCCCTTGCCGCCATTGCGACGCTGCGTGAATTCGGCCTTTCCGAAGAAAAAATCCGCAATTCCATGGAGAAAATGGGCATCAGCGAGACGCGTTACTCCGAAAAAGAAGTGAACGGCAGAAAGTACATTCTGCACCTTGCAAAGGGGCAGAACCCCATTGCATGCTCCCGTGCGTTTGAAAATATCCGTAACGCGCCGGGCAAAAAGTCCGTTGTGATGTTTCTCGACGACTACTTCGATGCGCGCCACACCGTGGAGAACACCGCGTGGTTCTACGACACCGATTTTGAGTTTTTAAATGACCCGAGCATCGTGCAGGTCGTTATTGCCGGTGCGCGCCACCACGATACGTATGTGCGCACGCTTCTGGCCGGTGTGCCGGCGGAGAAGATCGTGCACATGCGCGATGAAAGCGATACGCCTGCGGCGGTCTCGAAAGAAGCGGACACAGTCTTTATTCTGTACGACGTATACACCATTCGTTTGGCAAATGACATTCGCGATAAGATGATCGAACGTGAGAAGGAGGGCGAGACGAAATGAAAATAGAAGTCCTTTTCCCGGAATTCTGCAACCTGTTCGGCGACGCGTACAACATGGTCTACCTTGAAAAAACGCTGCCGGAAGCGGAGTTTATCCGCACGAAATTCAGCGACGATGTGCGCTTTACCGAAGAAAAAATGAACCTTGTGTATATGGGTCCCATGACGGAGCGTATGCAGGAGCAGGTCATCCGCAAGTTGATGCCGCTGAAGGAGAAAATCCAAAAAGCCATTGACGACGGCACGGTGTTCCTTTTCACGGGCAATGCGCTCGAAATCTTCGGCGATTACATTGAAAACGAGGACGGCAGCCACGTAGAGTGCCTTGGGCTTTATCGTTTGTACGCAAAGCGCGATATGATGCACCGCCACAACAGCGACTTTGAGGGCGAATTTGACGGCAATGTCATCATGGGCTTTAAGACGCAGTTCACGATGGCCTACACGCCGGATGAATCGCACGGCTTGTTCGTGAAAAACAAAGGTGTGGGGCTCAATATAAAGGCGAAATACGAGGGTATCCGCGTAAACAACTTCTTCGGCACATACCTTGTGGGGCCGATCTTGGTTTTGAATCCGCCGTTTACAAAGTACATTTTGAACCTGATGGGCGCGGGCGATGTGAAGCTTGCGTTTGAAGCGGAAAACATGGAGGCCTACGAGCAGCGCAAGAAGGATTTTGCCGAGAAGGTACACTGATGGTGCAGCACGAAATTCCGCCGGTGTTCGACGAAAACAGCCGCGTACTCGTTTTGGGCTCGTTTCCGTCTGTGCAGTCGAGAAAAGCGGCGTTTTTCTACGGGCACCCGCAAAACCGCTTTTGGCGCGTCTTGAGCGCGGTTTTCGGTGAACCGGTGCCGGGGGATGTCCCCGAAAAGAAGGCGCTTTTGCTAAAGCATAAAGTTGCCTTGTGGGACGTTATTGCCTCGTGCGACGTAACGGGCTCAGCTGACGCGAGCATCAAAAACGTTATGCCGAATGATCTTTCCGTGATTTTATCGACAGCGAACATCACGCATGTGTGTACAAACGGTCAAATGGCGCACAAGCTGTATCAAAAATATCTGGCGAAAGAGATCGACCTGCCGGAAACGGTTCTGCCGAGCACCAGCCCCGCGAACGCCGCGTGGAGCTTGGAGCGGCTGACGGAAGCGTGGAAGATTATCCGATCAATTTAATACGGCAAGCACGCGGCTTTAAAAACCGCGTGCTTTTTTCACCCATTTTTTCCCTCTCCATATAATAAAATCAGGAGGGCTGAAAATGAATGATATTGTATTTTATGCGTTGTTGGCGACGCTGGGGACATGGTTCGTCACGGCGCTTGGTGCTGCCACGGTGGTGCTGTTCAAATCGCCGAACCCCAAAATTCTCAATTTGATGCTCGGCTTCGCCGCCGGGGTGATGGTTGCGGCGAGCTTTTGGTCACTTTTGCAGCCGGCCATCGAGCGCGCGGAGGCGGCGGGAAGCATGCCTGCGTTTTTGGTGGCGACACTCGGGTTTCTCTGCGGTGCGTTGTTCATGTGGGGCTCCGATAAATGCGTGACCTACGCGCAGCGGCGCTCCGCTTTGGCGCAGGGCGAGAAAAACGCACGGCTGAACCGCATCATTTTGTTGGTGCTTTCCATCACGCTGCACAACATTCCGGAGGGGCTCGCTGTGGGCGTGGCGTTCGGTGCGCTGAAAAACGGCGGCTATACGCCGGAAGCGCTGATGGGTGCCGTGACGGTGGCCGTGGGCATCGGCTTGCAGAATTTTCCCGAAGGTGCGGCGGTCTCGCTGCCTTTGCGCCGTGAGGGGTGCTCCAGAAGGAAGAGCTTTTTCATCGGGCAGGCTTCCGGCTTTGTGGAGCCAATTGCGGGCGTTTTGGGCGCTTTGCTTGCCGTGTACATTGAAGCCGTTTTGCCGTTTGCACTGTCCTTTGCGGCGGGCGCGATGATCTTAGTCGCGGTGCACGAGCTCATCCCCGAGTGTCAGCACAACCAGAAAGCGCAGCCGTATGCGGCGACAATGGGCATTGTGACGGGCTTTGCACTAATGATGCTTTTGGACGTGATGCTGGGATGAAATTTTAAGATAGAATAAAAAGTCCGAAACACGGTTTAGGTGCTTCGGACTTTTGCCGTTTTGTTGTATTTTACGCCTTTGCGGGTTCTGCGGCGGGGACGGTGAGCAGCTTTTTCCAGCGGCCGCTGTAATAGTAGATGAGCAGCGGGATGATGCCCAGAATGTAGCCGATCGGCGCGGCAAACCAAATACCTGTGGTGCCGATCCAGATGGGCAGAAGCAACGAGAGACCGATCTTGCTGCACAGCTCCACAACGGAGGAGACCATGGAAATGTTGATTTTGCCCATGCCCTTGACGGTGCTGTTATAAAGCCAGATCCATCCGAGGAACGGGAAGAACCACGCCTGAATGCGGATGAATTCGAGTGAATACGCGATGACTTCGGTCTCGTTCGGCTTGACGTACAGCGAGACGAGCAGCTCAGAAAAAATGAGTGTCAGCGCACCTGCAAAAATGCTCAGACCGCCGACAAGAAGGAAGATTTGCTGCACGCCAAGCTTGATGCGCTCTGCGTTTTTCGCGCCGAAGTTCTGCCCGACATAGACGGAAAAGCCGAACGAGAAATTGCTGAACAGCATCACGGCGAGGTTCTGCACGTTGCTGCCGACGGTGAACGCCGCGACGACGTTGGAGCCGTAGCCGTTGATGACGCGCGTAATAACCATCATGCCGACGGAAAGAAACAGGCTTTGCAGAGCCATTTGCGCACCCATGCCGAATATTTTAAGGCTGACGGGCATATCCAGGCGCAGGGTGTGGCGCTTCGGCATCAGATCGGGGTATTTGCGGAACATGACGAGGATGCAGATGGCGGCGGAGATGGCCTGCGAGCCGACCGTTGCAACGGCGACACCCGCAACGCCCATGTTGAGACCAATGACGCTGATGAGGTCGAGGATAACATTCAAAACGGAGCACAGAATGAGGAAATACAGCGGTGTTTTGCTGTCGCCGAGTGCGCGCAGGATAGATGCCGCGGCGTTATACGCAAACTGTGCGATGCCGCAGCCGCAGACAATCTGAATGTATAAAACGGACATGTCGATGACGTCTTCCGGCGTTTTTAAAAGCTGCATGAGCGGCCGCGCGGCGAAAACGCTGATGAGACCCAGAACAACGCCGAGCAAAAGGGTGATCCACCCGGAGGCGACGATGCCCTTGCGCACGCGGTCGTTGTCGTTTGCGCCGACGTATTGCGAAAGCACGATGGAAACGGCACTCGTCACGCCGGTTGCAAGCAGCAGGATGAGGCCCGTTGTGGACGTGGTGGCACCGATGGCGGCCAGTGCGTGCGAGCCGACGAAGCGGCCGAGCACGGCGGAGTCCACCATGGAATAAAGCGACTGGAAAATACTGCCGATCATCATGGGCAGCGCAAAACGAAGCATCAGGTTGATCGGTTTGCCCTGCGTCATGTCGATGGCACCGGACGGTTTGGACATGATACAACAACTCCTAAAAAAGATTAAGGTAAACCGTTCCGTAGAAAATAAGGGTAAACCGCGTTTGTAGAACCTCTTCGCTGCGTGTTAGTTTACAAGTATCATTGTACCAAGAAAGCAACGCGAGTTCAATGAACGGTTTACCCAAATCAGTGGGAAAAATATTTGGCTATTTTTGCCAATAATTAAATGTTAAACGATGGAATAAGTGAACATTTCGTAGTGCAGCGCGGTGCCGATGTCGATCTCCTCCGGCAAAAGCGCGCGAGCGACCAGAATTTCATCGTGCGTGTCATTGTCCGTTCGGCGCAAAACGGCGTAGTCGCCGTCGATGCTCGCCACTTCGTATTCGTAGGGGCCCATTATACCACCGTACCTTCTTTAACAAATGTGGCGGCGTGCTCACGCGCGGCCTCGTAATCCTGCGCTAAGATGAGGTAGGCTTTCGTGAAGCGCTTTGCGTTCGGGTCTTCCGGCTCAATGGCGCGCTCCATTAAAAGAACACCGTCCGTTTCGGAGACCTCGTGAAACCCCATCTTTTTGTGGAATGCCACGGCGGCATCGTTCGGCAGATTGATGTGCGCTGTAACGCGGCGGTAATTTGCATGGTGCATGATGTCCAGCATCAGGCTGTATAAAGACGTGCCCACGCCGCTGTGCAGACATTTTTCGGAGACGTACAGCTGTGCGTCGGCGGAGAACAGGTCGTCTTTCGGAATATCGCGGTCGGTCAAAAAGCAGAATCCCGCCGTCTGGTTGTTGATCTCCGTCAGAATCCACATACGGCCGTATGTATAGGTGTCGATGCGCTGCACGTATTCGGCGAGCGTCGGCACTTCGGTGTCAGGCGTGTAGTGTGTCTTTTCGACGTAGGGTGTGTAAATTTTGAGCATGGACGGGCCGTCCCACTCGTTCGTTCTGCGTACTGCAACTCTGAAATCACTCATATTTTCAGTTCCTTTCGTTCGTAACTTCTGCATATAGGGGAATAGACGGTGCGGCACCGGGGCGCGAGACCGCAATGGCAGCGGCTTTTGCCGCGAGGATCAGCGATTTTTTCGGCGAAAGCCCATCCAGCATACCGCGCATGAAATAGCCCGTGAACGTATCGCCGGCCGCGGTGGTATCGACCGCACGGACAAGCTCCGCCGGGGCAAACGCGCGCTTATCTTCTTTGGCGTACCACGCGCCTTTACTGCCGAGCGTTAAGACTGCGGCGGCGTGCGGGTATTTTTGAAGGAGCTTATCCAAAATAGCGGTGGGAATTTTTGTGCCGGTCAGCTGTTCGCCCTCCACTTCGTTCAAAACGAACACGGAAACGAGCGACAGATTGCACTTTAAAACGTTTTCGTTCATCGGGGACGGATTGAGCCAGATCTCCATGCCGCGCGCATGGGCTTTTTCAAGAATATACGGCAGCGCGCTGATCTCGTTTTGCAGCAGAAGAATGTCGCCTGCGCTGAATTGCGCAAGCACGCGGTCGGCGTATGCTTCATCCACAGCCCCGTTGGAGCCGCCGAAAAGCAGAATGGCGTTCTGTGCCTCTCGGCTGACCTGAATGACGGTGTGCCCGCCCGGCATATCGCGCGTTTCGATGAGGGAGGTATCTACGCCGTTTTGGTTCAATAAATCGCGCAGGTGCTCGCCGTCCGTGCCGATGAGCCCCGCATGGCAGACGGAAAGCCCCGCCCGCACAAGCGCAATGGACTGGTTTAACCCCTTGCCGCCCGGGAACACGGTGCGGCTTTCGCTTTGAATGGTCTCACCGCCCTGCAAAATGTGGTCGACCTTATAAACATAGTCTGTATTGAGTGAGCCGAAATTCAAGATCCTCTTCAAGGTTTTGCACTCCTCTGTTTCAAAATCAATACAAGAATAGCACGAACAAAGCCCGCCGTCAAGGAAAGCAGGACAAAAGAAAAAACGCAAAAACCCAATATTTCAGCGGTTTCGCCAAGGCGGAACATATTCACAAAACGCGCGAAAAGTGGTATAATATTTCGGTTAACGAGCAAACCGAGTTTTTAATCCGTTTTTTGCCGTATCCCGCGCATGCAAAACGGCGCGGCCGGTTTTGAATTTTTTGAAGCAGTTTGAAGTTAAGAACGATAAAGAAAGGGATTGATAAAGATGGGAAAAAGAGAAAATTTGCGCAACGTAGCCATTATTGCACACGTTGACCACGGCAAGACCACCCTTGTGGACCAGCTTCTGCGCCAGAGCGGCGTTTTCCGCAGCAACGAAGCCGTAACCGAGCGCGTCATGGACTCCGGTGATTTGGAGCGTGAGCGCGGCATTACGATCCTCTCCAAAAACACAGCTGTCATGTACAATGACATCAAAATCAATATTGTCGATACCCCGGGCCATGCCGATTTCGGCGGTGAGGTGGAACGTATTCTGATGATGGTAGACGGCGTTCTGCTGCTTGTCGATGCGTTTGAGGGATGTATGCCGCAGACGCGCTTCGTTTTAAAGAAGGCGCTTGGTCTTGGCAAAAAGCCGGTCGTTGTCGTCAATAAGGTCGACCGTCCGGGCGCACGTCCGCTTGAAGTCGTGGACGAAGTGCTTGACCTCTTCATTGAGCTCGGTGCAGACGAAGACCAGCTCGATTTCCCGGTGGTCTACGCTTCTGCACGTGACGGCTACGCCATGAACCAGCCGGACGAAAAGGGCACGGACATGAAGCCGCTGTTTGAAGCCATTGTAAACGATGTTCCGGCGCCGGAGGGTGACCTTGACGGCCCGACGCAGGTGCTGTTCTCCAACATTGACTATGATGAGTACGTCGGCCGTATCGGTATCGGCCGAGTGGAGCGCGGCTCCGTAAAGGTCGGCCAGACCGTTACCATCTGCAACAGCACAGGCGACGAAAAACGCAACGCGCGCATTACGAAGCTCTACCAGTTTGAGGGCCTCAAGCGCGTGGACGCAGAGAGCGCAGAGCTCGGCGACATCGTGGCCGTTTCCGGCATGGCAGACCTCAACATCGGTGAGACCGCCTGCGACCCGGAGCACGTGGAGCCGCTGCCGTTCGTCAAGATCGACGAGCCGACCGTTTCTATGATGTTCATGGTCAACAATTCCCCGTTTGCGGGCCGCGAGGGCAAATATGTCACCTCCCGCAACCTGCGCGACCGCCTGTTTAAGGAGGTCGAAACGAACGTTGCTATGCGCGTGGAAGAGACGGATTCCGCCGATACGTTTAAGGTATCCGGCCGCGGCGAGCTGCACCTCTCCATTCTTATCGAGCAGATGCGCCGCCAGAACTACGAATTCCAGGTCTCCCGCCCGAGCGTTATTTTCAAGGAAGAAAACGGCAAGAAGCTGGAGCCGATGGAGCTTTTGATGATTGAAGTTCCGGATAACTACGTCGGCGCGGTCATGGAAAAGCTCGGCACCAGAAAGGCAGAGCTGCTCAACATGGGTACCCGCGACAGCGGCACCACACACCTTGAATTCAAGATCCCGTCCCGCGGCATCATGGGCTACCGCTCCGAGTTCCTTACGGACACGAACGGCAACGGCATCATGAACCACGTGTTCGATTGCTACGAGCCGTATAAGGGAGATATTCAGCAGCGCAGCACCGGTTCTCTCGTTGTACACGAGACCGGCGAATCCACGGCTTACGGCCTGTTCTACGCACAGGACAGAGGCCGCCTGTTTATCGGGCCGGGCGTACCGGTTTACGAGGGCATGATTGTCGGCAGCAACCCGAAGGGCGACGACATCGTCATCAACGTCTGCAAGAAGAAGCACGCGACAAACACCCGTGCTTCCGGCTCCGACGACGCACTGAAGCTGACCCCGCACACCGTGCTCTCTCTGGAGCAGTCCCTCGAGTTCATCGCGGACGACGAGCTTGTGGAGATCACGCCGAAGAGCATCCGCATGCGCAAAATGGTGCTGAGCAAAGAGCTGCGCATGAAGCAGGCTGCGAAAAAGAAGTAATTTATAAACCTGACCAACGGAAAAGACACACGGAGAGCCAATGAATATCGTTATTTTGGATCTGGAGTGGAACGGTGCGTACAGCCGCCGTCTCCACGGCTTTATCAATGAGATTATCGAGTTCGGCGCTGTCAAGCTCGATGCACAACTGAATATCACAGACCGGTTTTCCTGCTTTGTCAAACCGCAGGTGACAAAAAAGATCAGCGCGATTATCTCGGACCTCACCAACATTACGGATGCGAATCTTTTGGACGCGCGCCCGTACATGCAGGTGATGAGCCGCTTCAAAAAATGGGCGGGCGACTGCGTGATTGCCACGTGGGGCACGTCGGACATTCTGGCGCTGATTGAAAACTGCCGCTATTTCGGCGGTGGGGAGACCGTTCCGTTTTTGCAGCGCTATGTCGATTTACAGCAGTACGTGGAAAAGCGCCTTGGCGAGGACGGCAAGGAGCAGCTTGGGCTTTCCAAAGCGGCAGAGCTGCTTTCCATTGATGACGGCGCGCTCGACCACCACCGCGCGCTCGACGACAGCGTGCTGTCCGCTATGGTGCTGGAGCGCATTTACACAAAGGATACGTTCCGCCCGTTTATTCAGGACTGCAAGGACCCGGAGTTTTACAGACGCATCACGTTTAAAACGACGTATATCTGTGACGTGAACAGCCCGTTGATCGAAAAGGAGCATCTGCATTTCACGTGCGAAAAATGCGGCGGCGAAGCAAAGCGCCGCGGCAAATGGACTGTGAAAAACAAGAGTCTGCGCAGCACGTTTAAGTGCGAAAAGTGCGGCTACGAATTCTGCGGTCAGCTGCGCGTGAAGCAGAAGTATGAGGGTATTATCGTGAGCCGCAAATCCATTCCGCTGCCGAAAATCGAAAAGCCGCGCCGCGCCGAAAACGCAGACATCGCCGATATGCGTCTGACAATCAAGGAAAACGGTGTGGGACTGCTGACGTTTAAGGCGTGGGAGAATATCCCGTACCTTACGCACTGCTTCTCCACGCGCATCGGCGGCGTGAGTGAAGAAGAGTTTGCTGCTATGAACCTCGGCTTCAACCGCGGCGACAGCGACGAAAATGTAAAAGAAAATTTCCGTCTCATCGCTCAAGCGGCGAATATTCCTGTAGAGAATATAACGGCGGGCGCGCAGGATCACCACACGAACGTGCGCCGTGTCACGATGAAAAACGCCGGCACAGGTATTTGGAAGCCGAAGGACATGGAAAGCGTGGACGGCCTTGTGACGGATGAGCCGAATCTGCCGCTGCTCATTTACGCGGCGGACTGTGTGCCGCTTTACTTCTACGACCCCATTCATCACGCCATTGGGCTTTCGCACGCCGGTTGGCGCGGCACGGTGAACGGCATGGCAAAAGCTACCGTAGAGAAAATGCAGGAGGAATTCGATACCCGCCCCGAGGATTTGCTCGCGGCCATCGGTCCGTCCATTGCAAAGGAGTGCTTTGAGGTGGACGCCCCGTGTGCGGAGGAATTCCTCGCGCTGCCCGACAGCGACAAATTCGTCACGGACGACGGCAACGGCAAATTCCACGTTGATCTTTGGGCGTGCAACCGTGCGTTCTTATTAGGTGCAGGCGTGCTGCCCGAGCACATCACAACGGGCGGCGTGTGCACCATGTGCAACAGCGACCTGCTGTTTTCACACCGCGTGACGCGCGGCAAGCGCGGCTCTAACGCCGGGTTCCTGATGCTCAGGGAACAAAACGCATGAGCGTTTGCACACTGTGCCCGCGAAAATGCGGTGTTGACCGTGAAATAATGCGCGGCTACTGCCAAAGCGGCGATAAAATGCACATTGCGCGCGCGAAGCTCCACTACTGGGAGGAGCCGCCCATCAGCGGTACGCGCGGCAGTGGCACGATCTTTTTTACCGGCTGCTCGCTGCGCTGCGCGTTTTGCCAGAACAGCGAGATCTCCGGCGAAAGCCTACACGGCAAGGATTTTACGGCTGAAGAATTTATCGAGACGATAAAAAAACTCGAAGCTATGGGTGCGCACAACATCAACCTTGTTACGCCGACGCACTTTGCATCGCAAATTGCCGAAGCGCTGCGCATCTATAAGCCGCGCGTGCCCGTTGTCTACAACTGCGGCGGGTATGAATCGGTCGAGACACTGCGCATGTTAGAGGAGCTCGTCGACATTTACCTGCCGGATTTCAAATATGCGGACGACGATCTCGCCGTGCGGCTTTCCAATGCGCCGCACTACTGTGAAACGGCGCTTGCTGCCATTCATGAGATGGTGCGACAGACGGGCGAAAATGTGTACGACGAAAACGGCATGCTGCAAAAGGGCATCATCATTCGGCAACTCATTTTGCCCGGCCACACGCGCAATTCCATGCAGGCTCTGGAGCTCATCAAACAGCATTTCCCGGACGTGCCCGTGAGCCTGATGAGCCAGTATACGCCGATGGGACGTGTTTTGCACGAGCCGGAATTTGCGGACATCAACCGCCGCATCACCCTGAGGGAGAGCCGCAAGGTACAAAATTATATGTTGGAACTGGGTTTGCCCGGCTTCTGCCAAAAGCGCAGCGCCGCCGGCGAACGTTATATACCGGATTTTACACAGTTTGACACGGTCAACTTAGGGGAGGAAAAATCCATGCAGACAACGATCCAGCTTCTTTCACCGATGGAAAAAGTCATGGCGCAGGAAGAAAAGACCTTTGCGCCGTACCCGAAGGCGAGCGCTCTGCGCGGAGAAGAGACCGCGTTTCAGGCCATCGTCACGGGCGAGGGCGAGCACTACATTGAGGTGCGCACCGATGCACCCGTTAAAGTGGCGGTGTACCGCGAGGGCTATGTGCCGTGCACGCTTTCCGCGTACCCGGACAGGTTCGATGACGACTACATCACAACAGAGCCGAGCACGTTCCCGGATGTGCTGTATCCCGTCACGGACGGCGCGGTGAACGTCAACGGCCGCGAGGTGCTGTGGGTGAGCCTCAAAGTGAACGACGATGCCGCGGGCGGCGATTACCCCGTGGAGATCAGCGCAAACGGCAAAAGCGAAATTTTCCGTTTGACGGTCGTGCCGGTCACTTTGCCGGAGCAGAAGCTCACGTTCACGCAGTGGTTCCATGGCGACTGCATCGCAGCGCGCTACGGCGTGGAGATTTACTCAAAAGAGCACTGGGCATTGTTAGACAAGTATATGCGCATGGCGGCGGAACACGGCATGAACATGATCCTGACGCCGGTGTTCACTCCCGCGCTCGATACCGAGATCGGCAAAGAACGCCCGTGCACGCAGCTTGTGGAGATCACAAAGAACGACGCGGGTTATCATTTTGATTTCGCAAGGCTTGCCCGCTGGGTGGAAACCGCAAAGGACTGCGGCATTTCTAAGTTTGAGATTTCCCACTTCTTCACACAGTGGGGTGCAAAATGTGCGCCGAATATCTACGTCACCGAAAACGGTGAACGCAAGCTGAAATTCGGTTGGCATACTGCGGCAACCGACCCGGAATACGCGGTATTATTGCATGCGCTGCTGCCGCAGCTGTTTACATTCTTTGAAGAAGTAGGCGTTGAAAAAAGTGACCTTATGTTCCACATTTCGGACGAGCCGAGCGAGGAGCACAAGGCGGACTACTTAAAGGCGAAAGCCGTTGTGGAGCCGTATTTGCCCGGCTGCATTCTGCGCGACGCGCTCTCGTCGTATGATTACTACACGGAGGGGCTCGTCAAGCACCCCGTCGTCGCGACGAATCATATCACGCCGTTTATCGAAAACGATGTGCCGGATCTGTGGGCGTACACCTGCTGCAGCCAGTGCGTGGACGTGGGCAACCGTTTCCTCGCGATGCCCTCAAACCGCAATCGCATTTTGGGCGTGCAGATGTGGAAGTATCACATCACGGGCTTCCTGCACTGGGGCTATAACTTCTGGAACTCGCAGCTCTCCAAAGCGGTTATTGATCCGTTCCAGGTGACGGACGCAGGCGGCGCGTTCCCGGGCGGCGACGGATTTTCCGTCTATCCCGGCGAAAACGGCCCGCTGCCGTCGCTGCGGCAAAAGGTTTTCGCCATGGCGCTTTATGATATGCGCGCGTTGTCGCTCGCCGAAGAAAAGCTCGGGCGCGAAAGCGTCTTAAAACTGTTCGGAGACGGCGAAAGCATGACGTTTGCAAACTATCCGCGCACATCGTCCTATCTGCCTGATCTGCGCGAGCGCGTGAACGAAGCCATCGGAAATGCGTGCAAATGAATTCATTTTTTAAAGACTGTCGTACTGTTTCGGTGCGGCGGTCTTTTTTTCTGAAATTTGCTCTACCCATATTTGTCGTTTTGTGCTATGATGAATAGAAACAAGGAAAGGAATGACCGAAATGTTAAAGACTTCTGAAACCACCGAAAAGCTGCTGAAGTTTATCGACGCTTCTCCGTCGTGTTTTCATGCGGTGAAAAATATATGTGTAATGTTGGAAGATGCGGGCTGCATTCGCCTGCTTGAAAACGAAACCTGGACGCTCGAAAAGGGCAAGCGCTACTTTACGACGCGCAACGGCTCTTCTGTTTTGGCGTTCTCCGTGCCGGAAAACTATAACGGCATGCAGATTGTCTCCGCGCACAGCGATTCCCCGACGTTCCGCGTAAAGAGCGGCGCGGAGATCACCGTAGAGGGTCACTACAAAAAGCTCAACACCGAAGGCTACGGCGGCATGATCCTTTCCACGTGGTTTGATCGTCCGCTGTCGCTTGCCGGCCGCGCCGTGGTGCGTACCGAAAGCGGCGTAAAGAGTGTGCTTTTGAACATTGACCGCGACCTGTGCATCATCCCGAGCCTTGCCATTCACATGACGCGCGGCATGGCAGACCACAAGTTAAACCCGCAGGTCGATCTGCTGCCCTTGCTCGGCGGCGAAAACGCCGATTATAACGCGCTCATCGCGGAAGAGGCAGGCGTTAAAAAGGAAGACGTCATCTCGAGCGATATGTTCCTCTATCCGCGCCAGCACGGCGTTGTATTCGGCATGGAGAACGAATTTATTGCATCCCCGCGCCTCGACGACCTCCAGTGCGCGTTCTCCGCAACGGAAGCGTTTTTGAACGCGGAAAACAAAGAAAAGCTGCTCATCAGCGCCGTGTTCGATAACGAAGAAGTCGGCTCGCTGACAAAGCAGGGCGCAGATTCCACGTTCCTCACGGATACCGTGCGTCGCATCGCTTCCGCGCTCAATATCCCCGAAGCGGAGTGGCTGCGCAAAATGCCGGACAGCTTCATGCTTTCCGCCGATAATGCCCATGCCGTGCACCCGAACTACACGGAAAAGTGTGACCAGACGAACCGCTGCTACTTAAACGGCGGCATCGTCATCAAGTACAGTGCAAACCAGAAGTATACGACGGATTCCGTTTCCGCCGCCGTGTTCGGCGAGATCTGCCGTAAGGCCGAGGTGCCGGTGATGATCTTCCACAACCGCTCCGATATGGCGGGCGGCTCTACGCTCGGCAACATCTCAAACGGTCATCTGTCGCTCAACACGGTCGATATCGGCATCCCGCAGCTCGCGATGCACTCCTGCGTGGAAACGGCGGGCGAAAAGGACACCGCGTACATGGTAAAGGCCATGACAGCGTTCTATAACGCGGATATCCGCCAGACGGCAGACGGCATGTATACGTTTTAAGTTGCAATCGGCATAACTCTTTTGAAAGGAACGGATATAACAATGTGGGCAGATGAAACGGTGTTTTACCAGATCTATCCCTTGGGCTTTACCGGTGCGCCCATGCCGAACGACGGCGTGTGCGTGAACCGCATTCAAAAGGTCAAAGGGTGGATTCCGCACCTGAAAAAGCTGCATATCGGCGCGGTGTATTTTTCCCCGGTGTTTGAATCGGACAACCACGGCTACGATACGCGTGATTTTACAAAAATAGACTGCCGCCTCGGCACGAATGAAGACTTCAAAGCCGTGTGCGATGCGCTGCACGAAAACGGCATCAAAGTTGTGCTCGACGGCGTGTTCAACCATGTGGGCCGCGGCTTTTTTGCGTTCCGTGACGTGCAGGAGAAAAAGTGGGACTCTCCCTATAAAGACTGGTTTCACTTGAATTTCGACGGTAACAGCGCCTATAACGACGGCTTTTGGTACGAGGGCTGGGAGGGACATTACGAGCTTGTCAAGCTCAATCTCTATAACCCCACCGTTGTCGAGTACCTTTTAAACTGCGTCGGCAGATGGATCGACGAATTCGGCATCGACGGCCTGCGTCTTGACGTAGCGTACATGTTGAATGAAGATTTCATGCGCCGCCTGCGCGCGTACTGCGACGGCAAAAAGCCGGAGTTTGTGCTCATCGGCGAGATGATCCACGGCGATTACAACCGCATCACCGCAGACGGCCTGCTGCACAGCGTGACGAACTACGAGTGCTACAAAGGGCTTTACTCTGCGTTCAATTCGATGAATCTCTTTGAGATTGCGCATTCGCTCGGGCGGCAGTTCGGCCCGGAGCCGTGGACGCTGTACCGCGGCAAGCACCTGATGAACTTCGCCGATAACCACGACGTAACGCGCATCGCGAGCATTTTAAACGACGAAAAGCAAATTTACCCGCTGTACGGCGTGCTGTTCGCCATGCCGGGCATTCCGTGCCTGTATTACGGCAGCGAGTGGGGCGCAAAGGGCGAAAAGCATGAGGGCGACAGCGCCCTGCGCCCATGCTTCGATGCACCCGTCGAAAACGAACTCACCGCGTTTATCGAAAAACTCGCGAAGGTGAAGACCGAAAGCCGCGCATTAAATTACGGAGATTATAAGAACATCACTATTCAGAATAAAAATCTGCTGTTTGAGCGTCATTGTGATCATGAGACGGTGTTTGTTGCCGTCAATGCGGAAAACGCGCCGTGTTCCATAGACGCCCGCGGCGAGTACAAAGCGGTCGATTTTTTAACCGGCGAAACAAGCGACATCCACGGCAGGGTGGAGTTGCCGCCGTATGGGGTCAAATATTTGAAGCTCGTATAAACCGAATACTTTAAAACCGGTGTATTTTTTAGAAAAAGCAGATGTGTCACCAAAATCGGTAGATACATCTGCTTTTTGTCGTGTTTATGGCGTGTTTATCCCGCCTTCTCCATTTCTGCCTTCAATCGGTGCAAAATGCGCTTTTCAAGCCTTGAGATGTACGACTGCGAAATGCCGAGTGCATCGGCAACTTCCTTTTGCGTGTGCTCCTTTTGCCGGTTCAGCCCAAACCGCAGCTCCATGATCTGCTTTTCGCGCGGGTCAAGCTTTTCAACGGCACGGAGCAGCGTTTGCTTTTCCGATTCCTGCTCGATGCCGCGATTCACAATGTCGGGGTCACTGCCGAGTAGATCGGAGAGCAGGAGCTCGTTGCCGTCCCAATCCACATTCAGCGGGTCGTCGAGCGAGATCTCGTTTTTCAGCTGCGCCGTTTTGCGCAGGTACATCAGAATCTCGTTTTCAATGCACCGCGAAGCATACGTCGCAAGCTTGATGTTGCGCTCCACGCTGAACGTATTTACAGCTTTGATGAGCCCGATGGTGCCAATGGAAATGAGGTCTTCCACATTCACGGCAGGCGATTCAAATTTTTTCGCAATGTACACAACAAGCCGCAGGTTATGCGTAATGAGAGGGTCGCGTGCGTTCGGTTTTCCGTCACGGATGTTCTGAAAAACCACCTGTTCTTCCGCTTTCGTCAGCGGCGGCGGAAGCGTTTCCGGGCCGTTTATGTAGTGGCAGGTGTCTTCGTTCAGCTTTGATAAAAAGTGAGCAAAAATTTCGCGCATGCGGGTGAGAAAATCGTGTTTCATGGGATGTCCTTTCCGGGTTTTAAACCCTGTATCTGCGCGGCGTCACACACGGCGGCGCCGACGAGCGCGTGAAAACTCCCTGCGGAAAGCGTGCGGTCGGTCACGGCCACCCAGCATTCGATTGATATGCCCGAAAGCGAAGCCGCATCCGGCCGAAACGCGGGCAAAACACCGTCCGCTCCGAGTGAAGAAAACGGGATGAGCCGCATAGAAACAGCATTTTCCGTGCTTTGCATTCCGAAATTCGGCGGCAATATGTCACCGAGCGCACGCCGATCCGCAACGATGGCAGGCGTGCCGGAAAAAGGCTCCGTCAGCGTCAGCCCCGTGTCAATTTTCGCCGGCAGCGTGA
>ERZ894183.781-NODE-781-length-22032-cov-44.129454_pt1 | contig 22032 bp, 18 predicted proteins | sample MGYA00380279_ERZ894183 | MGnify/ENA primary metagenome ERZ894183 (study PRJEB32331, sample SAMN06328422) | human gut metagenome | biome: human gut microbiome; feature: stool | host: Homo sapiens | collected 2013-06-26 ... | reverse complement strand
CGGTTGGCATTCGGGTCATTCGTGATCAGACGGTCTGCTCCGTCTACCCTTACTAACTCGTAAAGATTGCCTTCATAAAGCTCTTCCTGAAGTACCGTTACATCAGATGCCTCCAAGATGTTCTGGCCGTATAATGCAGTTCCGCCTGTGAATACTGCATCTACCTCATTTCCATTTGCATCCAGGTATCTCTTTACTACATCATATACATACGCATTCTGCTGGTAGATTACTTCCACATGATTAGCCTGAATATCATTAGTAATCAATCGGTCTGCTCCCTCTACCTTTACTAACTCATAAAGGTTTCCTTCATGAAGCTCTTCCTGCAATACTTTTACACCTGATGCCTCCAGAATGTTAGTTCCATATGCTGCAGTTCCTAAGCTGGTTAATGTGTCTACCTCTTCTCCTGCCGCATTCAGGAATCGCTTGATTACATCATAGCCATATCCATTCCTTCCGAAGCTAACCTCATATGTGGTATCTTCCGTAATACGGGTCTCTATTGTTGGCTTTTCAGCTAGCTCTCCATTTGCCTTCCACTGCTCTGTAGCTGGATCATATCCCTCATTTGGAGCTGCATCAGCAATCTGGTCTTTACTTAGAGTTCCATATGCACCCTCGGTTCCAGGCTCTGCATATTCCAACTCTTTTTCATTTGAAGATGTGTGGTTATAAATTGTTACATAAACAGGTTCTGTAATAGTTACAGTTCCGTTTACAGCTTCATAACGAACAGTTACCTGATACTTATCTGGCACATTATCTTCATTTTCATCTTCTGTATAATGATATACTACTGCATCACCATCATTTACAGTTTGTGGAAGTTCCGATATTTGGTCACCATTAATAGTTATCTTCTCAAGCAGCCATCCTTTGTACTGTTTAGTCTCTACGTCTTCTGTACTCAGAATATCCGGCTCCAATACTTGAACTGTTGCTGTAAGATCCTTATGGTCTTGTGATTGAACTTTAGCTCCAAGTTTATAATCTACAGTTGCCTTCAATTCCTTGGTCTGATCCTCATCTATGATGTAGTGGTACCTCACCGCATCACCGTTATTTACAGTAGCTGGCAGGTTTTGTACAATCTTATCATTGATGGTTATCTTCTCAAGTTTCCAGCCCTTATACTCTTTGGCTTCTACGCCCTGCGTACTCAGGGTATCCGGCTGCAGAATCTGTACTGTTGCCGTAAGATCTTTGTGATCCTCGGTCTGTACTTCGTCTCCAAGTACATAATCTACTGTTGCCTTCAGTTCTTTAGTTTGCTCTTCATCTGGAAGATAATGGTATATAATCTTATCCCCATTGTTTACTTTATCAGGCAGTTCCAGTACCTTACTTCCATTTATGGTTATATGTACCAGCTTCCAACCTTCATAAACATTTGCCGTTACTCCCTCTGTACTTAATGTATCCGGCTCTAATACTTGAACTGTTGCTGTAAGATCCTTATGGTCTTGTGATTGAACTTTAGCTCCAAGTTTATAATCTACAGTTGCCTTCAATTCCTTGGTCTGATCCTCATCTATGATGTAGTGGTACCTCACCGCATCACCGTTATTTACAGTAGCTGGCAGGTTTTGTACAATCTTATCATTGATGGTTATCTTCTCAAGTTTCCAGCCCTTATACTCTTTGGCTTCTACGCCCTGCGTACTCAGGGTATCCGGCTGCAGAATCTGTACTGTTGCCGTAAGATCTTTGTGATCCTCGGTCTGTACTTCGTCTCCAAGTACATAATCTACTGTTGCCTTCAGTTCCTTGGTTTGCCCTTCATCTGGTTCAAATACAGCATAGTAGGTAGCTGCTTCCCAGCCCACAGGCGATTTTTCCGGTTTAAAGTATTCATCAACAGATAATGGATTACCGTTACCATCTCTATTATCATACCATCCTTTAAATTTATACCCTTTGTCTGCTATGGCCCCAGAACCACTAGCCGCATCTTCTGATGCATTTACCTTGACTGTATCTTTCCTGTTAGTAACACGTCCTCCACCAACTACTTCATACTGGATAACCACTTCGGGAGCATATACATATTTAGCATAAAAATCTGTAGCTTCATTTACAGTATACGGGAACCTAACCTTATCTCCAGTACGCTCTGGATTAGTATACCAACCATCAAAATAGTAATCACCCTTATTGTCAGGATACTTACTAAGCTCATCTGGAAGTCTTACTTGCGTTCCCTTATCTACCATATATGAATCAACAACATCATAATTTGCTGCATTTGCATCCCACAAATGATAAACAACAGATGCCTGATTCTTTGTTGTTATACTAACGGTCATATCTACATGCCAGCAAGCTTTTCCCGCATCATGCTGTCCATTATTATCATTCCAACCATCAGCACATGTTATTTTGTATGGGGCATATTCAATTTTTACCTCATTAATATCAACCCCATAGGCAGCAGCAATCGCCTGTTTAATACTTTGATCATCCGGATAATCAATAATTCTTCCATCTACATCAAGACTATAGACTCCCGTTGTTGTTCCCATGGGATTACCATTTTGATCCTTTATATCTGAAACATTAATCTTTCCAGTTCCAACGTATAACCAATCAGCAATCCCCAGTGAACCTGCATTTCCATTTGGTTTTAAAGCATAAAAATACGCCGTTGCCTCTCGCCGTCTGTCATTGACACTTATTTTAAACGTCTGCTTTTTATTGATACTATACCTATATGTTACTGTTACTGGTCGCTCCGTTTCACTGACTGCGGTGATATCGGTATAATATGCTTTGCGCTTGTTATCATAACCATGCTTACCTAATGTGACATGCTCTGAACTTGAACTCCAAGTTCAGAGCCACTCCATCTGTTTGCATCTACATACAACCGAAGAGTTTCTCCCGGATACATCTCATAGGAATCTTCATACTTGGTACTTCCAACCACCGCATAAATTGAGAAGTGCTCAGCCTCAAAGGAAACAGCGCTGATACCAGCCTCAGCAATGTCAATCTCTTCACTGACAGAAACAACATTGGTTACGTCTGCTGCTGCTACTTCAATCTCTTCATTGGCAATCTGTTCCTTTGCAGCCTTATCGTTGTCATATACAGTTTCTACATATACAGTTTCTACGGTATCTGCTTCTGCTGTATTTTCTTCGATCGGCTGACCGGAAAATGTAACCGTTACCTTCTGGCTGCCGCCCCAGATCTCGGAATCCAAAAGCTGATCGCCTAACCAAAGATTGATATCAAATGCCATTACAGAAGATACAGACTTTCCATCCTCTGTCATCCGATCAGCAACAGTCGCTTCTACGTCCTCATTTACACGGGAGGCAGTTGCAGTTACGCCTTCAGGAAGCACGCCTTCCTCAGCGCTGATCTGGATGGTTACGCCATCCACCTCGATCGGATCAAGTGTAACTGCGGGATGATTTCCGTTTTCAGTCATCGCAACCTCAACATCCATCTCTCCCATAACCTCAGGTACAGAATACCATACGGTCTTAGATCCGTCTTCATTATCCTCTGTAGTATCTGCTTCGATCACTTCACCGTTTACAGCTACGCTTTCGACTGCGTAACCAATCTGGTTCTTTACACCGAATACAAGAGTTTCGCCCTCTTCTACACCGCGCGGGCCGTCTACGATTCTTGCGCTGTACTCCGGATTGATGGCGTAAGTTACCTTATAACCTGGAATATCCTCCATAGCTCTTAATTCGTTTAAGGTTCTGGTATACGCCTTCGCCGTACTGCACCATCCCATACCAACCAGGTCGGTATCTGTGGCAGCGGGCTTGCTTCCCTCTTCCGGTTCAGCTGGAGTTGCCGACTGAACGGGTGCCTGAGTCTCTGTCTCAGCAGGCGCTGTCGTCTCCGTCTCGGCAGGAACTTCGGTCTCAGCTTCTGTAGTTTCCTCTGTCTCCTGAGTTTCAGGAGCAGTTGTAGCTTCCTCAGACTCTGTAGCCTCTTCACTACTTTCAGCCTCTGTGGAGGTTTCCTCTGTTGCTTCTGTGCTTTCCTCCGGCGCTGCGGTTGTTTCTTTGGAAGTGGTTTCCTCAGCGGCCGTTGTCTCTTTTTCAGGAGCAGCTGTAGTTTCCTTCTCGGTTTCTTCAGCCTCAGTTTCCTCGGTCTCTGCCTCGGTCTCCTTTTCTGTTTCTTCCTCAGCTTCAGTCTCGGAAACTTCCTCTGTTTCGATCAGCTCTGCATCTTCCTTCACAGCTACCACAGGTACCTGATGACGGGAAATGGAGGAAAGGGTTACTGCGGAATCATCCTGAGATTTTTCCTCATCAGTCTCTGTCTCCGGCTCTTCAGTCTCCTCAACAGCCTCCGTTTCCTCTTTCTCTGCCTCTGTGGCTTCTGTTTCAGCCTCTGTAACCTCTTCCTTTGTTTCTTCAGAGGTTTCTGTTTCCTGAGCCTCTGTGCTCTCCGGCGCTTCGGTTGTTTCTTCTGTCTCGGAAGATTCTTCTGTCGCATCGGGAGCTTCCGTTTCCTCAGGGATGGTGGTCTCCTCAGGAGCTGTTGTCTCAGCCGGGTTCAGTGTTTCGGCCGGGGTTTCCTCCGGCTGACTTTCCGGAGCACTTGTTTCAGGCACAGCCGGCAATGTTTCTTCCGGCTTTGAAATGATATTGCTCTCTTCTTCACCAAATTTGTCTTCATAGCTCTTGACTGTGATCCGCTTGGTGCTCTTGACCTTTTCTTCCCCATCTACCGTGCGGATGATCTTTGTGGAACAGCTAATGGTGTCTTCTCCGTTATTTATGTATAAGAAGATGACTTCCTCATCGCCTGTGACCATATACATATCATCGGCATCCTCAGGAAGACGAACGAACACTCTTACTTCTGCGTCCATATCTCCGCCTTCCACCGGGGGAAATACTTCGTAGACCTTGCCCTCGCCAAAGAACAGGGCATCGAACTTTTCAATGGCTCCATTGGTAAAGTTCAGATCATCCGCTGTCACCGGGCTTTGGGTTTCTACTGCATCATTGATGGCTTCCACCAGATCTGCTCCGTAGATCTCGAAGTCGACTCTGTTTCCTTCTGCTGCATAGGCCACGTTCAGATCTGTACCCACACTGGTAAAGATCATCGCGAACGCCAGCATCAGCGCCAGGAAACGCTTTTGGGTGTTATAGCGCTTCTGCAGAAACACCCTTGGTCTTTTCTGTCCTTCCATACTTTTTCTCCTCTCTCTTAAGATTTTTACGGCCTCCCCGGTCCGTATAAGCAAATCATACCATACAGGAGTTACAATCTGGTTACAAATTAAGGTTTCATTAAAAAAAGATTAATTTATTTCCATTTTCCTTCTAAAATTTGCTTAACCCTATCATAACAGATACCGCGTTATACCAGGCGTTATATTTCTATTTTTTACCATTGAATTTTTTCTCATTATATTTTCTCTATCTTATCTTATATTCAACGCTGCAGATAGGAATAACCCATTCGTTTCATTCCCTCCCTGGCGGAATTTTTGTGAGATTTTTTCTCATTTATTGCATTTGTTTTTCTGCTGTGTTAATATAAAATCAGCTGTATTTTATGAGTTTTTTTCTCATGTTTTTGGAGGGTTACTGCTATGCTGAATCAGTTTATTTTTCAAAATTACCGTATTTTTCAAAATGAAACGCTTCTTGATTTTTTCCCTGCCCCCATCAATGAACACAAACGCTCTCTTCTGACCGCTCCGGGGGATCAGGAAACCTTCCTCCCCGTGATCGCTCTGTATGGGCCAAATGGCTGTGGGAAGTCCTCTGTCCTGGAAGCTCTTTGGGGACTGTGCCGATTTATGGACAAGGACTGCTCTCTCATTCTCTCCAGCTCCCGCAGCAGCTGCCGTCTGGATCCGGAAGCAGCAAAAAAGCCAATTTCCTTTGACCTGCTTTTCAGAAATGGAAGCTTCCTTTTCCGATACCAGCTTCAGATTTTAAAGGGAGACATTAAAGAGGAGCATATGTTTTACGGAAAACCCGGTACGGAGGATGCAGGCGTGCTCTTTAGCCGCACAGGAAACGATATCCATCTGGGAACTGCCGCCGGCGGACTGGTTCTTACAGGAGTTCCCTCTGCCGCTCCCCTTCTTCCGATTTTGTCAGGACGTTCTGGCACTCCCTGTATCCAGGCTGCCGCAGGATGGTTCTCCCAGGCTGACTTTTTCCGTTCAAACAGAACGAACGACGTCCCTCTGCTGCCGGAAAAAGAAGAAAAAAAAGGACGGCTGTGCCGTCTTTTACAAAATATGGATATTGATATACTGGACTATTCCTACCGAAAAGAATCGGGCTTTTCTCAGTCCTCCCTCTTTCTCACCCACGGCCGTCCGGGCCATCCCACCTTTGCGGTGTCCTATGAAGAAGAATCTGAGGGGATCAGAAAGCTCCTCTGCCTTCTTCCACCGGTTCTTAAAAGCCTAGACTGCGGAGGGCTTTTGCTGGCTGATGATCTGGATCAGGCCCTTCACCCCCACCTGCTGCGTTATCTCATATCTCTGTATAAAAACCGTGAAAAAAATCCTCACAATGCGCAGCTTGTTTTCACTGCCCACAATACGGCGATCCTCACTCCCGGAGTGATGCGCAGGGACGAGATTTATCTGTGCTGCCGTCCTGAGGGAAAAGATGCCGTCCTCTACCCGCTCTCCTCCTATAAAAAGGAAAACGGCCTCATCCCAAGAAATGACGAGGCCTATGGAAAACAGTATCTGGAAGGCCGCTATGGAGCAGCCCCAAAACTTACAGAGGCAGATGCCTGAATTCAGACCTGACTCAAAACTTCATATTTCAAGCGGATTCTGCGCCAGTCTTCCCAACAGCGCAGATTCTGCTCGATCCGTTGAAAAATGTTCTGACACTCCTCCTGATCTGCTCCGCTTAACAGGATCAGATACTGACTTGGACTGTAGCAGGTAAACAGATCTCCCTTGCGCAAGGAGATTCCCACAGCCTTTCTCAGCTGACTGGAGGCTTCCTTTAGAAGATCATTTCCATCATCTAACGCTTTTCCCCTTATATCTACAAAAAATATACAGATAAGCACCTTTTCAAAAGAAATCCGCTCGGAAAGCCGGTTTAAAAGACGGTAGCTGTCAATAAAAGAGGGATAGGAGCAGTAATAGGGACCGTTGACTGCATCCCGTTCCTTTAAGCTTTCCCGCACATCCTTCAGCATATCTGTCGTATAACGGATCTGGCTGCTCATAGTGCGGAAACGTTCCAGCATCTTTTCTGAAGGTGGAAGTCCCTGTTCTTCAAAATACTGACGCACCACCCATTTATACACCTGCATTGCCTCCCTGAAACGCTTCATGGCGATCAGACAATCCATTTTCATGATCTGACATTCTTCATAGGGATAAAGCTGGCAGGCATTATTGACAATATTCAAAAGGGACTGGTACTCTCTGTTTTCCTGCATCTGACGGCTGAGGCTGCGCAGGCAGCGGAAATAAAGTTCCTGGCAGCGGACACTTACAATTGTAACCCACTTTTCTCCGGCCAGCTGTGCCAGAAATTCCCCCTGATAAAGTCCGCAGGCACGGAGGAGTTCTTCCTCATTTTCTTTCTCCAGTCCTTTCTCGGCTGTTGCCTGAAAGTCTCTGGCGTCTACATATACGCTAACGCTTTTGCTGACCCAGCGGTAAACGCCTCCCTCCGTCTGGATATGCTCTCCGGCAGGAAGACATTCCTCCATAATACGGCGGAGACGGAATACAAGCGCTCTGAGACTCCCCGCCGGATTGGCATATTCCCCACTCCCGTACATCATATCAAGGAGTTCCTCCCGGCTGATGCCGCTGTCGTGATAATACAGCAGGATCAAAAACAACTGCAGGACACGCCCTGAAAGGGCTGTGCCTACGGGAAGGGATTTCCCATTGTACTCTGCAGAAATTTTTCCCATCATATGTATCTTTAACTGTGCCTCTTCGCTCATATCTCATTTCCCCTCTGTAAATCCGGCCGTCTGCAGATTAAAAACTTCGGAGGGTGTCCTCCTCGGCCTCTGCCGTCTTATCTATGGCCCGTATCTCAGCCTCATATCCAAAGTCCGAATTTACCTTTATATAAACCCGCTCCCCCACTCTATGGCCGCGGATGGCCTTTCCCAGCGGAGAATCAATGCTGATCAGTCCCTTTAGGGAATTTCCCCGAACCGTTGTAACCAGCTTGTAGGTTTCTGTTTCATCATCCTCCGGGATGTACAGCTCCACCCGGTCTCCCAGTCCTACCTCGTCCTCCTTTGATTCATCGGAAATGATCCTGGCCGTCTTTATCATCTTTTCCAGATAACGGATACGGCTTTCATTGCGGTTCTTATCCTGCTTTGCTGCTTTGTATTCAAAATTTTCACTCAGATCCCCGTGTGCTCTCGCTTCCTTTACCGCCTCTAAGGCCTCCTTGCGGACAACCAGCTTACGGTACTCGATTTCCTCCTGCATCTTTTCTATATCGCTTTTTGTAAGATTATCAAACATGGTATTTACTCCTTTTATATGTCCTTTGGCTGACATATCTATTCTACCACAAAATTGCTTAAGATTCTCTTCATTTTCCCTTTAATAATTTTATGATTTATTTAGCCTCTGATCAAACTTTGTCCACATTTATCCTGTATATTATGATTGTAAGGTTGATGAGACCTTTTACCATACAGGAAGACACTTTTTCATACCTAAGCCGGCAGATTCCCCCCTTTTTCTGCCGGCTCCCTCCATTTTATAGGAAAGCCTAAAGTGCTGCTTTCCTTTCTCTGAACATCTGACCGGTTATGATCTTATACTCTCCCAGACGCTGTGCCTTGCGGATTTTCTTTATATAAGGCTCCCATTCCGGATCAAAATGGATCAAATGAGCCCACAGTTCCTTCATTTTAAAGAGTACATTCTTATCCCCTGACATCGTTTGGCAGTATCCTTCCAAAATCTGCTGATGGAATGCACTCAGACGTTCTATCTGCGTTCTCCTTCTCTCTGTGCCTGCCTGCCCCGACAGTGTTTCGATGAGAAATGGATCTGCTAAAAGGCCTCTGCCGATCATTACTGCATCCAGCGCAGGATACGCGGCTGTAAGTCGTTCATAGGACTCCCGGTCAACAATATCGCCATTATAACACACTGGAGCCGCACTGTTTGCAAAGGCATTTCTAAACGCCTCCATTCTGGGCGTATATTTATAAAAATCCTTCAAAACCCTTGGATGGATGATCAGCTCTTTTAAGGGGAACCGATTATAAATAGAAAGAAGTCTGTCAAATTCCTCCGGTTCTTCGATTCCCAGTCTTGTTTTCACCGAAAGCTCCAGCCCCAGACGCTCCATCCCCTCGCAGACCTGCTCTAAAAACAGCTCCAGTCCCTCAGGGTCTCTTAAAAATCCTGCTCCCTTTCCCTTGGCAGCTACCGTACCGGAGGGACAGCCCAGATTTAAATTCACTTCCTTATAGCCGTATTCCTTCAATTCCCGCGCTGCCCGCAGAAAATCCTCACTGTTTCCAGTCAGAAGCTGAGGCACCGTATCCATTCCCTCATTATGCTCCGGCAAAATATCATTTATCTCTCTATGGCTGAACCCGCCATTGTGTTTGGGTGCCAGAAAGGGGGTAAAGTATTTATCCATGGGACGGAAATGGGCATGGTAAGCATTTCTGTATATATATCCCGTCACGCCTTCCATAGGAGCAAGGTAAAATTTCATACTGTGTTCTCCTTCTCTTTTTATGCTCTCAGTATCTTAAATCACGCCAGATAAAAAGTCAAGAATATCCAGGCCTGTCCGCTGCGCAGGATAGACAGACACAGAAAATGCCGCCAGCCAAAACAGCAGAAGCCAGTTTCAGCAGGCGGCATAACGTTATGGTTTATTTCCGGAAATTTTTCCGGAATGCACTGGGCATCCAGGGATATTTTTCCTCGTTAGCATGATTATAAGTTTCCAGGGAACGCATCTGCTCTGCAATGTGAGGCAGATCCATACGGTTTACCAGGGTCTCGATCAACTCCTGGCCTTCGTCGGCAAGACGTTTGCGGGTTTCCTTATCCGGAATGGCAGTGGTGCTCATGTGGTCTTCCGGAGTTCCAAAGCAGTAGCCGATGGCAGCGCTCTGATAAGCCAGTCCGAAAATATCATCAAAAGGCTTGCAGGTCTGAGGATTCTGATGGTAATATCCGGTGGTCAGCGGCACATCTTCCAGACGGTTCATAATCTGGTAGGCGCCTACAGTAATGGCGTGGAAGCTGTCCATGCTTTTAAATAAATCTTTCGCGTTCTTTAACATCTGCATGGTCAGATCCATGTAAAGAATGGGGACTCCGGTTTCATCAAAGAAATCTCTTACCATAGGACTGCAGGTCATATGGGCAGGGCCATGAAAGCTGATGTAAATCTGGCGTTTAAAGCCCTGACGCAGCAGGCTGTGGGCAATTGCGCTTAAATAATCGATACCCTGACGGATAGACACCTGTACCGTGCCGCGGCCGGAAGCAGTTGCGCCGGCATAGAAATAAGGCAGTCCAGTCAGAACTAATCCGTTGCAGGCTTCCGCCATTTTTAAGGCATAAGCCTCGCTGATTACAGTTTCACTGTCTAAAGGCATTCCACCGTGCATTTCAACAGTGCCTACAGGGACGATAATAATGTCGTTTTCTTTTAAATACGCTTCTACTTCACTGTTTAACATACGTGGAAGAATCCGTGTGCGAAGTTCCATATGTTTCTCCTTTCATTTAACAACAGGTTTTCTTACAGTCCAAAGACTGCCTGGGCATTTTTAAAGCAGATTTTTTCATAGGCCCGGCGGCTTAAGGCGCCGTTTGCTGCCTGTTCGTCCAGCCATTGTCCCAGGGGAAAGACCATTTCGGTATTTACCATATCTGTGGCAAAGAACAGCCGGTCTGCATAAGTTTCTAAGAATTCCAGGCCAAAGGCAGGATCCCGCATAATGGCGCATCCGGCGCTGTTGGCGCTTAGGTCTCCGTATAGGTTGGGATATTTTTTAAATAGTTCCGGAACCCGTCCGCCTGGGATAACGGGGCCTTTTCCCCACTGATTCCGGCTTTCTTTGTCCGTAGGTGCATCTGCGCTCATTTCAATCCAGAAAGTCTGGCTGTGACCAAGAAATTGCGTGTGAGGGTGGCGTTTCAGGCAGGCTTCCAAAAGAGGAAGACCAGGGTCGTCTACAACGCCGTAACTGTAGCCAGTTTCCGGACTCATATGAAAAGTAACCGGAAGATTTAATTTTCCAGCCGCTTCAAATACGGCGTTTAAAAAGGGATCATCCAGCCTTCGGTTTATCATCAGTTCCCCGATGCCGACAGCGCCTTTTTCTTTGCAGACAGACAGCCGGTCATAAACAGTTTTGGGATCTCCGTCATAATCCAGATTGCACATCCAGGCATAATGCTCCGGATCCGCTGCAGCAATCCGGCAGTTTTCTTCATTGGACCCCATAGGCATGGAGAAATTCCGTTCTCCGCTGGACATGAGCACGCCTTTTCCGATCCCCAGTTCTTCTAAATGAGGCAGCATTTCTTTGTAGGTACTTACTAGAAGAGTATCGCTTTTGGGAACAGGATCAAAGCTTAAATGCAGATGCAGATCAATTTTTTTCATAGATTTTATTCCTCCGGTTTCGGGTACGCACAAATGGTTCTTGATCAGTTCTGGGAATTCCGGCGTTCCGCCAGGGCTGCATACATTTCAGCGGTCTTTTTCTGATTCAGGTTGAAGATCAGACCGATTCCGATGAGTTCTAAGATACAGGTAATAACCGGAACTGCATTTACCAGGTAGTAAATGTTATTGATCGTTGCCGCGCTCTGTACAGCGCCTACGCCGGAAACGTAGCCGATCGCAGCCAGTGCGGATGCAGCGCCGGTAGAAGCGATGGTAGAACCAATCTTACGGCTGAACGTATAGAGGCTGTACATGCTTCCGTCTGCGCGGAAATTCATTTTCCATTCGCTGTAGTCCAGACAGTCGGTAACCAGAGCCCAGATCAAAATGGTAAAAGCGGTCTGTCCGATCGTAGCTAACAGGTTTAAAATTGTGTAAAGCAGCGCGCTCTGAATCGGGAACAGTAAAATATAAGTGGAAAGCAGCAGGTTATAGGTACTCATAACCAGGATTACATTTCTCTTCCCAAATTTCTGCACAATCTTAGGGACCAGGATAAAGCAGATAATCATAACCGGAAGGGTTCCGATACTTGCCAGGGTCATCAAGCTGGTATCCTGATAGAATTCTTTGTAAATATAACTTTTTAACTGTCCGCTTCCAGTAATGTAAAGCATGCTTCCGATGGTTGCAACCATAACGCCGATTAACGGACGGTTCTTGACAGCTGCTTTTAATACATTTCCATAGTTGAATTTTTCCCCCTTCTGTTTTGGCTGGCGGACACGCTCTATGGTCAGGTTACATAACAGAAGGTAAGAAATAACACACAGAATGCCGAATATTACTGCGATCAGGCCAAAACGCTCCGGAATAATATTGGAATCCTTGTCAAAACATAAAATCGGAACAACGGAAAGCGCGCCGATCCCGACTACCGTACCGCCGATACTTCTGGCTCTGGAAAGCTTGGAACGGTCAATGGGATCCGTAGAAACAACGCTTGCCATAGCGCCGAAGGGCATACTGGTTCCGGTATAGGACATTCCATAGAATACATAAGCAAACGCTACCCATGCATGAAGGGCAATTCCTTCAAATGGAACGTTGGCAAAACATAAAATACCGGAAAGGGCCAGAGGAATCATAAACAGTTTTATCCATGGTTTGAACTTGTCGCCGCTTTTGCCAAGTCTCCAGCGGTCTGGGAAAGAACCCATGATCGGGTCGTTGATGGCGTCCCAGAGTCGGGCGGCTAAAAACAGTCCCGCCATCCATCCTGGCGAAATTCCCAGAACATAGGTACAGAATGTAAGAAAATAGGCATCTACGAACAAGTTTACAAAGCTTCCGGCCATATCCCCGAAGACATAACCGATCTGATCCTTTACTCCAAAGGGGCGTAAAGATTTGTCATTCATATCATGTTCCTCCTTGTCTTTGCTGCGGCAGATAACCGCAGACCATTAACTTATTGTGTTTTAAGAATACTATACTGTTATTGCAATTACTATTGCAAATATCGCATAATATATTGCAAATTAAGCCAAATTAGATTATGATAAGAAGGAGGAAGGAACAGGAAAAGCAATGAAATTATCAGAAATGCAAAAATATAAAGAACTGGTTTCTGCGCATAAGAGATCGGAAATCAGCAATGAAGAACTTCAGAAAACGTTTATTACCGACGGGGCAATTTTATCCAATCTTTATCAAGAAATGGAAATGGATTCAGATTCTGTAGACTGCCATGATGATGTGAATTATACGAAAGACAGCATCCAGCTTCACAGTCATACGTTTTATGAGATGTTATATTGCCGCAGCGGAAATGTACAATATCTTCTGGGAGCAGAACGGTATCGGGTCCGCAGGGGAGATATTATTTTCATACCGCCCGGGATCAGCCACAGGCCCCTGTACTTAGATCAGCTTGCAGAACCCTATTCCCGCTATGTGATATGGATCCACCCGGAATTTATGAAGAATATCCAGCAGTTTTTAGGTTTTATCCCATTATCGGATCCGGTTCTGTTAAGAACCCAGGACAGCGGGTGGGAGTACATGGAAAGATATTTTCAATCTGCCTGCAGGGAGGCTAAAATCAGACAGGAAGGATATGAAGCCTGTATTTCTTCCATAACGGTGCAGCTTTTAATCCACCTGACCAGGGCGTGTACCCACAGCAAGGCTACGGAACCGCTAACTGAGAAAAAAGAGCTGCTGGATGAGCTGATCCGCTATATAGAAGACCACCTGGCTGAAAAAATAACCTTAAAATCAGCGGCTACTGATTTTTACATCAGTGAACGGGCCATATCGCGCCTGTTCAGCGAAAAAATGGACGTCAGCTTTTACCGGTACGTAACCCAGCGCCGGCTGATTGCCGCAAAAACCAGGATTATCAATGGAGATTCCCTGGAAACCATAGGAGAACAGGTAGGGTTTTCCGACTACTCCACCTTTTACAGGGCGTTTAAACAGGCCTTTTCTATATCGCCCCAGCAGTTTAAGAAATTGCAGAAGGCATAAAAAATACCCCGTCTACTGCACAAGGCCAATAAACGAGGTATTAAAAAGGGGAGGATAAGTATTTATTTTCTCTTTTGTGATAATCTCATTATCCCCGCTTCTGTCAAAGTTATACACTCCGTATCAAAGAATTATCAGGAGAGTTGCCGTGATCAGTACAATACTGATTACAATGGAAATGGAATTGACTGCACTGGCAAGTCCAAAGTCGCCCTTTAAATCTGCCGTAAAGGCCGGCGCTGCAGACGCAATAGGGCTCAAGGGCAGGATTGCCAGAGCCTGACGGTATTCCAGAGGAAGAGGCATAAAAAAATAGAGGGCCGCCGCCACTGCGATCGAGACGCCGTAACGCACTGCCAGGATCTTTACGATTTTTCCCTTCTGGCTGGTATCTCCGGAAATTTTAAAGCCTACTCCCATCATCAGCATGGCGATAAAGGCATTCGCCCCTGAAACCACCTCTGAAAATGTGATCACCGGAGCCGGAAGGCTGATGTGGAGCAGGGACAGCGCCGTCATGGTTATATAAGCGTCAAAGGGTACGGAACGCACCAGGGTTTTTATAATAGGGATCAGGGATATCTTTCCCTCTCCCTCCTTTACCATCTTTGCCGCACTAAAGGCTCCGCCCAGACAGATAAAGGAATTTCCCGTATCAAAAAGGCTGGTTGTGATTACCCCGGCTGGCCCTAGAAAGCTCTGGGCAAAGGGCATAGTGAAGTTTCCTATATTATAGCCCGAGGTGTTCAACATGAAAAATGCTTTTTCCTCACGGTTTTTTCCCGCTGCCAGATAGGCTGAGGTTATAAGCATCAGGCCTCCCCCCAGACCAAGAACCGACAGGATCAAAAGAGACGCCTGAAGATCAACCCCTGAAAAATTGGCTACGATCGCAGCCGGAAGAGTTATCTTCAAAACGATCTTTGAAAGCACATGAAAATCCTCTTCTTTAAAAAATCCTTTTTTTCTCAGCAGATATCCCATAAAAATGATCGCAACGAAGGCAGCCGCCTTCATCAGTATTTCAGCCATGATGATTCTCCTTACACTTTTTCATTCCATTGTGTACTATAGCAGAAACCAGCGCTGTCTTCAATACCGTTTCCGAAAAAATACGCCCCGCCAGCCCGGCGGAGCGCACATTTCATTTATACATATCCCAAAAGTCCCGGCAGCCACATGGACAAGGCGGGAATATAGGATACCAGCATCAGCACAATGAAGATTGCCGCAAAGTAAGCTAAAAGCGGCTTTATCACCTGCTCAATCTTAGTCTGTCCCACTTTTACACCCACAAACAGAGTGGTTCCCACAGGCGGGGTGATGGTTCCGATACACAGGTTAAAGATCATCATAATACCAAAGTGAATGGTATTCATACCCAGAGTCTGGCAGATGGGCAGGAAAATAGGAGTGAAGATCAGGCAGGCCGGCGTCATATCCATAAAGGTTCCCACGATCAGAAGGAGGATATTGATGATAACGAGGATCACATACCGGTTGTCGCTGATTCCCAGCATTGCCTCGGATACAGCAGTGGGAATGCCTGTAAATGCCATAACCCAGCTCATGATGCTTGACACGCCGATAAGAAAAATGATAATACCAGTCATCTCCGCGCTGTCAAGGAAGATTTTCGGCAGCTCAGAGGGTTTGATGGACTTATAGAAGAATACAGACAACACCATGCTGTATATAACTGCCACCACGCTTCCTTCTGTAGCGGTAAAGATACCAGAAATGATCCCGCCGATTACCACAACGATCATAAACAGACAAGGGATGGCCTGTAAAAATACCTTAAGCTTCTCGCTGTTTGTAAACTTCTTTGTACTGCGGTAGCCCTTCTTTTTAGCAAAAATATAGATTACGATCATACATGCCAGTCCCCAGAGGATCCCGGGAATATAGCCCGCCATGAAAAGAGCCGCTACGGAGGTTCCTCCGCTGACAAGTGAATAGGTGATCATAACGTTGCTCGGAGGGATTAAAAGACCGGTAGGAGCGGTAGCGATATTAGCCGCTGCTGAGAAATCCCTGTCATAGCCTTCTTCCTCTTCGATAGGGCCGATGATCGAACCCATGGCGGAAGCTGCCGCCGTACCGGAACCTGAGATGGCACCGAAAAGCATATTGGCAACGGCGTTGGTGTGTGCCAGAGCTCCCGGAATACTTCCTGTAAATAATTTTGCAAAATTGATCAGACGGATAGCAATACCGCCCTTATTCATCAAGTTTCCTGCCAGGATAAAAAACGGAATGGCAAGAAGGCTGAATACGGAAATTCCCGAAAAGATCCTCTGGGCTCCTGTCAGCACAGACGCGCCCATATTCAGCACCGGTAAAATGGCGCAGATGGATGAAACAGCCAGCGCAATGGCGATAGGCACGCCCACGATCAGCATCACAGCCAGCAATATAAATATGATCAGTCCACAAAATACAGCTATTGTCATATCTTCGCCTCCCCTGGTTCCTTAAAATCTCTGTGAAGCATATCAATGGCATTCATAACAGAAAATACCATGATCAGCCCCCCTGTAATGGGCACGATAATGTAGATCCATCCCATAGATACCCGCAGGGAAGCTGTGATCTGGATCATGGTCAGCTTTGTGATGGAAATGCCTCCATAAACCATAACAACCGCCGCAAACAGGAAGGTAAGTACGTCGATGGCTGCCTCCAGCCATTTTCTTGCAGGACCGGTCAGTTTATCCGCCATAAACCCCATACGCATATGGTCTCTCTTTCCAAATACATAGGCAGAGGCCAGCAGGGACATCCAGGTAAAGGAGTAGGTAAGCAGCTCCTCGGATACGGTACTTGGACGGTTAAAGAAATAACGTGTGATGATCTGGTAGGAGCCTACCAGGGTCATAAGGATAAAGAGGGCAATGATCACCAGTCCCAGAGCCTTCATGATCCCGTTTCTCAGCTTGTGCATTGCTTCCATCCTTATTCACCTCCCTTTCCGGCATCCTTAGCCGCCTCATTTACTTCCTGAATATGAGCATAAAAATCAGCGATTTTAGGATTACTCTCCAACATCTGCTCATGGAGGGGAAGAACCTTTTCCTTAAATGCTTCCACGTCCACATCAATAAACTCCACGCCCATTTCCTCTGTGGCAATGCGCTTGGCCTCCTCAATGCTCTTGTCCCATTCTTCCATCTCCACCTCTGTGGAAACAGCCGCAGCTTCCTTAAACACCTGGTACTCCTCATCGCTTAAGCCCTCCAGGAATTTTAAGTTTGCCACCAGCATATCCGGCACCATCTGGTGCTTGTTATAGGTATAATATTTTGCTACTTCGCCATGTTTATTGTTGGTAAGTGCCAGCTCATTGTTCTCCGCTCCGTCGATAACACCCTGCTGAATAGCTGTATAAACCTCGCCAAAGCCCATGGGAGCCGCTGCCGCGCCAAAGGCATTTACCATAGATACGCTGGCCGGGCTCTGCTGTACGCGGATCTTCATGCCCTTTAAATCCTCCGGAGTGTGAATCGGCTTCTTACCATAAAAGTTTCTTGTGCCTGCATTGTACCAGGTCACCACCCTAAAACCGGCTTCGTCTGTAGACTCATAGACCTGCTCCATATACTCTGTATCCTGCATCACCGACTGATAGACCTCCTCAGAATCAAAGAGATAGGGCATACTGAAAATCTCATATACCCCGGCAAATGTCTCCAGATTTGCCGTTCCCGCCACAACAAAATCGATGGCTCCCGTCTGAGTAAGCTCGATGGCCTTCTGGGCCGAACCCAGGATCTCATTTGGAAAAATCTGCACCTCGTACTTATCTCCCAGCCGTTCCTCCACATAGTCCTTAAAAGCCACCAGCCCCAGATGCTCCGGATGGGTCTCAGACTGGGCATGGGAAATGCGTATGATCCTCTTTCCCGAAGTCACAGAGCTGCAGCCTGTAAGCCCGGCCCCAAGAGCCGCGGCCAGCAGACAGGCTGCCAGTTGTTTCATTTTCTTCCTCACGTTTTTCCTTCCTTTCTTTTTATCCCCTTTAACGCAGCATTTATATTGTGTTAACATTTTTTTAACACAGTCTCCATTATAAGGCCTGGGGCCTATCATTTGTACCGTAAAAAATTGTCATTTGTGAGGAATATTTTGTTGTATTTAGGAAATGTTTCCATCCCGATACTCAGAAGGAATCATACCCGTAACCCGTTTGAACACCTTCGCAAAGTAATTAGAATCCGAATACCCCACCTGAAGGCTTACATCCTTCACGCTGGCGTGTTTCTCACGAAGGAGCCTCTTTGCCTGCTCCATCCGGAAATTGGTAAGATAAGATGTAAAATTTTCATCAAAGCACTGCTTAAACAGCTTGCAGAAATAGGCATCTGAATAATTCATCCGCCTGGCGGCATCCTGCATGGAAATATCCTTCATATAATTTTCCCGGATATATCGGAGTATGGTCTCCGCCACATGATCCATCCGCTCCTCCTGAGTCTCCCCATAAAAAGAATCAGGCTCCGTTATTTCCACATTTCTCCAGACAGAGGCTTCCAGGCTGTTTTCCTCTGCTAAAAGACGCTTGTCTGTCAGCCGCATGGCCTCCTCCATTACAGCTGCCAGCTCCCCCTCCTCGCAGGGCTTTAAAAGGTAATCCAGAGCCCGGACCACAATGGCCCGCTTCGCGTAGCTGAATTCATCATAGGCGGTGAGAAATATAATCACACAGCCCTCATCCAGCCTCCGGATCCGCTCCGCTGCCTCCATCCCGTTCATCTCCGGCATGGAAATATCCATAATGATAATCTGGCTCTGCTCCTTCTGGAACAGGTCCAGGGCCTCGGCCCCGTTCACCGCTTCCCGGATCTGGAGTACGTCCCCAAAAAGCCGTTTCAGCCTTCTTGCCAGAGCCATCCGCTCAATCTGTTCATCATCTGCCAGTAATACACGATACATACTTATCCCTCCTGATCCCGTTTTGACGGTGAAAATGCCAGCTGCACCGCCGTTCCGCAGCCCTCTCTGCTGTAGAGAAACATTTCTCCGTCCTCATACATCGCATGAAGCCTGCGGTATATATTGGAAATGCCGATCCCCATATCAGATGCCTGTCCCTCTGCCAGTGCCCTTTTAATCTCCCGAAGACGCTCCCTGCCGATCCCCGCTCCGGTATCTGCTACAGAAATCCAGAGCCTTCCCTCCTTCATCCAGCTCCTTACATGGATCCGTCCCCCCTGGCTGATGACGGACAGACCATGCTTTACCGCGTTTTCCACCAGAGGCTGCAGGGCAAATGAGGGCACCAGCACCTCTAAAGTATCCTCCTTACAGTCCGTGGTATAGCGGATCCTGGCCCCGAAGCGCATGGTCTGCAGGTACATATAGTCCTGGACCACCGAAAGCTCCCGGCCAAGAGGCATCACCGCCCCGGAGGACTTCAGATTGTACCTGAACAGACGGCTTAATGCCGTAATCATCTTCTCCGTCGCCGCAGCGTCCTCAATCTGGGCCATACTGGCGATCATATTCAGGGTATTAAATAAAAAATGAGGATTGATCTGGCTTTTCAGCATCTGAAGCTGCATGGAATCCAGCTGCTTTTCCATCTCATGCTTTTCCTTTAAGGCCTGGATATACCCCTTTGTGGAAGCCTTCATGCCGGAAAATGCCTGGATCAGCTCTCCCATCTCATCCCGGCACTCTGCCTGTACATCCGGCCCTGAAAAATCATTTTCCCCGATCCTCCGGGAATCCTCCGCCAGTCTTACCACCGGCTGTATAAAATAATGCCCGATCCGCCTCCTCAGATGGTCCAGAAGCAAAAGCACCACCGCCCCAAAAAGGATACTCATACCCGGCACCACCACCAGGGCAGGCAGATGGTCCTCATAGGCATCCTTTCCCTGCTCCACATTCATCCGCACCAGGGTGCCCGCATACTGCTCCAGGTACTCCTGAGCCCGGTAAATGGTATAGAGAAGGTCCATATACTGCTCCTGTCCCTGCCCCTCCAGTTCAAAAAAGTGCTCCTTCAGCCGCTCATAATTTTCGTAAGTATTCCGTATGGACCAGGTCTTGGCATACCGGCTTTTGCCAATCCGGCGGCAGTCAAAGGGCAGCGCCTTTACGGCCCGGGCAGATCGTTTGGAAGAAAGCCTGTACTTATCAAAACTTTCCTCCGTCCGGTCCGTTACATACTGCTTAAACGCCCGAGTCTCCTCATCCATGGCCGACCAGAAGGCCATGCTCTGGGAATTACTCTCTAAAATGCTGCCAAAGCCTGCCATCCCGTACCTGGCCACCAGTATATTGGCCATAATAGACAAAAACACCACTGTCGCAGCGCAGATGCCTAAGCTCCTGATCTTCTGCTCCAGTGATGCTGAAAGCCACTTTTTTCCCATATTCTCCCTCCCAGCAACGGTCATCTGCTTCTATTTTATAATAGATGAGTCCGTTTGGAAAGGTATATTTTCCTTTCTCCTACAGCTTCTGGTCCTCCTCCGAAGGGATATACACAGCAATGTCCTCAATCCTGCAGCAAAGAATCCTGCACAGGTCATTGACCGTCCTCATGGATATATCTTTGTTGTGCTTTAAGCGGTGAAGGGTGCTGTCTGATATGTGATGCTTCTTTGTAAGGGTATACCAGTTCTCCCCCGACCGTTCCAACGTCTCCCAGAATGGCCTGTAATCAATCATGTTCTTCTCCCTATGCTGTCACTTTATAGTGATTTAAGCATAAAGTAGAATTTACATATTGAATATCTTCGGAATAACGAATATACTATATGTAATTGCATGTGTACAGGCTGAAAACGGCCGGAAAGGAGACAGACTTGAAGCATTTTACGGAAGCTGAGCTGAAGGCAATGGCTCAGGACAGGAACATCGTAACCCGCATCACCCATTTTCTGCAGATGAATGACGCGGACTTTTTTAAAGAGGTCCGCTCCCGCCTTTCCGCCGAGGACCTTAAGGGGTATCTGGAGGAAAATCCCGATGACCGGAAATATCTCTAAAGAAAAAGGCGGCTGCCATCCTTAGATGACAAACCGCCCTTCTTCTGGTTCTTCTTCAAAATAATCCTTATAATCCACCTCGATGGACCGGCGCATACGCTTCATGCTGTAGTACAGATGCTCCTTTAACGCCTCCTCAAGACCCTTCTCATCCTTTTTGCCGATCAGTCTGAAGATCTCCTCATGTTCACCTATAATCCGCGTAAAATCTGTCTCTGTAATAAAGTCCAGCATACGGAACCTGGTATAGTGGAGCTGCTGGGCCTGGAGCATCTCCCACAGCTTCTGGCGGCGCACCGCTCCGAACCAGATGGAATGCATATCCGCGTCCATGCGGTAAAACTGCTCCGGTCCAAAGCCCGGCTCTGTGATCATGGCCTTCTGCCTGGCGATGGCGTGGCGGATGTCCTCCATAACCATAGGGGACTGCACCAGCATAAAATCCCTTAAGACCATGGTTTCTACCGCCACCCGCATATAGATCATCTGCTTGATGTTGTCCAGGCTTAAAAGGGTCACATAGGTACCCCGGTAGGGGATGGTCTCTACAAAGCCCTGCTCCTGAAGGAGCCGCAGTGCATCCCTTACCGGCGTCCTGGATACGCCAAAGCGTTCACATATGTCATTTTCACCGATCACGGTTCCCGGCTCCAGCTTAAGGTCCAGTATTTCACGCTTCAAGGTCTCAAATACAAGCTCTCCGCGATTCTTAAACGTCTTTTCTTCCATATGTGCCCCCATCCATCCGGTCCGGTCTGATCCGGCTCTTATTTAGGCTGCTTTCCGATATAAGCCAGAATGCCGCCGTCTACATAAAGCACAAGACCATTTACAAAGTTAGAAGCGTCAGAAGCCAGGAATACGGCCGGTCCGCCCAGATCCTCTGC
>ERZ894183.773-NODE-773-length-22100-cov-9.775958_pt1 | contig 22100 bp, 20 predicted proteins | sample MGYA00380279_ERZ894183 | MGnify/ENA primary metagenome ERZ894183 (study PRJEB32331, sample SAMN06328422) | human gut metagenome | biome: human gut microbiome; feature: stool | host: Homo sapiens | collected 2013-06-26 ... | reverse complement strand
GTGTAAAGACTGCAAATTTTTTTACAGTAACTTTCCCCTAGTTATAATGAACACACAGTGGAGAATCTCTTCTGGAAAGTTATCTTGATGGAGCTGCTAATTTAGGACGCAGTGTTATTTGTGTAGGGACAGGAAATGAGGGAAACGGAGCATTACATACATCAGGAAGGCTTTTGGAAAAAGAAAATGAAGAGGTGGCGCTCAATGTGGACGCCTATGAACCTACACTGAATGTGCAGCTTTGGAAACAATATACCGATGAAATGGAAGTTGTCCTGATTCATCCAAATGGACAGATAGTAGGACCTTTTCAAGAAATTTTGGGACCGCAGCGCTTTACTGTGGGAGCTACTGAAATTTTACTTTATTATGGAAAGCCGGCACCGTTTAGCCTTTCTCAGGAACTGTATATGGAATTTATCCCCAAGAATCAGTATATAGATAGTGGAACGTGGAAAATCCGTTTGATTCCAGGAAAAATTGTGGATGGGAGTTATGATTTATGGTTGCCGGGAGGTGGTGTGTTAAATTTAGGCACAAGATTTCTTTTTCCTACACCGGAAACTACTTTGACAATACCTTCCACAGCAAGAAAAGTGATTTCCGTAGGGGCATATGATTCCAGATATTTGTCTTACGCTGATTTTTCAGGAAGAGGTTATACTAGAGTAACCAGAGAAACTAAACCAGATCTTGCAGCTCCAGGGGTGAATATTCAGACAACAGCCCCAGGAGGGGGATATACTGTACGGACAGGGACGTCCTTTGCAGCCCCATTTGTCACAGGGGCTGCGGCACTTTTGATGGAATGGGGAATTATAAGAGGGAACGACCCTTTTTTATATGGAGAAAAGGTGAAGGCTTATTTAAGAAGAGGTGCCAGACGAATGCCGGAAGGTGAGTATCCTAATGAGAAGGTGGGGTATGGGGAGGACGTTATAATAAGGTTACATTGAAGAAAGTCAGTAAAATCAAGTGTTTTCGTTCATTTTCCCAACACTGAAACGAGGCACTTTCACCATGATTTTGAAGAAAATCTGCCCGGGTTGAATTCAAAATGATGTGGAAAGGAAGATTTATAGCAATGAGGTAACATGATACAAGGGGCAGAAAGTGTGTGACACGGAACAGCCCGTATCAATCGAAAGGAGTAGTGAAATATATGAAACTGACTTATACGAATGTAAATGGATACCTGATTCCGAATCTCACCTATAAATCCGGTGAACAGATGGAACAGCTTGGCAAGTATGGTTTTCTTCGCAGAGATTATCTGAAGAACCATCGAAATTCAATGTATCAAGTGATGCTTCTGCAGGATACCATTGGAGAGCATCTTATGGAAGTGGACAAGGCAGCCAGAGAGAGGGAAGAAGTGATTCTGAAACAGTTAGAAGAGAAAGAGCCTTTGCCTGATAAGGAGAAAGATCAGATGGAATGGGTGCGGGCAGCTAACCAGCACAGAGTGATTGCGGAGAAGATTATTTTGAAGGAACTGATCTATATTTAACAAAGTTAAAGTTTGTAACTGAGGATTGAACAGACGCAGGTAATTGGCTGAATTAAAAATTCATTGAAAAAAGAATAAAATATTTAGAGAAGGCGTGAGTGATAGAGATATTGCTTACGCTTTTTCTTTTGGACTGGAAAGGAAGTGAGGAGCATGGCACAGATTTTTCGTGTAGAGAGAACTAAGAATTTTACGGTAATGAGTAATCACCATTTCAAGAATAAGAATCTGACATTGAAAGCGAAAGGGCTATTGTCACTGATGTTAAGTTTGCCGGACGATTGGAATTATAACATGCAGGGGCTGACAACATTGAGCAGAGATGGAATTGATTCTGTTCGTTCTGCAATTAAGGAATTAGAGCATCATGGATATGTAGAACGTCATAGATTGCGCAATGAATATGGCTTTTATGGCGATACCGAATATATTATCCGGGAAGTTCCATTAGGAGAAGAAAATGATTAAGCGGAGAAGAGAAGTGCCTAAAGGTGGATAGTCCAATTTGGGACAATCAGGTCATAGGAAATTCCTATCTCCGGATATCAGAAAACAGGAAAACTAGATATGGAGAATCCCATATTGGAAAAACCGTCGCTATTAATAATCCATATTATCAAATATGAATTATTAAAGAACCAGTAAATAAAATATCTATCTTATCAATCACGTAAGTATTAATAGGATTGGATAAGAGAAGAAAGAACGAGGTATGATTATGAGAATGATGAAAAACAACAAAAATGAAACAATTATGGTGATCGGGATTGATCATGGTTATGGAAACATGAAAACTGCTAACAGATGTTTTCCATCCGGCGTAGCAAGATATGATAAGGAGCCTATTTTTCAGAATAATCTTCTTGTTTACAATGGAATGTATTACCAGATTGGAGAAGAACACAAGGAATTTTGTGCAGAGAAAACGCAGGATGAAGACTACTATGTGCTGACGCTGGCAGCTATTGCGAAGGAGCTTGAGGGGAAAGGAATGAACCAGGCAAGGGTGCATATTGCAGCCGGACTTCCTCTTACTTGGGTGGCTACACAGAAAGAAGATTTTCAGAAATATCTTCTTCAGAATGACAGTGTGGACTTCGTATTTCGTAACAAAGAATATCATGTGGAGTTTGCAGGAGCTGATATTTATCCGCAGGGATTTGCGGCAGCTTTTTACCGTTTACAGGATTTTAAAGGCATCAACATGTTGGCAGATATTGGAAACGGAACTATGAACATTATGTATATCAATAATTCCCGCCCATTAGAGAAAAAATGCTTTACGGAGAAATATGGAACGCACCAATGTGTGCTTGCAGTCAGGGAATCTTTGTTGAAAGAAATGGGAACGGTGGTGGATGATCTGGTAATTGAACAGGTGATCCGCACTGGAACAGCAGATATTGGAGAAAAATATTTGACGGTCATCCACAAAGCTGCCGGAGATTATACAAAAGAAATTTTTCATAAGCTGAGAGAACGGGAATATAATCAGGAATTGATGCGTCTGTATGTGGTTGGCGGTGGCAGCTGTATGATCCAGAACTTTGGCGAATATGACAAGAGTCGGGTAACAATTGTGCGTGACATCTGTGCCACAGCGAAAGGCTATGAGGCAATGACTGTGAGAAAAATCCAGCGAAATGGAGGGATGCTTGTATGAGAAAAGAACGGAAGATAATCAATACAAATATCCGCCTGAATCTCTGTGAGGAACAAGATAGACAGGCATGGGAATATTTACAGACGATGGACCGGGAGAAATATAAATCATACACCAGAGCTGTTGTTGTGGCTTTGAATGATTATTTTTCCAGAGAGTACAGGAATGCGGCAGATTCGTATTTGGAAACAAGAGAAAAGGAAGATGCGTTTTTGGAAAGGGTGGAAACAGCTATCCGGGATGGCGTAAAGGAATCTGTCCCGATGGCTATGGCGAAGAATCTGTTTGAAATGCTTGCACCGTTTGTAAAAGAAGCGGTGGGAGAAAAAAGTATGTCATATGGTACATTGACAGTGGAGAAGTCAGATGATGAGATTACAGAAGATAATCTGGATTGGGAGAAAGAAGCTGATATGGATGCAGCACTGGATTTTGCAGACAGTTTTTAGCTATCTACAAAATGAAAGCAGTCCGGCTTACTTGAAATAAATCGGACTGCTTTAAGTGGAGCTATTCTTTTTTCTAGGGTAGGGGTGTTTATCATCTGTCAGGTTCAGCAGATAATCAACGCTTGTGTTATGAAATTCAGCCAGTTTGATCAGAATGTGAGTGGGAATATCCACATCGCCACGTTCGTAGTTACTGTAAATACGCTGACTGCAGTTTAATATTTCACCCATATTCTTTTGTGTAAGATCACGATCTTCACGTAGATCACGAATTCTTTTATACATGCTTTTCACCTCTGGCATAATAATAAACTAGCGAGATATTCACTATTGAAATATAGCGAGAAATTCGCTAAACTAAATTTGTAAATGGAGGAAGGAGAATCAGAATGAAAAAGAAGGTACAAAAAGTATTAGTATGTATTTTTGAAATGGGTTTATTTTGTGGATATTTTTATATTTTATTCGTGAATCTGGTATGTGGGTTTAGCTATGGTGGTGGAATAGAAACCAGAGTACAGGCAATAAAGATTTTAAGTATTTCTTTTTTATTATCTGCAGCACTTCCTGGACTCATATGGTATCAGCATAGACGGATTCTGAAGTTGGAAAAAATGTTGGACGACATGCACGACAATTTTTAACTAGCAGAAACAAAGAAGTTAATTGGCAGAAGGTATCACTTTTAGTAAACAGAATAACAGAAAAAACAATAGCAGTAATGGCATTTCCGCTTGTGAATATCGAGGGAGTGATCAGGACTGCTATTTTTATGCTTTTTAGCAGAAAAGGAAAGTGATTTAGAAAAAGAAAAACAGAAATAGCAGAGAAGTATGACAGAAAAGCACTTGCAGATGGAAAATGTTGTAGAAGTAAGGCAAATAAAGGCATAGAGTGCCGGATACGGCACATGACTGTCCGATACTTCGCATCGGAGTGGTGTACGACCAGACTGTTTCAGAAACAGAAAATCTGTAGGAGGGGAGTTTTTCTATTTCTATTACAGTCTGTTCTTACACCACAAAACCACTGTCATCTCAATTGGGTGTTGGAAATGTAGTGGGGAATGTTATTTAGTCGGTGTTGGTTTAGTGATGGGGAGATGACAGGCAAGTTTCGCAAAGTGGCAAGTCACTCTGCACCGGAGACAGCCTTTGGGCTGTTCCTAAACTTGCCAGGGGCGCTGCCACCTTGGAACCCCGGCACGCCAATGGCGGCAACTCTGCGTTAGAAATATCCACCGGATATTTCTTCCCAGACTGCCACGGATTGGCTAAGACGTTGTCTTGCATCTACCAAAGGGGAACGCTACGCATCCCCTTATGGAATTCCCTGTTAATTTAGCTGCAACGTTGTGGTTGAGAATATGGAGCAGAAATCAAGCAAAGAGAGGAGACAAAAGCTTATGAGAAAACGAAATTATACAGTAACCATACGAATGAACAAAGCAGAATATGAGCTGCTTCAAAGTAAAGTGAAGGAATCAGGCAGAACACAGCAGGAAGTTGTGATAAAGGCAATTGCTGACTTAAAGATAGTATCGGCAGAAGAAGTAGAAGAACTGAAAAGACTGAATCAGATGTTTGCAGATCTTCTTTGTCAGCTTCGGGGATCTGCTACAAATATCAATCAGATTGCAAGGAAGTTGCATACGGATGGTTCCGTTCCGTCAGACGATGCTTTGTATTATCTCAATAAAAATATCCTCAAGTATCGAAAGGAGAGTGAAAAGATATGGCTGTTAATAAGACGATTAATAAGCGGACAAATTCACATGGAGCAATGAGAAACTGCATCGAATACGTTCTGCGTCAGGACAAAACAAGTGAACTGTTGACTTATGTAACAGGTCCGTATTGTCATGATGAGATCAATTATGATCTGGTGTACAGAACATTTTTGGAGGAAAAGAAGATATGGAATAAAGATTCTGGGAGAATGTACGCTCACAACATTATTTCCTGGCATAAGAACGAGCAGATTACTCCGGGGCAGGCCTTTGAATTTGGAAAAGAGTTTGCAGAAAAATGGTTCAGTGGATTCCAGACTTTAGTGACGGTGCATAAGGACAAGGATCATATTCATTGTCATCTGGTTACAAATTCTGTGAGCTATGAGGATGGAAAAAAGCTGCATAATACCAGACAAGATTTGGAACGCATGAAGAAACTAACGAATCAGATGTGCAGGGAACGTGGATTGTCCATTGCAGAAAAAGGAAAACATTTTGATGGAAGTCAGATTGAAAAAGGGGAAGTCATTGCATGGAGTAAGGATAAATATAATCTGTTCCGCCAGCAGGTGAAAGACAGCTTTGTGGCTGACTGTGCAATGGCGGTATTAAAGGCGTTGGAAAATTATATCAGTAAAGAAAAGTTTATAGAAAAAATGAAACAGTTTGGATGGAACGTAAACTGGACAGAGAAACGGAAGCACATCACATTTCAGAACCAGGATGGTAAGAAGGTGCGTGACAGCAATCTGTCTAAAACATTCCATCTGAATATCAGTAAGGAGGACTTAGAAAATGAATTTAATGGAAATTACGAAAGGGTACGAGCCGAAGCAGAACGAACAAACGGAGCAGATGAAGAATTTGCCGGATACTACCGACAAGTGGAAGCAGCTTGCGAAGGAGCAGGCGGCATCACTGGAGCTGGTGACGAAAGAGAGGGACGAGTTACAGGTGAGAAATCAGAAGATGAACGAGTTTATCCTGGAATTTCAGGAAAGGACACACAAGGTGAAAATGGAAAAACAGAAGCTATTCTTCGAGAATCACGAAATGCAAGACGAAATTCGGAAATTAAACGACGAAATTCATCGTTTGACAATAGAAATGTTCGAAACGCAGAAGCTGAATCAATTGCTTCAGCAGAGCAACGACGATTTGAGGAACAGAAACGGTTTGAAGAGCAGGAGAGAGCAAGAGCAGTTCGAAGAAGAAATAAAAGACGTTCGGGACCAGAACTGTAAGTTGCAGATACAGGTGAATAAATCATCTGTTGAAGCAGTGGATGAAGCACAGAAGAAACAGAAAGAAGCAGAAAAGAAAGTTAGAATAATAGAATATCAGTCTAATAAGGAACAAGAGAAAGTGAAGAAGGTGATGGGAAAAACAGATCAGGAAATTAAAAAGCTGAAAAATGAAGTGAAAGAAAAGGAAAAATTCTGGATGATAGTTTATATGATTTTGATTTTATTTGCGGTAATAAAAAATGCAATACTTCAAAAAGATTTATTTGCATGTATAACTGTTCCATTGCAGTTTGGGTGCAGGTATGTGGAGTGGATGATCCGTCCATCAGAATTAAATATTTTAGGTGAGAGAAAATATTTTTCAGCAGAATGGTCATGGTTTTTAAGAGTTATGGCTGTTTTTATTTTTCTTGGACTAGGAATAAGTGGTGAGATATTTGTGTTGAGAAAAATAGAGCGGTATCGAAAAGTATGGGATAAATATTCTACATGGATTCTGCTTATCAGTTTATCGTCGATTGTTGTATTAGGTGATGTAGTGAGAAAATATATTCCGATAAATCTTATATTGCTCTTGGGAATTATAAATATTGCTGCCATGGAAATAAAAATTTATTACCGTGACAATCAGGAATTATAGTAGAGAATGGTTTATGGTTATAAAAAACCAAATTTGATTATTGACAATCAAATCGGCAGATAGTATAGTGAATATACGGAAATTGATTGTGAATAACCAAAGGAGGAAACAGAGTTGAATGTTTCGGTTAAAGAGTTAAAAGAAAAAGAAGGCTTGAAAGTTGAAGAAATTAGTTGGAATATTTCAAATAGGATGAGAGAACTTGGAAATATATCCGTGTATGGAGGATTTTGCCTAGCGTATGTGGCGTATTTATCTTTAAAAAATAAGATAAATGATGTGTACCAGTTAATAGAATATATGGAACTGACTTTTTCAGTGGAAAGAGTCAGTTTCATAAAAGGAAATATTGAAAATTTATGGAATGTGGCAATAGAAATCGGAGAAGCATATTCGGAAGAAACACTTTTAGCAGTAGTATTGTGGTGGCCATTGCAAGGAAATAAATTTATGGGAGAATGCGAAACCCCACTGAGTGTTGTAAAGTTGGCAAATGAGATACTTCAAATTTCAAATGATAAGACAGCAGATTTCTGTAGTGGAATTGGAACATTTCTAGTGAATGCTATAGAAAGAAATCCAGAATCACAGTTTTATGGTGTAGAGATTGTAACCGAGGTCAAAGAAGTGGCAGAAATCAGAACGGAATTAATTTCTGATCAGGTGAAAATTGAGCAAAAATCAGTTCTGGACATAGATGACAATCTGATGTTTGATAAAATATTCTGTGATTATCCTTGGGGAATAAGGGCGAAAGAGAGCATTGGAAACAACGAGGAATTAGAGGTGATATATAATGTTATACCGGAAGTACAGAAAGCAGCTGCGGGAGACTGGGTATTTATTATAAATGTCATGAATCATCTCAACAAAAATGGAAAAGCGGTTGTTTCAGTGAGTAATGGAGTGACTTGGAACGGAGGAATCAATACAGTAATCCGCGAAAAATTTGTAAAAAAAGGATTTGTCGAGGCGGTGATAGCACTTCCATCCAATTTGTATTCGAATACTGGAATTGCCTGTTCATTACTGGTATTAAGCAGAAATAATAAAAATATAAGAATGATAGATGCAACGGAGATGGTCTCAGTTGGACGAAGACAGAATGTTCTTAGTGATGAAAATATTTCTAAAATTATTGAATTGCTGAATACAGATGACGATAACTCAAAGCTAGTTTTGGGTGAAGAGGTGGCAAAAAATGAATACACTCTTAATCCGTCAAGATATCTTCAAAAAGAGATGCCCATAAAAAACGGTGTAGCATTTGAATCTGTGATAAAGAACATAACAAGAGGAGCACAGATTAAAGCAACGATTTTAGATGAAATTGTATCTGATGAACCAACGAACATGCAGTATTTGATGCTGGCAAATATAAAGGATGGTATTATTAGTGATGATCTTCCTTATTTGAAAGAAATGAATCCTAAATACGAGAAATATTGTATTAAAAATGGAAGTCTCGTAATTTCCAAAAATGTATCTCCGGTAAAAATGGCAATTGCATCCGTAAAAGAAGGAAATAAGATTTTAGCGAATGGTAATCTTTATGTTATTGAGTTAGATGAAGATAAGATAAATCCTTACTTTTTGAAAGCGTATTTGGAAAGTGAAAATGGAAAAGCAGCCTTATCTAGAGTAGCAGTAGGGGCTACATTATTAAACCTGCCGGTTGAAGGATTGAAAAAAATAACAATTCCATTGCCTGACTTAAAAAGTCAGAAGATAATTGCAGATAAATATTATGCCAAGATAAATGAAATAAAAGAATTGAAATACAAATTAGAAAAGGCAACAGCAGAATTAGAACATATTTATACGGAGGAAAAATAAATGGACGAAAATAATAAATTTGATGTAGTTGGAACTAATATAGCAGAGAAAGCGACAATGATCTGGAATGTAGCAGATATGCTCCGTGGTCCATTTAAACCGCATGAATATGGATTGGTAATTTTGCCAATGACAGTAGTAAAAAGATTTCATGATTGTTTATTACCGACACATAAAGAAGTATTGGAACAGTATGAAAAGGTGAAGAATTTTGCTGTAATTGATGGATTTCTGACGAAGGCTTCCGGTTATCAATTTTATAACATCAGCAAATATACATTTGAATCTTTATTAGCTGATCCGGAAAATATCGAAGCAAATTTTCGAGATTATCTGAATGGATTTTCAGCAAATGTTCAGGATGTGCTGGCAAAGTTTGATTTTGATAACATTATCCGCAGAATGGTAGAAAGTAATACCTTGTATCTTGTCATAAAAGAATTTAATTCACAAAAAGGATATCTGGGACCAGATAAAATCAGTGCAGTAGACTGTGGATATATTTTTGAAGATTTAGTAAAACGCTTCTCCGAATCTTTTGGTGAAGAGGCCGGGGCACATTTTACCAGTAGAGATATCATCTATTTAATGACGGATTTACTTTTATCAGATGCAGATCTGAGTAAGGGTGGAAATGTAACAGTGTATGATATGGCGATGGGAACATCTCAGATGCTTAGTTGCATGGAAGAAAGAATTCAGGAGCTAAACACGGAGATTGGAGTTACCTGCTTTGGTCAGGAGTTTAATCCCTCTACATTTGCGATTGCAAAAGCGGATATGATGATTCGTGGGGGTGATCCAAATAATATGAGATTTGGAGATACCTTGTCAGAAGATCAGTTTAGCGGGTATCAGTTTCAGTATATTATTTCAAATCCACCTTTCGGAATTGACTGGAAAAGAGAAAAAACAGCAGTAGAGACAGAAGCGAAAAAAGGTGAATTGGGAAGATTTGCACCCGGACTTCCGAAGATATCTGATGGACAGCAGTTATTTGTATTAAATGGACTTTCCAAGCTGGCTCCAAATGGAAAAATGGCTATCATTCAGAATGGATCACCATTATTTTCAGGAGATGCAGGAAGTGGCCCGTCAGAGATTAGAAGATATATCCTGGAAAATGACTGGTTGGATGCGATTGTGCAGTTAGGGACAGATATGTTTATGAATACCGGTATCAGCACTTATATTTGGATTTGTTCTAAAGATAAACCAGTGCACAGAGCTGGAAAAGTGCAGTTGATTGATGCTTCGCATTGTTTTGAAGCAAGAAGAAAAAGTATCGGAACAAAAAGAAATGACATTACTGATAAATGCCGTGATTTGATTGTAAAGGCATATGGTGCATTTGAAAATGGAACGGTATATGGTGAGAAAGATGGTATTTACTGTCAGAGCAAGATTTTTGATACAGAGGAATTTGGATATCAGAAGATTGTAGTAGAACAGCCACAGAAAGATGAAAATGGCGAAATCGTATTAAAGAAGGGGAAACCAGTGGCAGATGTATCCCTGCGTGATACGGAAAATGTACCGCTGACAGAAGATATTGAGGAATATTTCAAGAGAGAAGTATTACCATATGCACCAGAAGCATGGATAGATGAAAAGAAAACGAAAAAGGGTTATGATATTCCAATGACAAGGTACTTCTATGAATATCAGGCACCGGAACCAGTGGAAGAAATCGCAGTACGCTTGCATGAATTGGAACTGGATATTCAGAGCAGTTTGGATGCTTTGTTCGGGGAGGAATGATATGAGTAGAGAGATGAAAGATTCTGGGGTTGAATGGATTGGAGAGATACCAAAGGATTGGAAGTTGCAACGTGTAAAAAATGCATTTATACGAAAAAAGACAGAAGCTCACCAAGAAGACCCTGTTGTCTTATCACTTGCACGGATGGGAGTAAAAGTACGTGATTTATCTAAAAATGAAGGACAAATTGCAGAAAGTTATTACAATTATAATCCTGTAGAATCGGGTGATTTGTTACTGAATCCAATGGATTTATATAGTGGTGCTAATTGTAGTGTTTCAATGGTTGAAGGGGTAATTAGTCCAGCGTATATCAACCTTCGTGCAAAAAATGGTTATAATTCAAGATTTTATGATTACTATTTTAAAACACAATATTGGTCGATGGCAATGTTTGCACATGGGAAAGGTGTTTCTTTTGAGAATAGATGGACATTAGGAATTGAAGAATTGTTTAACTATAAAATTCCAGTATCGTTGAAGAACGAGCAAGATAAGATTGCAGATTTCTTGGATGAAAGATGTAAAAAATTGAATTTAGCGGCGGAAAAAGTACAAATTTCTATTAAAGAATATCAAAAATTAAAGCAATCTATTATCACGCAGGCTGTGACAAATGGAATTGCACCCAGGCGATTAATGAAAGAAAGTGGTGTTGCTTGGATAGGAAAAGTTCCAGAAGATTGGAAAGTTACACAATTACGACATTGTGCAAGCATAAGATCTGGAATAACATTAGGGAAAACGTATTCAAAAGATATAGAACTGTTTGAAATGCCATACTTAAGAGTAGCAAATGTCCAGGATGGTTATGTAGATACGAATGATATTGCTGTTCTTCGAGTAAGCAAAGATGAAATAGAGAAATATAGTTTATCTGCTGGAGAAGTCCTTATGACAGAAGGTGGAGATAGGGATAAACTGGGACGCGGGTGTGTTTGGGATGGACGAATTACTCCATGCCTGCATCAGAATCATATTTTTGCAGTTAAAGTAAAAGAAAAACTGTTAAATCCATATTATTTAGAATATTTAACGGCTTCGGCTGTCGGACGCACCTATTTTGATGTTACTGCGGTGAAAACAACGAATCTTGCATGTACAAGTTCAAGTAAGGTGTTAGCATTTACAATTCCTTTGCCAAGTATAGATGAGCAGAATGAAATTGTAGATTATTTGAAAGAAAAATGCGGTTGCATTGAAACTGTCATTTCTAAGAAAGAGCAGTTCATAGACGAATTAGAAAATTATAAAAAATCCTTAATTTACGAATATGTTACCGGAAAAAAGGAGGTGCCAGAATCGTGAGTATAGATGTTACCACAGAGAAACGTTTTGAAGCAGATATTGAAGAATTTTTTCTATCACCTGCAGGTGGCTACGCCCATAATAACGATATGTATGAACCACAGCTTGGCGTTTATAAAGATACTCTATTGAGATTTGTGCAGAGAACACAGCCGAAAGAGTGGAAACGTTTTTTATTGCAGAATAAAGTGGATCCAGAACGCAAATTCTGTCTTGCTTTCAACAATGCCTGTGATATGGACGGGCTTATTTCTGTACTGCGACATGGATTTAAACATAGAGGTATTCCATTCAAAGTATGTTACTTTAAACCAGAATCAGGTTTAAACCAAACTGCGGAAGCGCTGTACGAAAAGAATGAAATTACTTGCAACAGACAGTGGTTTTACTCCACTGATACACATAATTCTGTTGATATGGTTCTGGCGGTAAATGGGATTCCGGTATTTGCCCTGGAATTAAAGAATCAGTATACAGGACAAAACGTTGATAATGCAAAACGTCAGTGGATGTATGATCGTGACCCAAGAGAAATATGTTTTCAGTTCAATAAGAGAATCTTAGGATATTTTTGTATTGATCAGTTGGAGGTTTGGATGACAACCCGTTTGGAAGGGGAAAATACATATTTTCTTCCATTCAATCAGGGATCGAACGGTGCTGGAAATGATGGCGGTAAGGGAAATCCTGCGAATCCGAAGGGGTATCCAACATCATACTTCTGGGAGTATGTATTCCAGAAAGACAGTATGATGGATATTATCCAAAAGTTTATTCATCTGCAGGTAAAGGAAGAAAAGAAACAAATGCCTGACGGATCAAAGCAAGTTACGAAAAAGAAAAGATTAATTTTCCCAAGATATCATCAATTGGATGTTGTACGTAAATTGATTGCAGATGTGAAAGAAGAAGGTGCAGGTCATAATTATCTGATTCAACACAGCGCAGGCTCCGGAAAATCCAATTCTATTGCCTGGACAGCTTATAGACTGGCGTCCTTACATGATTCTAATGACGCATCCGTTTTCAGCAGTGTGGTTGTTGTTACGGATCGAACTGTGCTAGATGAACAGTTACAGGAGACCATTTCAGGGTTTGATCACACGATAGGGGCGGTAGAGACGATTGATGATAAAAAGAACTCAAAAGATTTGAGAGATGCCATCAATAACGGTGCAAGAATTATTGTAACCACATTGCAGAAATTCCCAGTGATTTATCAGGAAGTAGATAAGGTGGCAGGAAGAAATTTTGCAATTATTGTGGATGAAGCTCATTCTTCACAGACAGGAAGTTCTGCAATGAAATTGAAAGCAGCATTGGCTGATACAGAAGCGGCATTGCGAGAATATGCGGAAATAGAAGGAAAAGCAGAAGATGAAATAGATAGAAATGACAAACTTGTGCAGGAGATGCTGACACATGGAAAACATCCAAATCTATCCTTTTTTGCATTTACTGCGACTCCGAAACCAGCAACAATAGAGATGTTTGGAAGTCAATGGACAGATGGGAGCATTCATCCATTTCATATTTATAGCATGAAACAGGCGATAGAAGAAGGGTTCATTCTGGATGTTTTACAGAATTATATGACTTACAGCACCTGTTTTAAAATTGCAAAAGATACACCAGAAAATCCCGAGCTTCCAGAAAGCAGAGCAACAAAGATTATAAAAAAATATGAAAAATTACATCCATATAATATTAGCCAGAAATCACAGATTATCGTAGAAACATTTAGAGAGACTACGAAACAAAAAATAGGTGGAAAAGGGAAAATGATGGTTGTTACAGATTCGAGACTGGCAGCAGTTCGATATTTCCATGAAATCAAAAGATATATAAGAGAACAGCATTATGTAGATATGGATATTTTGGCTGCATTTTCCGGAACGGTGCAGGATGGAGATGAAGAGTATACAGAATCTAGGCTGAATGTAAGGAAAGACGGAAGTCACATATCAGAGAGCCAGACCAAGGAAGAATTTCATGATAATTTCAATGTTCTGGTAGTTGCGGAAAAATATCAGACTGGTTTTGATGAACCATTGTTACACACAATGATTGTTGATAAGAAACTGAAAAATGTGAAAGCAGTGCAGACGTTATCTCGTTTAAATCGAACATGCCCCGGAAAAGTAGACACATTTGTACTTGATTTCGCAAATAAAAAAGAAGATATTTTGGAAGCATTTCAGCCATTTTATCAGGAGACAAGCCTTGAGCAGGAAGTAAACGTAGATCTGATTTATCAAACAGAAAAAGAACTTCTGGATTATGCAATTTATAATGAAAGTGATATCAAGGCATTTATTGATATATGGAATCATCCTGGTAAGCAAGATGCAACTGCAATGGGGAAAATGACAAGTGTATTAAAACCGGTAGCAGACAGATATAACTTGAAAAATCCAGAAGAACGTTATCAGTTTAGAAGGCAGGTAAGAAAATTATTACGATGGTATAGTTATATAACACAAGTAGTTCGTATGTTTGACGCGGATATGCATAAGGAATATCTCTTCCTTAGCTATTTAATTGGACTCTTACCGGAAGAAAAGGAAGAACCGATTGATTTAGATGGGAAGCTGAAACTGGAATACTATAAATTACAGAAGACTTTTGAAGGGGCAATAAAACTGGAAAAAGTTGACGGGCAGTATGTTCCATCCAAAAAACAGGGAGCACAGGGAATCCGACAGAAAAGCACATTGGATGAAATCTTGGATAAGATTAACGAGAAGTACAAAGGACAGTTCACTGATGGAGATCGGGTGATGCTCGGTGCATTACATGATAAACTGATTGCCGATGATAAGCTGGCAAGTTCCGCTCGTACCTCAGATCCAAGAATCTTTACGGAAAGTATTTTCCCTTCAGCTTTTGGAAATGCAGCAATGGAAAGTTATATGGAAGCACAAGACAGCTATGGATCTCTATTCGAAGACAAAAGCAAGTATGATGCTGTGATGAGTGCACTGGCGGGAGTGATTTACAGGGAAATGCGTTCAAAAAAGACAGTGGATTATCGGAAGATTCAGAGAAACGAGCAGGTGCAAATGGTAGCGGAAGAATCAGTTAAATATGGGGAGTAAGTAAAAGGTTTACAAAATATGGAGGGTGTTTTATGTATATTTCTTCAGTTTCAATTGAAAACTTTAGAGCGTTTAAAGAGAAGACAGTATTTCATTTTAACCCAGGAGTTACAGTACTTATAGGGGAAAATGATTGTGGAAAGTCAACAGTTATCGATGCCATTCATTATGTATTAGGAACAACAGATCAGTCTTGGCAACGTGTAGATTTGTCTGATTATTATCAGGAAAATACCGACAATGAAATACATATTACTGTTACATTTGCAAATTTAACAGCTAAAGAAAAAGCAGCTTTTTTGGAGTGTTTAACATACACAAGAGACGAAGAAACATTAATAATTAATTGGTCAGCAAAGTATATGACCAATGTAAAGCCACATAGGACATTTGTAAGCATAAATTGCGGAAGAAATGCAGATGTAGCAGCGCCGGCAGCAGAAGCACGTGAATTATTAAGAGTGACATATTTAAAGCCGCTAAGAGATGCACAAGCACAAATGAAATCGGGAAGAGGATCACGTTTGGCTCAAATATTAAGTAGTATACCAGAATTGAATTTAGGTGAGCGAGAATATAAAGAAGGCATAGATATAACCTCATTGTCGCTTGCTGGAATTTTTGATTTATCTAATCAGTTGCTGGCTGGACATAAAGTGATTAAAGATGTGAATCAGGGAATTAGTGATATTTTAAATGCGGAGTTAATGCTAAATAATGATGCTGTAAAAACACAAATCACAGTTTCTGGTGATGGCAACACGGATGAAAAGAAGATATATTCGCTGCTGGAGAAATTGGATTTGAATATTCAAAAAGATTCGGTATCAAATTATGGTAATGTAGGACTTGGAACAAGCAATTTAATGAGTATGGCATGTGAAATGTTACTGAATCAGGATGATAATGAATTAAGTACATTTATGTTAATTGAAGAACCGGAAGCACATATACATGCTCAAAGACAATTGAAGCTTATACAGTCTATGCAAAAGAAAGGAGAAAATCAACAGGTAATATTGACAACGCATTCCCCTTTACTCGCTTCAGTGGTGGAACTTAATAATTTGCTTTTGATTCAAAATCGAAAAGCATTTTCGATGAGAGAAGGCGAAACAATGTTGGATTCTTCTGATTATAAATTTTTAGAACGTTATTTGGATGCTACAAAAGCAAATTTATTTTTTGCAAAAGGTGTAATTATTGTAGAAGGACCAGGTGAGGCGTTACTTTTACCAACTCTTGCGAAATTATTGAATAGAAATCTAACAGATTATGGAATATCTATCGTTGATGTTAAGAGTACAGGACTTAGAAGATATGCCAGGATTTTTCAGAGAAAAGAGGGAGATAAAATAAATATTCCGGTATCGTGTATTACAGATAGAGATGTAATGCCAGAATGTGCACCGGCAATTTGTATTGATGAAAAATATGAAGATAGAGACAATTGGCCAAAGAAAAATCGAAAATGGAAAGTAGAGTCTGAAATAAAAGACAAAGAAAAATATATACAAGAGATTGAAAAAAAGGCAAATGGTCAAAATGTTAAAACATTTATTCCAGAGCAGTGGACGTTGGAATATGAACTAGCCGCAAATGGATTAGGCGAAGAAATGTTGCAAACTATTGCAACTATGCTTGCAGAAAAAATTCAGGATAAAGAAAAGAACGAGGAGAAGAAAGCGGAGCTATTAGAAAAGTATAGAAAAGAATATAATGAATATCAGAATAAAGAAGCTAAAGCATCCTATGTATACTCATTTTTTTCACATAAGCTGGTATCAAAAGCGGAGTTTGCGCAACAATTTAGTTTTGATTTGGAAAATATATTTAAAGGAAAACAAGTTGAAGAGATAGTGACAGTATTGCCAAACTATTTGGTGAAAGCTATAGAATATGTGACAACAAAAAGTGAAGGAATATAGAGTATGGATAAAGAAAATTTCGGATTACAAATTACGGATGAGGATATTGAATGGGTTAAAAGTATAATGCCTGATATTGAATTGGATGAATGTAGAATTCAAATCTTGAAAAATATGAATTCAGTAGATATTCATGCCTGCCCAGGAAGTGGAAAAACGACTATTTTGGTAGCGAAGTTGGCAATATTATCCCGTAAATGGAAATGGCAAAATCGTGGGATATGTGTATTATCTCATACAAATGTTGCACGAGAAGAAATCGAAGAGCGATTAGGAACTCTGAGTGTTGGGAAAAAATTATTATCTTATCCGCATTTTATTGGAACATTTCAAACGTTTTTGGATACATTTATTGCAATGCCTTTTTTGAGAAGCTGTGGCTGTTCGGTAAATATAATTGACACAGATTATGTTCTGGAACGTCGATGGAAAAGTATACGAGTAAAAAAGTGGTTAGAAGCATATGGAAAAGATAAATATGTATGTGATCCACTGGAATTACCGTATAAATTAGACGTTAAATTGGGAACTGAAACAGCAACATATAAAAATGTGGTAAAGGCGATTACTGAATCAAGGCGTAGAGGAGAATTTACTTTTAATGAAATGGAATTGTATGCAGCAAAAGGAATAGATAAAATTTCAACGCTTGCTGAGTTGATACAGATGAGATTTCCTGTTATTTTTATAGATGAGGCACAAGATACGAAAAAAGAAATATGGGAATTGTTAAATAAAATCTACGAAAAAGCGATATACAATAGTTTTTATCAGGCATACGGTGATAGTAATCAAGCAATTTATAATTCCTATGAAAAAATGGAGGATGTCGAACATTTTCCAAGAGCAAATGTACTACGGATGCTTAACAGTAAAAGATTTGGAGCAGAAATAGCAAAGTTGGCTAATGGCGTAGCACTGGATAAGAGTAATATGGTAGGTGAAGGGAGACCTTTTTCGAATACGAATATACAAAACACAATATTCTTATTTGAAAAAGGGAAAGAGAATATTGTAGTAGACAAATTTGCAGATTTAATATTCAGAAGTTTTTCGCATGAAGAATTAGAAAAAAATCAGAAGTATGGTTGTCATGTGTTGGGAATGGTTCACAAAACAGATAAAGAAATGAGTGTGAGAAATTATTTTGAAGATTATAATCCCGAAGTAAAAAAACAGACCCCAAACCATCTGATTGATTATTTTCGGATTGGTGAGGAGCAGCTGGCGAAAAAAGGAGAGCTTTCTTTAAAAGTTGAATGGATATCAAAAGGAATATGCAAAATAATGAGAAAGTACCCTTTGAAAGAAGTTGGGAAATCTTCTTCAGCATTTAATTCTATTATTAAAACAGTGCAACCAGAGAATAGAGAAAAAATTAGAAATGAATTGCTGGAACTTATGTACATGGATTGGAAAACAAAGAATGAATGGGAAAATGTTGTCGATCAAATATTACATCTTTTGTCAGATGTTATAAAATGCAATGATGCAAGAAAAGATGAAATTTTGTCTTGGAATGGCAGTGAGAAAACAGAAGAATGTACGAATAATAGAAATAGGGTGAATGAAAAAGTATATACGAATGAATCAGGAGATAAGATAAATATAAAGTTTGGAAGTATACATTCATCAAAGGGTAGAACACATTTGGCAACACTAGTAGTGGAGACAAAGTATTACGAAGATAATCTGTCATCTATATTACCATGGCTTTCGGGAAAACATCCTAAATTAGGTGTAAGGAATACGAAAAGATTAAAATGTCATTATGTAGCGATGACACGTGCAAAAGGGTTACTATGTTTGGCGATACCGAGTAAAAATGTGACGGATCAAGCACGAATAGAACTAGAAAAATTTGGATGGAACTTAGAAGTAGTAGAATAGGAAGGTGATGTCATGGCAATACGATCAGTAGAATATCTGCAAAGTCTTGTGCGAGAACTTGCAAAGCTTCCGGACGAGACTGAGTGGGTAGAGTTTAAATGTAATAACAAGCAACCGCAGATGATTGGCGAGTATATTTCTGCTCTCAGTAATTCCGCTGCGTTGTGCGAACGACCAAAAGCATATCTTGTTTGGGGTGTAGATGATGCGACGCATAAAATTGTTGGAACTGAATTTCAGTATCGTAAAATGAAAAAAGGAAATGAGGAATTGGAGGCATGGCTTTCCAGAATGCTTTCACCAAGAATTAATTTTCGATTTTTTGAGGTTCCGATGGATGAGGGAATGGTTGTATTGATGGAAATTCCTTGTGCAGAAAAACAGCCGGTACAATTTGCGGGAGGCGAATATATACGAATTGGAACAAATAAGAAGAACTTGAAAGAGTATCCAGATAAAGAAAGAGAGTTATGGAGAACATTTGATTCTACACCATATGAACTGCGAGTTGCGATGGGAAATTTAGATGAAGATGAAATGGTGTCATTACTGGATTATTCGAGATATTATGACAAACTGGAAATGCCAATTCCGAGAAATCGGGATAAAGTATTAGAAGATTTACAGCATGAAAAATTCATAAAAAGAAATGATGCCGGCACATGGGATATCACGAATATGGGAGCATTGATGATTGCAAAAGATTTGAAGAAATTTGAATCTTTGCATAGAAGAACTGTCAGGGTGATATGGTATAAGGAGAATTCCAGACTGGATGCCATCAGAGAAAAAGAATTCTGTGCAGGCTATGCATTTTCGCATGAGGAAATCGCACAGTATATTATGACGATTATTCCGCAGGAAGAGGTTATTGTAGAAGCGACAAGAAAATCAGTTGTCAGTTTTCCGGAAATTGCTGTCCGCGAGCTGTTGGCAAATGCTATGATACATCAGGATCTGCAGCAAAGGGGAACGAATCCGATGGTAGAGGTGTTTAAAAACCGAATTGAGTTCGCAAATGCCGGCGCACCTCTGGTGGCAATCGAAAGAATAGTAGACTCGGTACCAGTTTCCAGAAATGAAAATATTGCCGGATTTATGCATAAATGTGGTATTTGTGAAGAACGAGGCAGTGGTTATGATAAGATTATTGAGGAAACCGGTAAAAATGAGTTACTTGCGCCGAGGATTGAAAATCAAAATAATCAATTTACAAAAGCAATACTGTTTGCCAAAGTACCGTTTGAATTAACATCGAAAGAAGATCGGATGCGAACTTGTTATATGCAGGCCTGTCTGGCATATGTGAATTTTGAAGGTATTTCCAATTCAGATATTCGAAAAATATTTGGATTAGGAGAAAAAGAGAAAGCAAAGGCATCGAGGCTTCTTACCAGTGCTGTTGAAGGCGGATATATTAAAGTAATGGATCCGGATACGGCACCAAGGTATAAAAAGTATATTCCATATTGGGCATAATTTAAGTATCGCTAAGTTTCACTTATACATGCAGGTAGGCAAAATTTAATAGAATAACACGTAAAAAAGCACTGAAAAATCGTTTGCTGACCGGTTTTACAGTGCTTTTTCCTTGTTTAAAAATTAAAAATAGAATAAATTTAAGTATCGCTAAGTTTCACTAAGTTCTGTATTTGCAGTTCTCCACTGTTTCATTGGCTCATGTTTCCCACAGTCATCACAGGTATGAGGCCAATTGATTTTCCATTCAAAATATTCGTCTTTTGTAATCTGACCGGATTTGAGTTCTTCTTTCCGGATTCCCCATTCTTTCATAAACTCATTGACTAATCCGTAGTTGATCCATAATCCCATAGGTGGGTGTGCGGGCCAGTTGTCATTATCATGGTAACGGACAGCGGTATCTTCGCTGGAATTGCATTTTTCACCGGGATAGGTTTCCATCTGAAACAGATTGATAGCCGATGGGTTAAATTCGTCAATCCAGAATAAGAGTTCCATAAATTCAGAAGCATTCATTTCTGTGGCATCATATAACGTCCATGGATTCACGTCCAGTATTTTTGCCATTTCCGTAATCAAATCTTGTTTTGGAACCCGGTAGTTTGTTTCATATTGTGCAAGTCTGTTTGCTCCTTTATCGCCCCAACCAAGAGCAGCGCCAAGTTCTGCCTGTGTCATTTTCCGGAATGTCCGGATTCTTTTTATTTTATCACCAATCGTCATAGCAAAATCACATCCTTTTTCTTGTTAATTCCATTGTACATGCAAATAATCGATTTGTAAACAGAAACATTCGCAAAGATGCGAATGGAATACTTGACATTAACAGAAAAGCGAAATATAATGACAGCACAATTAGATTCGCAAATAAGCGAATGTGATTCTGGGACATTGAAAATTGAATGAGCTGTATGATCTGATTCCACAGATGCCATAACCTTGTAAAAGATTTTACAAGCGAGCGTCAAAGATACTCCGGAAACGACTGGCAGGCTTGCGAAGAAGCTGGCAGTATTCAGAAAGATTCTGATAGAGGTCAACTGTAACGTTGACAGCAGATGATACGAATGGAAGCTAAAACGCCGAACAGAATATGTAATGCCATAAAAAGATATCAGGAACATGAAAGGAATCAGACAGAAAGGTAAGGTGATGTGTTTGATAAAATTATAGGAATAGGACGACTTATAGAAAGAATATGTTGGAAGAGAGGTGAGCATCATGGTAAATCAGTCATTGATAGACTCCGGTGTTGATTTGGAGCAGCTAAAAGATATTGACGAGTTAACTCCTGATATAGACAGGACAATTTCTGAAAAAGTGGAGGCATTTCTTGATAAATCAGGCGATCAGCCATATGCTCACATGAATGAAGGATATGTGGTGGTCGTACAGATGACCGGAGAAATGGATGCTACAGATGCACTGAGTGATTATCTCAGAAAAAGAACGGAGTTGATGTATTAGATGCAAGTTTTGAAAAAATATCTTGCGAAGGTGCAGATGTTATGTTAATGTGAGGTCAGGGAAAATGAACGTGATACATGGTTTCTGA
>ERZ894183.759-NODE-759-length-22488-cov-9.973655_pt1 | contig 22488 bp, 38 predicted proteins | sample MGYA00380279_ERZ894183 | MGnify/ENA primary metagenome ERZ894183 (study PRJEB32331, sample SAMN06328422) | human gut metagenome | biome: human gut microbiome; feature: stool | host: Homo sapiens | collected 2013-06-26 ... | reverse complement strand
TTTAAGATGAAATTGTCTTGCATTATTCCATATCACCCTTAATCCGCCGCCCCATATACTTGGCGTACAGTTCATCGAGTTCTTTCAATCGTAGAGATACGATCCGCAACATGTTCTGTTGTTCTTCTTCGTTTGGGAGTTGATTATAGAGTTCCAACAGTCTCCGTTCGTCGTGTCTCAAACCGTCCTTAGCATCCACGTCCTGACCTAGAACCCACTCAAGACTTACGCCTAGCGCATCGGCAAGTTTTATTGCTGAGCTTTTTCCTATCGCTCCTCTGACAAACCAGTTGTTAACCGACTGGGATGTTACGCCACAAATTCTGGCCAGATCTGCTTTTGAGAGATGTTTACTATTCGTGATCTCATTGAGTCGTCTGACCTGTGGGTTATCTGATTCGTGTGTATTTTTTCTCATGTACAAGAGTATCACTTAGCTAATCAGCATCGCCCCTGATTCTGCGATTCATGTACTTGGCATATAGTTCATCGAGTTCCTTCAGACGCAGGGAGAAGATCCTTATCATATTCTGCTGTTCTTCTTCCGGTAACTGTCTGTAGAGCTCCAGAATACGTTGTTCATCAGGCTTAAGACCATCCTTCTCTCCAACATCCTCACCAAGTAGCCAGGGGACGGACACCCCTGCAGCGTCAGCGACAGCGAGAGCTGATTTCTTGCTGATCACGCCTTTTTTAAACCAGCCGTTCACAGACTGCGGGGTTACCCCAGCAACCCTGGCCATATCGGATTTGGTCATACCGCGCCCGTTCAGCTCTGAAAGGCGTTCGACAAGTATCGGATTAAGTACGGTTTTCTCTTTCATGGTTAGAAGAATAAGCCTTTTGCTTAAACTTGAAAATTCGCCTCAGGCTTGACAATAAATTAAGTCTCAGGCTTAATTTGATTGTATTCAAATCGGAGACAACGATGAACGGGTTAACGAAAGCCATTAAGTCCGCTGGCACTGCAACAAATCTCGCAACCATGCTGGGCATCAAGCCGATGTCGGTCAGCCGCTGGAAAAACCGGTACCAGGGCGTGGTGCCTGCTGATCGGGTCCTTCAAATCTACGCGGCTACCGGCGTAACTCCACACGAGCTGCGCCCTGATCTCTATCCAAACCCAAGTGACGGTTTACCAAAGTAAGGAATGTAACTATGCAATCACTTACGTATCAACAGAGTAACGGGTTCATTTCAGCAGCGCTGATAAATCGCGCTCAACCAAAACCGGGCGTCAGTTGTGGTGCCCTCCGTGATGCTGTTCGCGCCTGGTCAGCAGTAGCCGGGCAGGACGTTGTAACGGCCCTGATCGTTGAAGAGTGGCACCGGATAGGTGGCGAAGGTATCGACTTTCCGGCAGATCACAGCCGTGCCCGGCAGAAGCTGTTCCGCTTCCTGGATAACCATTTCAACAGCGAACGGTACCGCGAGAACGTCCGCCAGCTGACTCCGGCAATCCTCGCTGTCCTGCCGATTGAATACCGCAATCGTCTGCTACCAGAAGACAACGTAATGGCTCGTCTGGCAAGGCTGGAGAAGGAAACCAGCGAAGCGAAGATTGCTGTCGCAATGGATGCGCCACGTCATCAGAAGCTGAAAGAGTTGAGCGAGGGGATCGTGGAGATGTATCGCGTTGACCCTGGGTTAACCGGTCCGTTGATGGAAATGGTGCAGATTATGCTGGGGGCTATATGACCGGTTCAAAAATGGCGAAAGCCGCGGTGCTCGAACACCAACGGCTTTCAGGTGCAAAAACAGTGCGTAATTGCGGAGAACAGTATGTCAAACACCGCTGAAATAATCAATTTCCCAAATAAAACCGAACAACCGGGAGGTCGTATGGCCGACCTGTCGAACGGGTATACCAAGGTCGCTAACGAGATCCAACAGCTTAAGCCTCGCCTGAGACTGTCAGGCCGGGAATGGCAATGTTTTGAGGCGGTGATCTGGCTTACCTACGGCTGGAACAAGAAACAGGACCGCGTGACAAATACGGTTATTGCCGAGCTTACGGGCCTGAGCGATACGCATGTATCGGACGCGCTTAAGTCTCTCGCAGAACGCAAAATCATCTTTTCACAGAAGCAGGGCATGATGAAAATCGTCGGTGTAAACACTGACCTTTCAGCATGGATTTTAGACAAACCGGAAACGGGAAGAAAATTCCCGAAAACGGGAAAATCCTTCCCGAAATCAGGAATAACTTTCCCGAAAACGGTAGACACCCAATACAAGAACAAGAACAGTATTAAAAGATCTTCGTCCGAGAATTCTGACGAATCCTCTGACGCACGTCTGAAGAAATTTTTATCAACTCATCCTGAAGCTGCGGTCTACACACCATCCGGTGCGAAGTGGGGCTCTGCTGAAGACCTCGAGACAGCTAAGTGGATTTCCTCCAGGGTGAAGCTGATTAACCCAACCTGCAAAGCCCCGGACATGACCTCCTGGTCTAACACTGTTCGCCTGATGCGCCAGATAGACAACCGGTCGCACCAGGACATCTGCGCGCTGTATGACTGGGCTAGCAAACACCACTTCTGGCAGACCAACATCCTGAGTCCCGAAAGCCTGCGTAAGCAGTGGGACAAGCTGACAATGCAGCGTAACGCCGGAGGTGAGCAGCGCGCTGTCAAGCCAGATCTGGACTTCAACAACACTGACTGGGCCTATGGGGTGATCCGATGAAATCTCTTGCAGAGCAGATGCGTAACCACGACCGCGAGCAGATGAGCCGCATGGCCCATAACCTGCCAGAGCAGTACCAGGAGTGCGCGCCGGTCGAGCAGGTGGCGCAGGTATTCAACAAGCTGTTCAACGAGCTGCGCGCCGCGTTCCCGGCCAGCATGGCGAACTTCCGCACCCAGGAAGACCTGAACGAATTCCGCCGTCAGTGGCTGCTGGCGTTTCAGGAGAACGGGATCCACACCATGGCTCAGGTCGATGCCGGCATGCGCATTGCCCGCCGCCAGGAGCGCCCATTCCTGCCGTCGCCGGGCCAGTTCGTCGCCTGGTGCAAGCAGAGCAGCGGCGCGCTGGGCGTCAACGTTGACCAGGTGATCGCCGAATACTGGGACTGGCGTAACCGCTCGTTCGAATTCATCTCCAGCGAGCAATTTCCATGGTCGCAGCCGGTCATGTACCACATTTGCGTAGAATTGCGCCACCGCAGCACCGAGCGCCAGTTAACGCATGGTGAACTGGCACGCGAGGCAGGCGATCTGCTGGACATGTGGGAAAGGCGCGTCACCGAGGGTAAGCCAGTGCCGCCGGTACGCCGGGCTATTGCCGCACCAGCTGCCGAGCAAGGGCCGACGCCGATCCAGCTGCTGCTGGCCAAGTACAACCGCAACAAGTCGAACGGGATGGTGTGACATGAACATAACAATCCGTGAGCAGGTGCTGGCAGCCCTGCGCAACAACCCAGGGTTGAACAACGCCAAACTGGCAGGGCTTATCGGCATGGACACCAAAAAGATATCCGGAACGGTGAGCACGCTGCTGGCAGACGGCCTGATCCGCTGCGAAGGAAAATACGGCCAGCGCCTTTACAGCCTGACCAGCTACGGAATGCGCTTCGCCCCTGACACGATACCTGGCATGAAGCAGGGTAAGTCGAAGTTAATTCAGCGGACGGACACAAACGTGATCTGCCAGGAGTGCCGCAACAGCGCGGCGATGAGAAGGGTATTGATGGTTTGGGGGAGGGTAGGGGTATGAAAATCGAAGATATCAAAAACGTTGCGGTGTTCTTCAATATGAACGGCAAGACAGTAGCGTTACGAATGGATGCTGAGCAGAAGCGGATCGTCGCATTAATGGCGCTTAACACGGCTGATGCTCGGGCAGAACTGATTGAAGTGCCGCACATGACTTTACCAGCAGACCCAGCCATGGAGGAGGCCGCCCAATGAGCAACATCGACAAACGTGGATTACGGGAAGCAGCGGAGAAGGCGACGAAAGGCCGGTGGGCTGTTGAGTTCGACGATGAGATTTACTCCACTGACGGCGTGAACCATGAGCAAATAGCCATGGTATTCAGTGAAAACGAAGCGCGTGATGCTGCATTTATCGCCGCAGCCAACCCCGCCACCGTGCTGGCACTGCTGGATGAGCTGGAAGCCGCAGAGAAGCGCATAGCAGAACTGGAGGCGCGTTCATTCAATCCAGCAATTCTGGATGTGGTAGCCGAACGTCAGCGGCAACAGTCGGTTGAAGGATGGACTCCTGAACATGACAACGCATATCAAAATAGCGAATTAGCAGATGCAGCGGCTTGTTACGCAATTCATGCGCACAACCAAGGTTTCTCCACTCCAGCACATTGGCCGTGGTCGCCTGATTGGTGGAAGCAATCAGGAGCACGCTGCGACTTGGTAAAAGCTGGCGCTCTTATTCTGGCAGAAATTGAACGCATTGACCGCGCCGCTGGCATTGGCGTGAAGGGGGAATGAGATGTCAAAGTCACCAATGAAACTCATGCTACGGGCATGGAACAAAGAGCTTAAAAATCCAGAATGGGGCATGGGCAATCGTAAACACCGCAAAGCTTGTGCTCGTGATTTTGCCGGAGCCAGCATAGAAACCGATGCTGATATCCCTAACCAAGCCGAAGCAGATGACCGCCTGGCGGAAGAACTTACTTACTGGACGGACTAACCCATGACAACTAACCACCCGGCGCACGGTCATGTATCACTCGATCGCCTGCACCAGATACGCGAAATACTCAGCAACGCAGCAGCACAAAGCGACGGCGGTAATCTCGGCTACGCAATGGCTGATGCTGTGAAGGTGATTGATGGAGTTCTGGAGTCGATGGCCCGTGAGCAAGTACGCCGTGAGCATGCTACATGGTCACAGGCTACTTTCGGCGATGTCGGTCCAGTTGGTCCGCTGAAGCACCTTTCCAAAGAAGCGCTCGAGGCGGCAGCTGAACCAAGTGACCTTACCGAATGGGCTGACATGCAATTCCTGTTATGGGATGCGCAACGTCGTGCCGGTATCAGTGATGAGCAGATTACCCTGGCGATGGTAGAAAAGTTGGCGGTTAACAAACAGCGCGAATGGCCTGAGCCGAAAGATGGTGAGCCGCGTCTGCACATCAAGTAGACTCTTATGGATAATTGAACCCTAATTCATTATGAACATAATAAGGAGTCCTTATGTCTTACATAATGCCTGAAAAAGGCCAAATGAATGAATATGGAATTGAGGCTTTCGGGATCCCGCTTACCAGTAGGCATGGAGTTGCGATGGAACTGTCTCAAATGCTACGTTTTTCTTACTATGTAGCTTCAGTTGGGCTTGTAAAATGTATTGAAAGTGTCTTCTATGATTCAGGCTCTTGCTGCTGTAATTTTGAATTTATTCCCGGGTTTAATGAGTATTCGGAGGAGGCAGAAAAAATTAGACAGTGCGCGCTACGTTCGATTGGGCAATTTGAATGGTTCGGTATGATTGAACACGGCGACATCAACGGCTAAGTGTTTAACTCCAATAGCAAACGAATAAAAGCCTCTAAGTTAGAGGTTTTTTATGTCTGAAAGGTAGCATTACCAAGTCTATGGTTGCCTAGCTCAGTCAGGCTTGTATTTGGTTGCTTAGCAATCAACTCATGCGACATGAGCGGGATCTTTCTAATCATCATTTTCGGTAAATGATTTTGGTTGCTTGGTTGACAAAATCGAGAAAATGCGAAAATATATGGTTTACGAATTCCAAAAAAAGCGAAACTTGAAATGAGCGACAACCAGTTAGCACCTTGTTGGGAATTTCAGCCTTACCTTGCTGAAAGCAATGTTCGTCAGTTGTTAGCGGAAATTGCTAATGTACTCGAGCAATTGTACTACCACAAACACACACTGGACAGTAACTGGTCCGAAGGTGTAAGGGCTTATGATTGGGTCAGAAATCATTTGATTCAAAGTGAAGGGACACTGCCGGGTCTGGAAATGGTTTCGAAGGGACTGGATTATGTGGTTGCGTTAAATAAAGTGCCGCTGCAGTTCTCCAAAGATTGCATTAATAACCCGAAGAAGAAGCATCGCCTTCTTCGAAATAGGGTGGAGCATGAGCAACTTTCATTGTTCGGTGAAACTGAAGCCGAGCAAGATATTACATGGCGGATCATCGCCGAACCATTTTTATCCGATGAAGAAGATGGCGAGCTGGAATCAACATTGCCTCGCTGGGAAGTGGCTTTAGTTGGGTTTAACGCATATGGTGCCCAGATCAGTATGGTTTCACACCAATCTACTGCTTCAGCGCCGCTTATGTCTCTTGATACCAACACTCTTCCGGATGAAGCTGAGATTGGCAAAGCCTCTCTTCGCCGCCGTAAAAAAGATCAAGATTTGGATGTGAGCAGTAATGGAACATCAAGTGAATGACTTTGCTGAGTATCGTGGGGATAAGCTCAAATTAGCCAGAATGGCTGTTGGGCTCTCCTGCGAAGAGTTAGCGGAGAAAATTGGTAAAACAAAACAATTCGTTAGCAAATTGGAAAAAGGGTTTAAACCATCAGAACAGTTGTTAGAATTAATCTCATCTGCGCTGATGATTAAATCTGATTTCCTATTTACTGAACGAAAATATGCTTTAGAAAGCGATGTTTGCCATTTTCGGAGTAAAAAATCGAGAACCCAAACATTAACCAATAGTGTTCTGGCAAGGGCGGAGATTCTTAACATTATAATCTCTGCCGTTGAGGGAGAAATCGAGTTTCCTGATGTTTTCATACCTGAGCACCCCGGTGCTGAATTGCTGACTCCAAATGATATTGAACGTGTAGCGGAAGACTGCAGAAGAGCATGGAACTTAGGGCTGGGACCTATATCCTCAATGGTCAAACTGGCTGAGAGTTTGGGGGTTATTGTTGCTCATGTGACAGGAGTGGATGACCGCGTAGATGCTTTTACTGTTCATAACAACAGGCCAGTAATCATCCGAAATAACGTCAAAAAGAGTATATGCAGATTCCGATCAGATTTAGGTCACGAATTGGGGCACTTGGTTATGCACGAAGGTATAACCACAGGAGATAAAGTGACTGAATCGCAAGCGGATCGTTTTTCAAGCGCGTTGCTAGTTCCTCGATTGTCCTTTATTAAAGAGTTTCCCCGTATACGAGGAAGACAGTTCGATTGGAACGCCCTAGTTGAGTTTAAGCTTCGGTGGAAGATTAGTCTTAAAATGTGCATTTACCGAGCAACAACTCTAGGCCTGCTGACGCAGGAGCAGGCAAGAACAGGTTATATGCATTTGAACTCTAAAGGATATACGAAAGTTGAACCAGGAGATGAATTTATTCGCCCGGAAGAACCGAGTATGTTAGCTGAGGCGATTGAAATGCTGGATGATGCAACATGGATGAGCATTCTCATGAAAACTGGTTTAAGCCAGGAGTTGGTTAGGGAGTTATTCTCGGTAAACCGCCCACTGTCAAATCCAAGAAATCTACTTCAACTGGTTTGACTCAAAGCTTGTAATAAACCCGCTATATGCGGGTTTTTTCTTTCTGGTAGCGCGCTGTGGTAACGCTGTGCCTCCAGCGCTCGCTGAGGCGCTGGTGCGTGCTAATTTGCCGGAGCTTTGTCAGCAGAAACAAATAGCGGCGTAATAAAACATTGCTAATTCAACCCGCTACGGCGGGTTTTCTTTTTTTAATACTGACAGAAAATTAACAATTTGTGCTCTTAAAACGTTGATCATTTCCGTGCATAGGTATACTGTATAAAAACACAGTACATGCAATGGAGGCTATTATGAAAGTTGAATTAACCATTGATCGCATGAAAGAACTTCCTAAAGGCGCAGTACCAGCACTGGAGAAAGAACTGCTTAAGCGCCTGAATGATCACTATGACAATTGCAGGCTCACAATCCGCCGTGCCGGGTCCGATGGGTTAAGTGTTTTTGGTGGTGACAAGGACGATAAAAAGAAAATTGAATCAATCCTCCAGGATACCCGGGAAAGCGCTGACGACTGGTTTTATTAGAATTGCGCTTAAGGCTGGCGCGCATTTTTCAGAATACCGCAATTTGCGTAACCCTCTGATGCTGCTGCCGACAATCTTTAATCGCGTCTGTTAGTCGCTCGAAGGGAGAACATAAATGTGAGTGATTCAGCTTTGCAAACGTCAGAAGACAACTGGTATGACATTGTAAGAAGGTCTGACGGCTGCGTGGTGTTTAGCTTTCCTTCATCGGGCAGGCATCTAATTTATCGCGTCAATGGCATGGTTTCTATGCGGCCTTTGCTGGATGATGAAGAGGTCTTTACTCCTAATGGTTTTATGCAATTTATCCGCCGTCTCGGCTACCGGGTAACACCACCTTCTGATAATATGAAATCAACGGTCTGAACAACCGTAACCTACTGCGCCACGGAGAGAAACCATGGCGCACGAACTACAACTCATTAAGCAGTCCTCAGGAATTCTGATCCCCGCTACGCCGGAGACCAGCGATATTCTGCAATCAAAAATCAAACTTGGTGCCGTATTGGTAGCCGAATTTCGTCAGGTGAGGAATCCAGCATTCCATCGCCGTTTCTTTGCGCTCCTGAATCTCGGGTTTGAATACTGGGAACCCACCGGTGGGGCGATTTCTTCCAATGAACGTAAATTGGTGACCGGGTACGCTAAATTCCTCGCGGCATTTGGTGGAAACGAAGGCGCACTGCTGGATGCTGCCGAGCAGTATCTGGACCGTATCGCCGATAAGCGCGCCGGTAGTATCAGCATCTGCAAATCCTATGACGCATATCGTGCATGGGTGATCATCGAGTCTGGCCACTACGACGCCATACAGCTTCCCGACGGCACCCTTCGCAAACACCCCCGCAGCATTGCCTTTGCCAACATGGACGAAACCGAGTTCCAGCAGCTGTACAAAGCCGCGCTCGATGTTCTGTGGCGCTGGGTATTGTCCCGGGCATTCAAGGACCAGCGTGAAGCGGAAAACGCCGCATCGCAGCTCATGAGCTTTGCGGGGTGATGGCGATGAAATATTCCTGGTTCCACCATCACGAATGCACAACCGATCAGGCCGACGAGCTGGTGGCCAGTTACCGTCGTCGTGGCGCCACGGTAGAACGTAGCCTGAATCGCGACAACATCACCTGGACTATCAGCGCAAAATTGCCTGAATGCGAGCATCCGGCGCGTACACCAAGAACCTTTCGACAAAAGGTCTGGGGGTGATTATGGCTAAGTTACCGCGCCGGAAGTGCGCCAACAAGGAATGCCGCCAGTGGTTCAATCCAGTACGCGACACGCAGACCGTCTGCGGTTATGAGTGCGCCAGCGCCGTCGGGAAAGAGCAGACCAGAAAAGCCCGGGAGGCTGCACAACGCAAAGAGTCTGCCAAGCAGCGCGCCACTGAGAAGAAAGAACGTGCAGCCTGGCGCCAGCGTAAAGCTGCAGTTAAGCCGCTGAAGCACTGGATTGACCTGACGCAGCGTGCCGTAAATGACATTTGCCGCGAGACGGAGTTGGCGGAGGGGCGGGGCTGTATTTCCTGCGGAACTAAAACGGCGTTCGCCTGGCATGCTGGCCATTATCGGACTACGGCAGCCGCTGGGCATCTGCGCTTCACTCGCTTCAACATCCATCTTCAGTGTGATGTCTGCAACGTCTACAAATCCGGGAATATCGAAGCATACCGAGCCGCGCTGGTGGAACGTTATGGCGAAGAGCTGGTACTAGCGCTCGAGAACAATAACGCTCCGCATCGTTGGACTATTGAAGAACTGAAGGAAATCAGACTGACCGCGCTGGCTGACCTGCGCGCGCTGAAAAAGCAGGAGGCAGCATGACATTCGAATCCTATTTTGCCGATCACCTCCGCGTTCGTTGGCAACGATTGCGCTTATACCACTTTCCGGGCTCTGTGCTGACGGATTACCGAATACTGAAGAACTACATCAAAACCATAGGCGGTGCAGTATGAATACTCAATTTCTCGAATACGTGCGCCAGCAGTTGATGGTGGCCACCGCCGATTTAAGTGGTGCGACGAAAGGGCAGTTGATGGCGTGGCTTGAAAACGCGCAGTTCGATACGGGAACGTTTAAACGTAAAAAGCCTCGAGTGCTGGATGAAGTGACCGGGGAAATGATTACGCTGGATAACCCGCCAATACCGGGCAAGCAGTCGCATGCCAAGGGTTCGCATATTCCCCTGGTGCAGCCGGTTGAATACTCCAGCGCATCGTGGCGCCGCGCACTGATGTCACTCGAAGAACACCAGAAAGCGTGGCTGCTATGGAACTATAGCGAGAACGTGCGCTGGTGCTATCAGGTGGAAATCACTCAATGGGCGTGGGCAGAGTTCCGGGAGCAGCTCGGCGCGAAGAAGGTGGCCGGCAAAACGATGGAGCGCCTGAAGAAGCTTGTCTGGCTCGCGGCTCAGGACGTGAAAGCAGAGCTGGCAGGGCGTGAGATGTACGAATATCAGGCGCTGGCGTCGCTGGTTGGCGTAACGCCAAAAAACTGGTCAGAGACCTTTACTGACCGCTGGGTTGAGATGCGCAGCATCTTCCTGCGACTGGATAGCGGGGCTTTATTGCAGGTTACGCGATCACGTTCACAACAAAAGGCGACAAATTTAGACTCAAGTCTTGCAAAACTGGATTGAAACGCATATATTTCATGTAAATCTGATATCGTCGCCATAGCTTCGTAGGTCGACAAAGAATTAAGAACCCGCCATCGAGCGGGTTTTTTGTCGAAACTTTGTTTTTATATTTGGATTGTTACGTGCATCAAAAAAGATGATGAATAATCCAAAAAAGCCGTTTTTATGAGCTTTTAATCCCTTTTTTACTTGTCAAATCTGTAATTGACTCGCTATAGTCTGTTTAGTTCTTTATCAAAAAGACTCTTTTAAAGCCTCGTTTTGAGGCTTTTCGTGTATTTAAAGACCGTAAATCACTACATCTTGTGTTTGTTGTTTTGTTTTTGAGCTAGATGTAGCTATAACGAGGGACAAAATCATGGGCGCTGCAGAATTTTACGAAAAAGTAGGTATTAAATCAGAGGAACTCCATAAAGGTGAATCTGTACAACACTATGCTATGCGCGTTCTTGCTCAGCAAGACGACCAGGCTATACGTAGTGGTGTTCTATACTCCTACAGCACTGTAAGTTCAGTTGAAGCTGTAGAGCAACAATCTCATCAACTGTACTCATATTGATAAAAGAAGAACATGCCAAATTGGATAGACGTGTTGGGCGAGATGGGTACTATTGCTCAACGTACACCAGCGGATGAGGTTCGCCACAAGTACTTACGAGAGTTGTCGAAGCATACAGGCCGAAACGTAATTTCATATTACTCAGGCTTCCTCCAGAAGGGGGGGCCTGGGTTGCAGCATTTAATACAAATGTCAGATGACGATAAAAATGGTCTTATGTCAGCCATTAACGGCTTAGACACGTCATTAGGGCTGGATATCTTGCTTCATACCCCAGGGGGAGATATTGCAGCATTGGAATCTATTGGTCATTATCTTCGTTCAAAATTTGGGACCAATATCCGGGCAATTGTTCCTATGATCTCAATGAGTTGTGGGACCATGTTGGCTTGCTGTGCCGAACAGATTGTATTGGGCAAACAGTCAAATTTGGGGCCAATTGATCCGCAGCTTGGTGGTTTATCATCTCATGCGATCATAGAAGAGTATGAGCGAGCTAAGAAAGAGATTTCTGAAAATGCTGCAGCGATCCAATGGTGGCAATTTACTCTTCAAAAGCTAAACCCGACTCTCATTGGTGAATGTGAAAAGGCTATTGTTTGGGCTAATGAAATAGTACAAAAATGGCTGTGTACTGGTATGTTTGCAGGTCATGCTAACGCTCAAGATAAGGCTAAGCGAATTTGTGATGAGCTAAACAATCATCATACAACCTATGCGCATGCTAGACATATTCATCTGGATAAAGCGCAAAGCATTGGTTTGAACATTATGGAGCTGGAGAGCGACCAAACTCTGCAGGATCTTGTGCTGACTATACATCATTGCTACATGCATTCATTTGGTACGAGTCCTGCTGCGAAAATTATTGAAAATCATAATGGCAGCACGATGATGTGGAATATTCGCTAAACGATATATCCTCGAATCACATAAGGCCACCTTCGGGTGGCCTTTTTTATTCCCCTCATTCCTGAGAGGACTCACAGCAATAAGAGGGGGCTTAATGTCCGATCCTGTTTCTGGCACTACGGTCGCGGCTGGTGGCCTGATGGGAGCCAGCGTATTTGGTCTTGCAACCGGTATTGATTATGGCGTGGTATTTGGCGCATTCGCTGGTGCAGTATTTTATGTAGCGACAGCGGCAAATATCACACGAGTACGATTGATTGCTTACTTCATGACGTCATTCATTGTTGGCGTTCTTGCCGCTGGACTGGTGGGTTCAAAGCTGTCACAGGCTACCGGGTATAGTGACAGACCATTAGACGCACTTGGTGCTGTTGTAGTGGCGGCGATGACAATCAAAGTGCTCACATTTTTCAACAGTCAGGATTTGGGAAGCCTGTTCAGTATTCTTTCGCGATTCCGTGGAGGAGGGGCCAGCAATGGTAACAAGTGATCCGTCAGCGATGGTGAATGCAGGTATTTGTGCGGTCATCGTCCTTGTCCTGATGTTCTACCAGCGTGAAGGGGCAAGACATCGCCCCGCTATATCATTGCTGGCGTACTTCGTTGTGCTGGTTTATGCCAGCGTTCCATTCCGATATCTGTTCGGCCTCTACCAGGAGTCACACTGGATGGTGGTCATCGTAAACCTTCTTATTTGCGCTGCCGTGTTATGGGCTCGTGGGAATGTGGCGCGTCTCGTTGATACGCTGAGGCATTAATGAACCAATCACAATTTCAACAGGCGGCTGGTGTAAGCGCCGGGTTAGCTACGCGCTGGTTTCCGCACATTGACGCGGCAATGAAAGAGTTCGGCATTGTTAAGCCTGAAGACCAGGCAATGTTTATTGCTCAGTCAGGACATGAATCAGCGGGATTCTCTGCGCTGGTGGAGAGCTTCAACTACACCCCAGCCGCTCTGCTGACCACATTTGGACGCCGCATTACGAACTATCAGGCATATATGCTTGGGCGTGACAAAGAAAAAGGGCACGTAGCCAATCAGCCAGCCATTGCAAATCTGGTGTACAGCAATCGCCTCGGTAACAAAGCATCAGGCGATGGGTGGAAATATCGTGGCCGTGGGCTGATTCAGATTACCGGTCTTGATAATTACCGCCGCTGCGGAACGGGATTAAAACTGGATTTAGTCAGTAATCCTGAGTTGCTGGAAAAGGATATCAACGCGGCACGTTCAGCTGCATGGTTCTACGCCACCAGCGGATGCCTGAGCTATTCCGGCGATCTGGTTCGCATCACCCAGATCATCAATGGTGGACAGAACGGCATTAACGACCGTCGTGCACGCTACGCCAAAGCAAAAGCCGCACTGGTATGAGGTCGCTATGGGACTTGAAATGATTATCGGCCTGGCTGTTGCTGTGCTGGCTGCAATTGCAGGTGCTTTTGGTCTGGGTAAATCGCGCGGTACTAACATCGCTGAGACAAAAGCGGACCAGCAACGCACTGAAGAACGTGCAACAGCTACTGAAGCTGTTGCTGAACGCCGGGTAGAAACAACGAAAGAGGCCAGCAATGTACAGCAGAGTGTTAACCATATGCTTGGCGACGATGTTGATCGTGAGCTGCGCAACAACTGGACCCGCCCCGGTAGTCGTTGATACCGCCTGTGATTGGGTAAAGCCCATCTATCTTACTGACCACGATATTGCCGTTATGGATAAGCAGACGAAGCGCGACATCCTAGTGCATAACAAAGCATGGAAGGTGAACTGTAATCCCAAAAAGGTAAAGACGAGCACTCTAAAATTTGTGGACAAGCCATGAAGTACCCGTTATCCTTTCTATAGGATTCCAAAGGAATACCATAGGAAACCAAAGGTAACATTATGGCAAAAACATATTTCCCCATCGAAGACTCTGTAGAGTTAGTGACAGCATCTAAACCACACCCAAGTAACACGCATTACAAAGTTTCTCGTGGAACTGAAATCTGGGATGGTGAAAATGTTGAGGTAATCAAAGTTCAGATGGTTTACAACGGCGAAGTGGCCGGAAGAAGAAGCCCTTCATATCCCGTTGGGACTGATGATTATCAACGTGTCCATTTAGCTATAGAAAAAATCATCAGGTCAAGATAAAAGCAAAAGGTCGCTTAGGCGGCCTTTTTTCATCGATAATACATTCACTGGGTTATATCCAATCCCGTGGTTGAGAGGCATGCTGTATTGCTACTCGACTAACTGCATTACAGAAAGCATTCACTGAGTGCCTGCGATAATGCAAATTGACGGACTCGTCAGAAATCCTTTACAAAACATGATGTTGAATTAAATTGTTGCGTGGGTTAGCTTGAGGTTAGTTCACACAGGAGGTCATATGTCACAATCAGCGCTTGCTACTGAATTAGAACTCACTGACGATGAGTTGGATTCCATACCTCTATCACCTGAAGACCTTGAGGAGAATACAGGGCATTCAGGCGATATGGTATATGAGTACTATTTCTATGTTCCCGATACTACCCCTGAAGATATTCTTAGCAAGAAAGGATGGGAAATAGGTGAGTGTGTTTACTTATCTATTAATGTTTTTGATGACCCGGATTCGGAGCAAGAATAGAACGATAAGCATAATGCACCGCCTCCGGGCGGTTTTTTTATGTCAGTACACTGGAGCGTTTATGGCAACACTCAAAGACCTTTCTCAGCAATTAAAGAAGGTACAAAAGCAGGTGCCATATGCTACAGCACTAGCTATGACAAAAGTTGTTCGTCAAATAGAAACGGCACAGAAAACAGCGTTCGAACGACATCTGGAGAGCCCGACACCGTTTACCGTTAAATCAGTTGGTTCGGTGGCGGCAAGGAAGAACAACCTGACTGCAAAGGTTTTTGTCCGCGATACCGCGGCTGGTTATCTGGAACCATTCGAGTTAGGTGGAGAGCATAAGCTCAATAGCCAAGCGCTATTGAACCCCAAGAACGTCAAGCTAAACAAATACGGCAACATGCCGCGTAATAAGCTCTCACAGCTCAAAGCAAAGCCAAACGTATTTATTGGTGACGTTGGTGGCGTGAATGCCGTGTGGCAGAGAAAAAAGCCGAAAATCAAAAAAGGGAAGAAACGGGCAAAACGTTCTCCGAACGGCACGCGCAGAGACAAGATTAAGCAACCTGCACCAAAATTGCTCATTCGGTTTGGAGACGCGCTTCCAGTCAAACCAACGCTCGGCTATATGGACAGGGCAAACACCATGGTCAACGCATTGTTACCCTCAGCGCTGCACCAGGCGATTGCTGAGGCGATCAGCTCGGCCAGATAGCCCCCCAGGGGTTTTGGGTCCTTCCTGAGCCTTTTGTAAGGCACGGGCATTGCGCGCCGCGGTGTTTTCCTAGCTACAACTTTCAGATTTGTGTCCCATGTCCCACCTCTGGCGATCATTACGGACACCTCGCCAGCTCTGGCTATTCCAGTTTATTCCAGTGGGACATTCTGGTGGGACATGGCAAAAATGTCCCAGGCGAATGTCCCACCCCAGAAAATGTCCCAGGTGATGTCCCATGACCACGATGAACCAGAGTCAGTACGCACAACATTCAGGTGTGGATCGCAAAACAATTGGTCGGTGGATTAAAGCCGGGCGCTTCATTGTGATGGACGGAGACCTGATTGACGTAGAGGCCAGCGATGCGGCATTGAAGAAAAACCGCGATGGCAAAGACCCGCGCGCCTCGAACGCGAAGAAAAAGAAAACTCCCGTCGTTAGCGATAACGATGATGACGGTGATGAAATCAATAAAACTGTCCGCCAGATAATGCTCACTGAAGGGGCAGATCTTTCGAGAGAGGAAGCGGGACGTATCCGCGAGAATTACATGGCCCTGCAGGCAAAGCTGCAGTATGAAAAAGACAGCGGCCAGCTTATTGAGCTGACAGCAGCCGAGGAGGTTTTATTCAACGCCTTTCGCCAACAGCGTGATGCCTGGCTTAACTGGCCGTCCAGGGTGGCGCCGCTAATGGCTGCTGATCTGGATGTACCGGCGGACAGGATGACAGAGGTGCTGATTGAACATGTCCACAAACACATCTCAGTCCTCGGAGAGCCAGAGTTTAACCCGGCAGAAGATTGAGCGTCTTGAATTAAGCGTCCGCAAAGGCTGGACACCCCCGCCGCGTATCAGTGTGCCGCAGTGGGCAGATGACTATCGTAAGCTGGCAAAAGAGGCTGGGAGCACTTCGGGAAACTGGGAAACATCGACGGTAGAAATTGCCCGCGGACCGATGCTTGCCGCGACGGAGTCCGGGGTTCATATCATCACTGTAATGTGCTGTACCCAGTTGATGAAGACAGCACTGCTGGAAAACCTTTTTGGCTATTTTGCCCACCTCGATCCTTGTCCGATACTGCTGCTGCAGCCGAAAGAAGAAGCCGCTGAACAGTTTTCGAAAGAGCGTATTAGCCCGCTGGTAAGGGTGACGCCGGTACTGCGTAAAATCATCGGTGATTCGAAACAGAAAAGCTCGAAAGAAACCATTCTTTACAAGGCGTTCACTGGCGGATTTCTGGCGCTGGCGGGTGCTGGTAGCCCTGATAACCTTGCGCGTCGTCCGATTCGTGTCCTGCTGGCGGATGAAGTGGACAAGTACCCGATAACCCGCGAAGGCGATCCAATTGCGCTGGCCGAAGAGCGTACAGCGACATTTGGCCTGACCTGGCTGTCTGTACGCGCCTGTTCGCCGACGGTGGAGGATGAGAGCCGCATTGCTGACAGCTACGCCGACTCCGATCAGCGCCGGGCATCTGTGGTTTGCCCGCACTGTGGCCACCGCCAGTTCCCCGACTTTTTCAAACACGTTCAGTGGCCGAAAGAGGGAGATAAACACCTGACTAAATCGGCGATGCTCTATTGCGAATGCTGTGGTAGTGGCTGGTCCGAAGGACAGCGCCTCAGAGCTCTGCAAACTATTCGATGGCATCAGACGCGCCCATTTGAGTGCTGCGGGGAGCGGCACTCACCGCTGATGGATTATGACCTTGCCTGGCGGGCGGCAGACGAGGGCAGCGTTGAAAAGGTCTGGCAATGGTCAGAGTCGGAACGGCATGCGGTCTATCGCGCAATCTGCCCCTCCTGTGGAAAGGAGGCAGTCGATAACCACCACGCGGGGTACCAGGCATCCAAGCTTTTCAGCCCCTGGCAAAAAGATAAGCCGTCGGATATTGCGAAAAAATATATCGATGCGAAGGGCGATCCGGATAAGGAACAGGCCTGGTGGAATACCCAGATGGGGCTTCCGCACCGACCTAATCATGGGAAACAGCTCCCTGTTGATGTTCTGCTGGCGCGCCGGGAAATATTTCCGGCCGTCGTTCCGGACGGGGTGGCATTGTTAACAGCTGGAGTTGATACCCAGGACGATCGCTTCGAAATTACGATCACCGGCTGGGGGAGAGATGAAGAATCGTGGTCGGTCGCGCATGACGTTATTTATGGTGACCTTGAGACGGAAGAACCCTGGAAGCGACTGGATGCATACCTGAAACAGATCTGGCGACGTGGTGACGGGCGCGGCCTGAATATCATGGCAACGTGCATGGACTCCGGTGGCCACCATACGCAGAAGGTATACGAATTCGCCAAAGAGCGTCTTGGCCGTCGTGTCTGGGCAATTAAGGGGGAGTCTGCACAGGGAGGTAAACGCAATCCTGTCTGGCCGACCAAACGACCATCATCGAAAAGCAAAGCCAGTTTCCGCCCTGTCATTCTGGGGGTTAACTCAGCGAAAGACGTGATACGCGGTCGCCTGCATCTTGAGCCACCCAAACCTGGCGCCGCCGCTGCGGGTTATATGCATTTTCCTGACGATCGCGATCTCGGGTACTTCAATCAGCTGCTGGCGGAGCGACTGGTTTACAAAGTCATTTCCGGGCAGCGGTACAGTATCTGGGAAGCAATACCAGGACGAGCTAACGAAGCGCTTGACTGCCTCGTTTACAGCTATGCCGCGCTGTGCGGTCTCAAACATATGGGGTTAAAACTCAACGTCCGGGCCGCCAACCTCGAAGCCGATCCGGATAAGTTCCTGCCAGCGCCAGTTGGACAGGAAGAAAAAATCAATTACGAGCTGCCGGGTGCGGTTATTGAAGAACCAGCGCCGGTCAAACGTAAGCGAATATCGCAACTCCTGCCGAAATAAGGAAAATCATGTTCAACCGGAACACCAGCCTGCTTGCCGGCGCAATGACTGACGATCAGCTCAGGGATGCGCTTGCGAAAGCTCAGCAGGCGTACATTGATTTAGCAACCGGGAGCCACGGTGTTTCGTTTTCCTATACGCAGGGAGACGGGACGCGATCAGTGTCCTATCAGCAAAGCACCCTGGCTGATCTGCTGGCCCTGATTCAACTTCTGCAGGCGCAACTGGGGATTATCTCTCGTCCCCGGAAACCAGCGAGGTTTAGATTCTGATGAATAAAGTACAGATACTGGGCTCTGATGGGCAGCCGTTGCGACAGCAGCGTCCCTCTATGCTGGTGGGGGGGAGCCGCGTACCTTATGACGCAGCTGACTCTTTCAGCGATCAACTGGCGAACTGGCAACCCGCGCTGTGGTCCCCGGACAATGAAATTAACATTTACCGGGATCGCATCGTGTCCCGCGCACGCGATCTGGTCCGTAATGACGGCTGGGCAAACGGTGCGGTCACACGTCTGCTGGATAATGCGGTTGGTGCCAACTTCCGCCCCATCATGAAACCCGATTACCGTGTTCTCAGAATGATCACCGGAAACAAGGCGTTTGATGCGTCCTGGGCGGAAGAGTACGGAAAAGCACTGGACGGGCACTGGCGGACCTGGAGTAACGATCCTGGCCGGTATTGTGATGTTGAACGAAAACTCACCGTGTCGCAGATGTTACGCCTGGGATTTCGTCACAAGCTTATTGACGGGGATGCTCTGGCCATTCTCCAGTACAGAACTGACAGGCTTGGTCCCGGAAGAGGGCGTTACGCCACCACGGTACAGATTGTCGATCCTGACCGCCTCAGTAATCCTCAGCAGAATTTCGATATGCCAAATGTCCGTGGTGGCGTTGAAATTGATGCGGACGGTGCGCCGGTTGCTTACCACATCAGGGAGGCCCATATCGGTGACTGGTGGAGCGGGGCTAAAACCATGACGTGGCAGCGTATCCCGCGTGAAACTGACTGGGGCCGCCCGCATGTGGTTCACGATTTTGATCATGAGCGTGGCGCGCAGCACCGTGGTAACGGCATCCTGACTCCGGTTATTCAGCGTCTGAAAATGCTGGTGAAGTATGACCAGAGTGAGCTTGAGGCAGCAATTCTTAATGCCATATTTGCCGCTTACATTGAGTCACCCTATGACCCTGCGATGGTTCAGTCTGCCCTGGGCGAGACCTATGACGAGTCGGAGTTAGGCACTTATCAGGACGGGCGTGTTGAGTTCCATAACGATCGGCGTCTGACACTTCAGAATGGTGCCCGAATGCCCATTCTTTATCCTGGTGAGAAAATCACGACGGTTAACGCGGCGCGGCCCTACAGCAATTTTGAAGTCTTCGAATCTGCTGTTCTCCGTAATTTTTCTTCAGGAACAGGGTTGTCCCCACAGCAGGTCACCCAGGACTGGTCTGACGTTAACTACAGTTCTGCACGCTCCTCGTTGCTGGAGGCATGGAAAACACTGACTCGCCGCCGGGACGATTTTTCTACCGGCTTCGCTCAGCCCATTCTCACCGCCTTTGTTGAAGAAGTTCACGACAATGAGGATTTACCCCTGCCCGCAGGCGCACCTGATTTTGTTGACGCCAGAGCCGCGTATTCTCGCGCGCGCTGGATGGGGCCAGGGCGCGGCTGGGTGGATCCGGTTGCAGAGAAAAAAGGCGCCATTCTTGGTCTGGATGCCGGACTTTCCACCCTCGAGATTGAGGTGGGTGAAAACGTCGGTGAAGACTGGGAAGAAGTGCTTGATCAGCGCCAGAGAGAAATTGAGTCATGTCTTAAACGCGGATTACCGCTTCCGAGCTGGGCACAGGCTGACCAGTTTGCGAGCCAGACCATTACCGATCCGGAGGAAAAGTGAATCTACCCCATCTGGCCCAGCGATTATTTAACACCCCGCTGGCGCTGCACCCGAGTAAAGCCGAAGTCATCATGGCATCCGTAATGGACCGATTTGGTATCAGTAAAATCGAATCTTCTCTTGCCATGGAGGATGACTGGTACGGATATGACGATAACCGGGGACGTGAATCCCGTAGTGATCCGGGTTATGACAATGTGCTGGGTGTCGCCGTCATCCCGATATGCGGAACGCTGGTGCAAAAACTGGGCAGTCTGCGTCCGTACAGTGGAATGACAGGGTATGACGGCATTCGTCAGGCGTTTCTTACTGCGATGGAAGATCCCGACATTTCGGGCATTTGCCTGGATATCGACTCACCCGGCGGCGAGGTCGCTGGATGCTTCGATCTGGTTGATGTCATTTACGGCTCCCGGGGGAAAAAGCCTATCCATGCCATTCTGACGGAAAGCGCTTATTCCGCTGCGTATGCCATTGCCAGTGCAGCGGACCGGATTTCTGTTCCGCGCACCGGCGGAGTGGGTTCTGTGGGTGTGATCACCATGCACCTTGACTGGACGCAGCGGATTAAAGATGACGGTCTTAAAGTTACGATCATCACCTATGGATCCCGCAAGGCTGAAGGTTCGCCGCTGAGAGAGTTGTCAGATGAAGCTCTGGCCGCCATCCAGCAGGACATTAACACCATGGGCGAATTGTTTGTGAACACTGTTGCCAGAAACCGGGGGATTAGCGCAAAGGTTATAAAAAGTACCCAGGCCGCCTGTTTTATGGCTGCTGATGGCGTTGAAATTGGACTGGCTGATGAGGTGTGTCCTCCTGACGCTGCGTTCAAAAACTTACTTGAAAAAACAGGAGCCTGAAATGGCAAAGAAAAAGACGTTTAGTTTTGCTCACCTCATTGGTCTTGGCCCTTCCGCTTCTGAGGAAGAAGAGGATAAAAAAGCCAAAAAAGCGAAAGCCCGTCGCGCGGAAGAGGATGAGCGCGAAGATGATGCCGATGATGATGAGCGCGACGACGACGCGGAAGAAGACGAACGCGACGATGATGCTGAAGATGACGGCGATGATCCGGATGCGTCAGAAGATGATGATTCTGAAGACGACGGCGACGACGATCGCAAAGAGAGTAAGGCGGTAAAAAATGCACGCGCTGCTGAGCGTAAACGCTGCGCCCGTATTTTCGGCAGTAAGCATGCAGCTGCGAATCCTTCACTGGCCGCGTCACTGGCTTTCAATACCGGGATGAGTTCTGCGGCAGCAATTAATGTCCTAGCCTCTTCGGCTCCGGCCGCAGCCGCATCTCAGCCATCCCGTAAACGCTCTCTCGATCAGCGTATGCAGGAAAGCCACCAGGTCCGGCTTAATCCGGATAGCGGACAGAAAGAGACCGGAAAGTCTGCGCTGGTAAGTAAAATGACCGGCCTCTACAACTCCACAAGAGGAGAGAAATAATGGATCAGTTTGGTCAGAATGCGTTTGCGCCTGGCATGAAGAGCGCGCTGTTTGTTCCGGATCAGCTTGTCGCTGGCACGCTCCAGCTGGTGACTGACACCGGGATCATTACGGGCGGTGCCTTTAAGCGTGGTACTGTCCTGGGCCTGGTGGCTGCCAGCGGGAAATACACGCAATGTGTGAAAACGGCTGAAGATGGCAGTCAGTTACCCGTTGCTATTCTGGTTGATGATGTTGATGCATCGTCTTCCGATCAGAACGGCGGCCTGTATCTGATGGGGGAATTCAACCAGCACCGAATTATTTTTGATAACTCCTGGACGACCGCTGACCTGAAAAAAGCGCTCCGACCGCTGGCTATCTTCCTGAAAGACAGTGACCAGGCACCTGTAACCACCTCCTGATTTCCCCCACGGCTCTCCTGACGAATGCTTTAACCGGCAGGGGCTGGCTCGTTTAAATTTTTTGCCAGCTGCGGCTGGCACTATCAAGAGACTGAATATGGAAAATATTTTTGATACCAGCGTGCTGGTGCAGGTTGTTCCTAACCTGAAAACCAGTCAGAACTGGCTGCTCGATCGCTTCTTCCCGAATGTCGTGACTTACGAGACTGAAGAAGTGGCGATTGATGTTGATGTCGGCCTGCGTCGTATGGCGCCGTTCGTCTCCCCGCTGGTGGAAGGTAAGCTGGTCGAATCCCGTAAATACCAGACCAATACCTTCAAACCGGCATACATCAAAGATAAGCGCGCTCCGGACCTGCGCAAACCTATCCGCCGCCAGATTGGTGAGCGTATTGGCGGTGAATATACC
>ERZ894183.745-NODE-745-length-22750-cov-15.898392_pt1 | contig 22750 bp, 23 predicted proteins | sample MGYA00380279_ERZ894183 | MGnify/ENA primary metagenome ERZ894183 (study PRJEB32331, sample SAMN06328422) | human gut metagenome | biome: human gut microbiome; feature: stool | host: Homo sapiens | collected 2013-06-26 ... | reverse complement strand
TGGATCAATGGGCCTTTGAGCATGGTGTTGAGTTGCGCTTAATCCAGCCGGGCAAACTGTATCGTTATCTCCTGCATAATCTAAAACTTATGATTATTAATCACCTATATGAATATCACTTGAAGAGAATAACTACTGCTGCCACTAAGACCACTATCAGCAAAAAATATTTCATGATGTTATTTTTAGCATGTGGTTCTTTATTCATAATTTTCATCTCACTGACAACAATCACATCCTTATCTTTTATCTGATTGCGATTTTCTTCAATCTTATTGATTTCAATATTGCGATTGGCTTCTATATCAACTTTTAGCGACTCAACCCAATCGGAAGGTTTTAAAGTGTCTTTATCAAGATTAAGTTTTTTACTAAGTGAATTCAGCATTCGTTTAACTGTAACTTTTGGGTCAAGGCATAAAGCATCAACGCAACTCTGTAGTGCCCCTGAGTTATCACCCAAAAAGGCTTGAATCTCAGCACGTGATTTTAATGCCAGAGCACCATACGACAGTCCATGGAACATGGATGAACATGTACTCAAAAATCGTTCAAGAGCCTCCATCGCCTCGGCACATGTTTCAGGTGTTTTCCCATGCAACTCAAAAAAATTAGGCAAAGCTCTCATCGTTCCATAATCAGCAGTCTTCACGCGACGCATATAGTAACCAGCCCGGTCTGAAATATCTCCATCATCATTAACTAACCAAGTACCATAGTGATCTGTCTCAACACAAATATTTCCATTATGGTTAAACGTATAGCCTCTGGCCCATCCCCACTCAGGTCCTACCGAATAAATTTTACGTCCAGTAGTTACATCTAATTTAATGAATTTACCTGAGTCCTCAGACGTTGAATTACAAAGTTGAACATATAAATATTTTTCACATGGAGATAAGACATGATTAAACTCTAAAGCACCAAGTTTGATATTTATAATTGAACCATTCGCTTTGACATGAAAGGTTGTTTCCAGCTTAGGCACATTTTCCTTAGTTGATACGCTTGCTACCATTTCACCCCTCCGAATTCCACCCTTGCAAAAATCAAAACATTACAAATCGCTTTAACCATTCTGATTGGATTTAAACCTACCAATTTCGCCCAACCAATGATCCAAAGTCACAGACGTATCGTATATATGTTCACTTACGCTAGGGCTAGGTTTGGCTCCACGACGAATTTTATCGATCGAGGTTAAGTAAACATCATTAATAGCTGGTTCGATAAATGCTATTTCAAAGTCTGATAGTTCACCCAGGGATTTCTTTTTTTGTATTATTTTACGAGCGTCTTGTACATGTCCTTTCAATTCTGTAATTTGTGCCGTAATCTCAGGGTCTGATTTATAATTTGGATACTGTTCATTTAATGCTTCTTCGATTAATTCAAGGCGTTTTTTAATTTCAACCAGTCTTTGCATATTCCATGCATCTCCATTAATGATAAAAACATTCTACAACCCTGCTGTGAATCCTTAACCAAACTCCATCAAAGATACCCGTTTAATGAAAACATTAGTGCGAGGAACATCACTCTTCCCCGTTGGGTACACATACAGCCAGCAGACAGTTGGACAATCAAACCATATCAAAGGGTGGTTAGTTTAAACAAATTTAAATCCTATCTGTATACACAGACAACTCTTATCTGGTGCGGCTTGCAGGCTGATTTTCTGCATTTTTGTATACAAATTTCACTATTTATGCACAAGGGGTGTATACCCCCGAAAGCCAGCGCTGACGCGGCTTTTGGCGTAGCACTGTATAGTGCGTAAGGTGTGAACTCCTTTTTGCTGTTTTATTCAACAGATGTTAACCACTAGGATTTTTCTAACTGGTCAGAAAGGCGAGGAGTCTAACGGACTGGCAGCTTTACGCGAAGAGGCGAACGGTATGCCGGAGAATAATGATTACAGGTAATGATCAACATCCATCCCTACCTGACAGGAAAATAACTGCACCCAAAAGAGTGCAGCCAGATAAATTCAGGTTCAATAACCACAAACCGTACGGTTAATACCACCATCCTCAAGCCATTTCATTACAGCTTTGCGGCTGTAGCGCGACGGGTAGGTAAGAACAGGATTCGGAAAACCATGGTCTTTTCGTAACCGCCATACAGCCGTTTTTTTCTTGCCCAGTAGCTCAAACAATTCCGATTCTTCCATAAAATCGTTAAAGGCCATAAATTACCTCCATCAATTATGTTGTTTTTTGGCTTACTCTCAGCTTTAAGCCAGCGAACCGGGCCATAAATCCAGCGTTTCCACCAGCGACCGGATATACATCCCCGCCTGATCAATGGCTGCTGCCTGCATGAACCCTGCCACCAGCTCAGGGTTGTTGCTGGCATAGCCAACGCCAAATTGTTTATCTATTTCCTCCACAGCCTCACGCATCCACAACGATGCACTTCCTGCTGATTTCTTCTCAATCATTCCGGCATCCAACATTTTTCACCTCATTTTCTGCGTATATAAACAAAACTATGTTGGTTCAGTTGGTTCAGTTGGTTCAATTTGTAAAGAACATTGTTTTTAAAAGACTTATTTTTATTTAGTGAACCAACAAAGCCCCGTTTTGAACCAACAACGCCGTTTTTATGTTGGTTCAGTAAAAACACTTATTCGGGCAGGGTAGGTATGTTGGTTCAAATTCCCCGTTTGTTGGTTCAAAACAGTCATTTGTTGGTTCAGTGTTGGTTCAGTTTCTGTGTAAAATAATCAATATAAACACCACGATAACGATACACACTACCTACTGAACCAACTGAACCAACAAAATAAACCTCACGTGTAATTATTCTTCGGTTCCCTCCTGCTGGTACTGAATGACGTAAACATTAATCTGACGCCCATCGATACGCGGTGATTTCCGCTGGTATCCCCTGCCGCTTGCTGGGGGTGTCAACATTCCAGATTCAGACAGAACTCTGGCGAACTGCTTCGCATTGAACCCCTGCGCTATCTCTTTTTCGAACGCAGAAGGAAAGGTATAAAACACCATCGGCGAATCATCATGCTTGCCCCTTTCGCGGTATCCAGCCATATCACGAATTGGCATATCTGACGGGCAGTATGGCAGCGGAGCATAGCGGCTCATACCATGCGCGTTCAGAAAGGCCTCGCACTGCTCGATGATCTGCTGGTGCTCCTTGTTACCTGTTCCGAATTCTTTTACCCAGGCATTGAAGCTATGCTGAATAGCATCCCGGCTGGCTTGTTCACTCCAGCCAGTTATCGGCGAACCAGTTACCAGCGCAGCCTCAAGAATGGCGAAGCGCTCAGCCACACGATGAACCTGTTCACCATAATCAGCCGGAATAAGACTGCGCCAGCGCGTCTGCGCATCCCGCACAGCCTGTTTAGCCTCCTGCTGGTGGGTTGCCAGCCATTTTACCCACTCACGCCCTGCTGCGCCGTGGTTATCAATCCATGACTCTTTCAGTGCATCGGCGTGGGCCTTTCCGTTAGCCAGCCCGTTAAAGGCCGTGGATTTCTCCATGGGGATATTCAGCAGGCGCACCAGCTGCCCAGCTTTCACCCTAATTCCACCAGCAGCAAGGAATGTTTCAATATCCATTTCCCCGGTACTGATCGCAACAGTTCGCCAGCGCTTTAGCTCCCGGTTGCCACCCTCTTTAGCCCCCTGCAACTTCCCAGCCCCGTTAAACAAAGTGTAAGCAGACGTGGCGACATCTTTAGCACTGCTGCCCTGCCCTACCTCATCAAGTGGTAACAGGCTGTCGTTATGCGCCTCTGCCTCGTTAGCAATACCAAGCGCGGTACCGTACCAGGTCAACCTCAAAGCGTCGGGCTCGCCCCAAATACTGCTCGCAATATTTGCGGTGGTAGTCTTACCGGCGCTGGACTGTTCGAACAAATGGACGCCGAAGCCATCAGCGCCCACCAGCCCGATCAGCGGCGCAGACAATGCCGCAGCCACACCCAGCATCATCGATGGGTTGCCTCCTGCCAGATATGCCACTGAATCCCGCCAACTCTCAGCAGTTCCAGCCACGGCATAACCGGAAGATGCAGCGCTGCGACCGTTAAAGAGAATAGGCATTTCCGGATCACCGATAACTTCACCATCTGGCATGATGTATGCGCCGTGATGCCAGCCGGTGGTATGGCTAATAATCCATTCCTGCCCTGCACCACATTGCTGTAGCCAGTCGGCAAGAATTGCCCGGAATGTACTTTTAGTCGTTACGTTTACCCCACCAGCCTTTAGAGAGCGCCAGCCGTCACGCTCACCGATATCAGCACAGGGGATCGCCCTGGTAATATCTTCATGGCCACGTGGCGAACGCCAGCGCAAAACGAGATAGCGCTCGGCCCCGTCACTACCGGCCCCCACCACCTCAAGCGGCGAACACAGCCACGTTTCGTTATTGATTATTTCTCCGCTGTCCTTATCCACCTTTGGCGTGATCCAGTACAGGCCATCGCTGCGGCTTTCCACGCGGGGTTTGAGTTCATCGCCCGGTTCAGGCTTTGGCTCCCGTTTTTTCACAGGCAGGTTCACCACAATACTTTCCCCGCGTTCGGCCTCTTCTTTGAGACGTGGAAGCCTGCCCGTCCAGTCCTCCTTCGGCTGAGGCTCAAACATGCCATTAAACAGCCGGGCCTCTTTCACATCCGCCAGCGCCAATTTGGTTGCGATAGTGCTTATCTGCATTTCGGAAAGCTCGCCAGCTCGGATCACACGAACACTGCGACGGCCGTTATCAACGATGTTTAATCGTTCCAGTTCTGCCAGTTGCCTTTTGCCCAGATAAACAGGCGGTACATCATCCCACGCCCTTTTACCTTCGCTCTCGATCCAGTGCTGCACATGTGAATAGGCATCTTCACCCGCAAAGATAATCGCCTCAGTAAATTTATCTTTCGGCAGAAATTTGATATTCGGGGCATTCTTCATCTTCATCAGTGCAACACCTTATTGGACATATCCGCGCCCAGGTCTTCATGCAGGTACTCAAGGTGGCAGCTTTTCACTATCTGCAACCCCATTTCGTTAATATCGCCATCGTCGGTAAAGCAGGTCAGCAGAATATCCCGCAAACGCCTTAACCCCTCATCGCGCCCGAATTCTTCAAAGCAGCCAAAAATCATATATTTCATCAATACGTTTTCAGTTACGCGCGGCTCCAGCGTGAAGCGATAGCGGGCCATATACTTATCGCTTTCCACCAGCAAGGTTGCCGAACCGGTTTCCGCTATCTGGTGAGCAATACAGGTTTCGGTCAGTTTGCGGAACAATGGGCCTATCACTTCAAAAATATCGGTCATTGCGGGATACCTCCGCTCATCTGAAATTTGCCAAGTAATGGGTGATACCAGTACGCCGATCCATATTTGCGCTTCGCGCTGCGCAGAACCTGCCTCGCCACCTCTCTGAACTTGTTATCCGGCGCGATAAAGCCACCAGCTTTCATTCTGACCAGCATCACGCCCGTGTTTTTTGCCAGCTCTTCGGCTTTTTTCGTCGATATGCCGAACTCAGCCGCCAGCGTGGCGACCGGAGCCATACCGGGAGGAATATCTCCCCCCTGGCTTTCGGTGAGTGTGCGCACCTGCTGTTCTAACTCCAGGACGCGGTTAACCAGCAAATCGACACGGTTTTCCAGCTCGTTAAATTTCAAGAGACTGATCATGATTGCTCCCCCGCGTTATTACGCTGGGTACGCACATAATCCGCAGCATCACTACTCTGATTGAGTGCTTGCGCCATTCTGGGAAGGTGACGCAATGCATGGCTTACAAGGATCAAATCACGCCGGGCATCTTCATCGGAATAGTCCTCTGCATTGGTTGCATCAAACGCCAGATTGCCGATCAGTGTGAGCGCACTATTGATGGCAAATGCGCCAGCAGAATATAAATCGCTGGATTCAGCCAAAGCCTCATCAGTGAAGTTTTTAAAATCAGGAGTGCTCTTAACAAGCTGATGGTAAATATCACGCATGGGTCACCTCACTTGCCGCTTTTAGTTCACGAACGCGGGACAACGACATGCTGATCAGATCCATCGCAACGCTGTACTCGGTTTCATCATCAAAATTCATATACAGCGATGTTGAGAGCAACGCTTCCAGGCGGCGCAGTTCATCTTCAATGTCAATTTCCGACCATTTGACCTTACGCATGACGCACCTCCTGAATCGCGGCGCTGTCGAACTCCCACCCGCGGCGGGTGGTGTAATCGAAGAACGCAACGCGGCAAGGAGCCTGAGCGCGGATTTTGGCGGCAAAAACTAAATCCCAGCCGGGGAAAGCGGCGCGGGCTTTAGCTTCCGTGTCAGCATCAAAGCGAAGCACTACTGGGGTGCATTCAGGAGTGTGATCTGGGGTTGCCAGGAATAACCATGTAAATTCCGGGCGAGTTTGGGTAGACTGATTGTCAGCCATAACTGTTACCTCACTTAACGGTTTGGTGAGACGCCTCGGTACTGCTCGAACAGTCCGGGGCGTTGTTTTTTTAGATAGCACCGTGTTAAGGTGTGTACCTATTAAAGAAAACAGTACGCCAATAGGTACGCACATGTCAACACCCATTAAACGAGATCGGCAACCAAAAGGAGCGGGGAAAGCACCAGCGTTCCAGATTCGAATCCCCCCCGAACTTAAAGAGCAATTTGAAAAAGAAGCCCAAGCAGAGAGTGTTAGCCTCGCAAATTGGATGAAGGAATTAGGCCGGGAAGCCCTCCGAAAGAAAGGTATTGAGCCAAAAGGCTGAATAAAATCAGCGGGCGCAGAATTGCGCTGGCCTCGACACTCAATATTTGAGCGCCCCAGAACGGGGGAGCACAAAAGAAGGATTTGTACACATCCTAATGAGGTGCGCAAAAACAGGGTATGTGCCACCGGCTCACACTCCCCCCATTGGGGGAAGTATTGGCGGGTGTTGAGAATGCAACCGACTATCTGTGAGATGGTCGCTACTGAAAACTCAGGTGATTGGGTATGCTGCAATGCAGTACCCCCTAACTGCGCCATTGCCGCAGTTCCTGAGATACCAGGAGAAAACTCAATCATTCCCGTATCGCTCAACCTTTGACCACCAGCAGACAGCCTGGTAATATAATTTTGCTTTTGATTTATTCCGCACTGGCGACCCGGCAAGGTCGCCTTTTCTTCATACGCAATCATCCGGCACCTCCAACACGTCTAACCAGCCAGCGTTGTGCCAGTTCGGTGAGTTTTGTCTTGCGGGTTGCCGTACGGGTATCAAGATCCAGCAGAGCACAATCACGGCTTTCCAAATAAGCCAGCTGTGCCAGTTGATCTGCATTCATATGGTCACGAACCTGCTTTACCGGAATTTCTTTCTTTTTCGCCCACGTTCGAGGATGCACACCCAGCACAAGGCTATTCAGGAACGAGCATTCATTGCTGTAGGCAAATCCGTGTTGCCTGTCGCCGGTACGCTCAATATAGCCCTTCATTGCATCGGCCATGCTTTTATGATCTTCACAGGCAGCTACACGATTTTTACGCCAGCCCAGCAACGCCGCCTCGTATTCCTCTGGCGCTACGCGGCGCAGACGCTCTTCACAGTCGATGAAATACTGGCGGGCCATCTTGCCTTGCGCGTTACGTTCAACCATCGAAAGCTCTTTAGCCATATTCAGGCTGACAATGTAGTCATGCTCAATACGCTGGCGAGATTTTGAGCTCGCCCGTTTTGGCGAGGTCAAATATTCGACAATCATATAATCCACCCCTTCGACGAACCCGTACTGCTTAATGCGCCCTTTGATCCAGTTGGTAAAGTCACGCCCTACAGCCAGAAACGTATGCAGCTTACGGCCGCTTACAGCCTGAGTTTCTTTCCCGCCGATATTGCTTAGGGTTACAGGAATTCGCGCAGCAAAATTATTACCAGAAATATCCTTCGGGCTGGTTTCAGATTGAGTTTGGCCGCTACCAGTTAAGGCAGTAAATTTTTTCGATAACATTTTCAGTGCTCCAATATATTCAAATTGAGAGCCGCCGCGACAGCGTTAGCAATACTGCTGTATAACTAACGCAACAGCACGCAACAAATGCTCAGTAATGATCTTATCTAAACTGTTTATGCAGACTTGCGGCTGTGCGGATTATTTACGTTTAACACTGAAGGCGGATTACGAACCCACCAAAGAATGTCAGATAGGAGCCATGCGCAGCTGTTACGCCCAAAGTGGCAGCGGGTGGGAAACTTACTATCATTTTCCATATTCCAGCGGGTAGAGCGGGAAAGACTAGTTATTTCCAAGCATTCGGCCTCACGAATACGTCGGTCATATTCAAATCCGTAGTCCCTAAGAATTTGGCGGCGCTGCTCAGCCGTTGGTGGGATGAAAACAGTATTTAGCATAAACCCTCCAGTTAACGCTCTCAGAAGGAACACTTCCTATCTGTTCTGGCGTTGTTTGGAGAATCTTGATGCATATTTCTTTGTATTGAAACCCGAGTTAGCATAACTCGGGGAGGCATTAGGCTAACTCGGGAACCGGCTTACGATGATGGTGTTGGTAGCCTATGAGCCTCACCAATTAATGCTGCAATAGTTTTAATTGATAAGGGTGCTTCACCACTGCGCCAAAACTTATGAGCATGGTCACTAATAGCATTAGCCCAGTTAGTATAATTGTTACACAGTTCGGGGTGGCAATGTTTAATATAAATGGCAGCTTTTAATACTTCCTCTCTCTTTTTTGCATGATGTTCTGCCCTCCCTGGATTTAGTGCGACTGTTGAAACTTCAGTGTCAGGAGGTAATACACCGCCATTATAAAAACTAGGTAATGACTCACCATCTCTACTATCTCTTAACATGATAAAGTCATTTTTCATGAGATAAATATCAGCCAAATCAAAATCAATAGGTTCCTCACTATTAAAGTTAACTATCATCTTGTTCGATACTGACATCCACACCTGGAAGAATTGAGGATGAATATCATAAAGCTCGGTCAATCCAAAGAATGTTTTAGGTAGTTGCCAAAAGCCACTAAACCCACATTCCAATGCATCCTTTAAAATAAGCTCACTCCCATCATAATTTATTTTAGGGTCTGGGCTGTTAATATCCCTAATATTTTTTAAATTATAAACCCTCGAAAACCAATCAGAAACGATACCTTTTTCAATTAATTTCGTTCTCAAAGAAAGGCCTTCATCTGTGAATACAACATACCCTTTTGTTATGTTGGTTACGTCGAAATTAATGAATAATCGTATTGAACCAGTAGAGGCCCAGTGTAAAAGATCATTCGTTTCATATCCTAATAAACTAGCCGCTCGAGTTATAGGATAATACTCACGCAATGGCATACCCATACCGTCACCCTCAACGCCCCTAAATAATTTGCGGGCCAGACGGGTAGGGTATCCCGCTTTTCGGTTGGCCGACCTAGACCCGCAATATCATTTTAATTTCTATTCGTTACAGATAACAGAACCACATTTTGATGATTACCCGCAAGAAGTTCTATGCGGTCATACCATTTGTTCAGCGCGTCCAGCTTCTCAGGCAAGTACAGGCTACGGTTATAGATAGCCATAACCCCCGGCATTGAGTGGCCCAGCAACTGTTCAACAACGTGTGGAGCGATACCCATATCATTCATATGCGTTGCAAGCGTTCGCCGTAGATCATGTAATGTCCAGGGTTCAGAGTGCCCCAGTTTTTTATAAACGCTACGGCCCCACTGGCTAACTGCCTCGCTATTCTTCACTACTCCTAGAAGATAGCCGGATGATTTTGTCTCATCGTGGAGCATTTCAATGAATGAGCGCATCGCCTCCGGAACAGGGCGTACAATTTTTTCACCGCCTTTACTATGCGCTTTCGGAACAGTCCACACCCACGCATCCATATCCCATTCGGTCCACTCTGATAATCTAGCCTCCTGGGTGCGGCAACCAAACAAAGTGGCGATTCTGAGCAAGTTTGTGTAGTAAGGCAAAAAAACATCACCGGACGATATCGCTGCCCACAATCCCCCAACCTCTTTATCTTTCAGTACCCGATCTTTTTTCGCCTGCTTTTTACCAACGTCGGGAATACTCAAATCTTCAAGGGCGGTACTGACGGCGTAACGGCGAACGCGGCAGAATTTCAAAGCCTGCTTACACATCTGGAACACATAACCCGCAGCAACCGGCGTTTTCTTTTTCATCCTGTCAAAGCAGTCAAGCCAGTAACGGGTTTCGCAGTCAGCGAGCGCCATTTTCCCAATATAAGGGTAAATGTGTTTGCGCAGCTCCGCTTTATGCCGCTCAACGTTCGCACGGTTTTCTTCCGCATATTCGCGTATCCAGTATTCGATAGCTTCCTGCACCGTGACCGGTTTAAGCGTTTCCTGAGTAGTTAGCGCCAACTGGTGCTTTGGGTCTTTACCTGAGGCCAGCCACTGGCGACATTTATCACGCGAGTAACGGGCCTCTTTGAGACTCATATCAGGGTAGCGCCCCAGAGTTAGCCGATGCAGCTTCTGCCCGTCGAGTCGGTAAGTAAACACCCAGCTAATGCCACCAGCTTTCGTTACCTTAGCGCTCAACCCGGCACCATCAGCATAAAACTCAATCTTACTGGCCGGGATGCCATGTAATCCCTTTAACTTCCTGTCGCTCAGTTTGTTAAGTTCGCCAGCCATAGACCATTACCCAGCCCAAAGTGTTTATACAAATGTTTATACAGAATTGCTTGCATAATAGCATAAACAACAAAAAGCACTGGAACAATATACAGTCATAATTTCATATAACCAATTGATTTTAAATAAAATATAAAAACCACCTCAAAGCATGAAAACAGCTAATCTGACAGTACGGCATGAACTAATTCAGGTTAGCTAAATGCTTGATTAAAAAGGCGCTACTCGGCATGGGGAAGCGCCTTTTTTATAGGTGTCACAAAGGGAGTGACCATGAGAACAGGATGTGAACCGACCCGGTTTGGTAATGAAGCTAAGACCATTATTCACGGTGATGCCCTTGCCGAACTTAAAAAGCTACCTACTGAAAGCGTCGATCTGATCTTTGCCGACCCACCGTATAACATCGGTAAAAATTTTGATGGTCTGATCGAAGCCTGGAAAGAAGATCTGTTTATCGACTGGCTGTTTGAAGTGATTGCAGAGTGCCACCGCGTTCTGAAAAAGCAGGGCAGCATGTACATTATGAACAGTACGGAAAACATGCCCTTTATCGATCTCCAGTGCCGCAAGCTTTTTACCATCAAAAGTCGCATCGTCTGGTCATATGACAGTTCTGGAGTACAGGCGAAAAAACACTACGGCTCCATGTACGAACCCATCCTGATGATGGTGAAAGACGCAAAGAACTACACATTCAACGGTGATGCTATTCTGGTAGAAGCCAAAACCGGATCGCAGCGCGCGTTGATCGATTATCGCAAAAATCCTCCACAGCCATACAATCATCAAAAAGTACCGGGTAACGTCTGGGATTTTCCGCGCGTGCGTTATTTAATGGATGAATATGAGAACCACCCGACGCAAAAACCGGAAGCCTTACTGAAACGCATTATTCTCGCCTCTTCCAACCCAGGCGATATCGTTCTCGACCCGTTTGCCGGTAGCTTTACTACCGGTGCCGTAGCCATCGCCAGCGGACGAAAATTCATTGGTATTGAGATCAACAGCGAGTACATCAAAATGGGGCTTCGACGGCTGGATGTCGCGTCGCATTACTCCGCGGAAGAACTGGCGAAAGTGAAAAAAAGAAAGACGGGCAACCGGTCAAAACGATGCCGGGTTAGCGAAGTTGACCCCGATCTCATTGCAAAGTAAAGGAAGTGTAAGCCTGGTTTTCAGATTATTCATTTCGTGTATATTTCCTGCCAGACTTGGTTAAACATGCACAGGCTCAGGTAATGATTCGCAAGTATTGGTGGCTCGTCGTTTTCGCTGTCTTCGTTTTTCTGTTTGATACTTTACTGATGCAGTGGATTGAACTGCTGGCAACAGAAACAGACAAATGCCGTAATATGAACTCAGTTAATCCACTAAAACTGGTTAACTGTGACGAACTGAATTTTCAGGACAGAATGTGAATTTACATGACACTTAATTCATTCGTTTGATGAATTAATTTCGTTATGTTTTCATCTGGCATGAACATTCTTAATACGTTATCGACCAGCGCGGGTGCTTGTTTATAAAGATCATAACCCGCCATATTCATTAACCAGTTTTGAACAATTCCGCTGAAGGCACCATCAATAATAATCATCACAACATCTAAATCGAGGTTATTTGCTACACAACCTTGTTGCTGACACGCCTGCAATACTTCGCGGAGAGTCTGCGGATTAAAGCCCATCTTTTCGCGTATCACTCCCTCGGCCAGCATCTCATCATTAAATTCACATTTGTGATATAAGATTTTCAGCAACGCCTGCTGGCGGGGAATTTTGGCAATATATTGCAAGCCGACAATCAATTTTTCACGCAATTGTTGAAACGGGTCATGCTCTAATCCAGCCGTCAAGTGTTCCTGGATTAACTCCCGCAATGAAGGCTGTTGCAACCACATCTCATTAAACAGTTGGGTCTTGTTCTCGAAGTGCCAGTAGATAGCGCCACGCGTAACGTTAGCGGCATCGGCAATGTCGTTGAGCGTCGTCTTGCTTACGCCATGTTGCGCAAACTGGGCGATGGCAGTTTCAATCAGTTCTTGCCGGGTCTTCAGAGCTTCGGCTTTGGTTCTTTTTGCCATGATTAATTATTCAGGAAATAAATATATTCGACACAGGGTGAGAAAATAGCGAAGGTTAATCTATCATCTAATGTGTATTTATACGAGAGGGTAACATTGAGTTGCTATAAATCGTCAAATAAATAATATATATTATTTACCTAAAATACATTCGCCACATGAATATATATTTCAATTTACGAGGTTTTAATTCTGCCTCTTTCAACCCGCGTCAAAATAAAACAGTAGAATATTAATCTTTTTTTGTGTTTATGTGCCTTGAGACGCCAGTATTCATAACTATTCCTTACATCGACGAATGATAATTTGTAGGATAGCAAACTGTATTTTTCTTTCTGCGAGTTAACGCGTTGCCTTTCTGGGTAAATAACGCGCTTTTGGTTTTTTGAGGAATAGTAATGACGAAACATGCCAGGTTTTTCCTCCTGCCCTCCTTTATTCTGATCTCCGCGGCTTTAATCGCCGGTTGTAACGATAAGGGAGAAGAGAAAGCTCACGTCGGTGAACCGCAGGTTACCGTTCATATTGTGAAAACGGCCCCGTTAGAAGTTAAGACTGAATTACCAGGCCGCACCAATGCTTACCGTATAGCCGAAGTTCGCCCACAGGTTAGCGGGATCGTACTGAATCGTAATTTCACTGAAGGCAGCGATGTACAAGCAGGCCAATCCCTGTACCAGATCGATCCCGCGACCTATCAGGCAAATTATGACAGCGCGAAAGGCGAACTGGCGAAAAGTGAAGCCGCCGCCGCCATCGCGCATTTGACGGTAAAACGTTACGTTCCGCTCATGGGTACGAAATACATCAGCCAGCAGGAGTACGACCAGGCCATTGCTGATGCTCGCCAGGCCGATGCCGCCGTGATTGCCGCAAAAGCCACAGTCGAAAGCGCTCGCATCAATCTCGCTTATACCAAAGTGACTGCGCCAATTAGCGGACGTATCGGCAAATCGACCGTGACCGAAGGCGCTCTTGTCACTAATGGGCAAACGACTGAACTGGCGACTGTCCAGCAGCTCGATCCTATCTACGTTGATGTGACCCAATCCAGCAACGATTTTATGAGGCTGAAGCAATCCGTAGAGCAAGGAAATTTGCATAAGGAAAACGCCACCAGCAACGTAGAGTTGGTCATGGAAAACGGTCAAACCTATCCCCTGAAAGGTACGCTGCAATTCTCTGATGTGACCGTTGATGAAAGCACCGGCTCCATAACCCTACGTGCTGTCTTCCCTAACCCGCAACATACGCTTTTGCCGGGTATGTTTGTGCGTGCACGGATTGATGAAGGCGTCCAACCTGACGCCATTCTTATCCCGCAACAAGGCGTTAGCCGCACACCGCGTGGTGATGCAACCGTGCTGATTGTTAACGATAAAAGTCAGGTGGAAGCGCGCCCTGTCGTTGCCAGTCAGGCGATTGGCGATAAATGGTTGATTAGCGAAGGTCTGAAATCTGGCGATCAAGTCATTGTCAGCGGCCTGCAAAAAGCGCGTCCGGGAGAGCAGGTTAAAGCCACTACCGATACCCCCGCAGATACTGCATCGAAGTAAGGTAATCTGACATGGCAAACTTTTTTATTCGACGACCGATATTTGCATGGGTGCTGGCCATTATTCTGATGATGGCGGGCGCACTGGCGATCCTACAATTGCCCGTCGCTCAGTATCCAACCATTGCACCGCCTGCGGTTTCTGTTTCGGCAAACTATCCAGGTGCTGATGCGCAGACCGTGCAGGATACGGTGACGCAGGTTATCGAACAGAATATGAATGGTATCGATAACCTGATGTATATGTCCTCCACCAGCGATTCCGCCGGTAGCGTGACAATTACCCTTACCTTCCAGTCCGGGACCGATCCTGATATCGCGCAAGTGCAGGTGCAGAACAAACTCCAGCTCGCCACGCCGTTGCTGCCGCAGGAGGTTCAGCAGCAGGGGATCAGTGTTGAAAAGTCCAGTAGCAGCTATTTGATGGTGGCGGGCTTTGTCTCTGATAACCCAGACACCACACAGGACGATATCTCGGACTATGTGGCCTCTAACGTTAAAGATACGCTTAGCCGTCTGAATGGCGTCGGTGACGTACAGCTTTTCGGCGCACAGTATGCGATGCGTATCTGGCTGGACGCCGATCTGCTAAACAAATATAAACTGACACCGGTTGATGTGATTAACCAGTTGAAGGTACAGAACGATCAGATCGCTGCCGGACAGTTGGGCGGAACGCCAGCGTTACCAGGGCAACAGTTGAATGCCTCGATTATTGCTCAGACGCGGTTAAAAAATCCGGAAGAATTCGGCAAAGTGACCCTGCGCGTAAACAGTGACGGCTCGGTGGTGCGTCTGAAAGATGTCGCACGGGTTGAACTTGGCGGTGAAAACTATAACGTTATCGCTCGCATCAACGGAAAACCGGCGGCGGGCCTGGGGATTAAGCTGGCAACCGGCGCGAATGCTCTCGATACCGCGAAAGCCATTAAGGCAAAACTGGCGGAATTACAGCCATTCTTCCCGCAGGGAATGAAGGTTCTCTACCCTTATGACACCACGCCATTCGTCCAGCTTTCTATTCACGAAGTGGTAAAAACGCTGTTCGAAGCCATTATGCTGGTGTTCCTGGTGATGTATCTGTTCTTGCAGAATATGCGAGCAACGCTGATCCCCACCATTGCGGTACCCGTGGTGTTGTTAGGGACGTTTGCCATCCTCGCCGCTTTTGGTTACTCCATCAACACACTAACGATGTTCGGGATGGTGCTTGCCATCGGGCTGCTCGTCGATGATGCGATAGTGGTGGTGGAGAACGTCGAGCGCGTGATGATGGAGGATAAGCTCCCGCCAAAAGAAGCGACGGAAAAATCAATGTCGCAAATTCAGGGCGCACTGGTGGGTATCGCGATGGTGCTGTCAGCGGTATTTATTCCGATGGCATTCTTCGGCGGTTCTACTGGGGCAATTTATCGCCAGTTCTCTATCACCATCGTTTCGGCAATGGCGCTTTCTGTTCTGGTGGCATTGATTCTTACCCCTGCGTTATGTGCAACGCTGCTTAAACCCGTCTCTGCTGAGCATCACGAAAATAAGGGCGGTTTCTTCGGCTGGTTTAATACCACCTTCGATCATAGCGTTAACCACTACACCAACAGCGTCGGCAAAATCCTCGGTTCCACAGGACGATATTTACTGATCTATGCGCTGATTGTTGCAGGAATGGTGGTGTTGTTTTTACGTCTTCCGTCTTCCTTCTTACCTGAAGAGGATCAGGGTGTCTTTCTGACCATGATTCAGTTACCCGCTGGCGCGACGCAAGAGCGGACGCAAAAAGTGTTGGATCAAGTGACGGATTACTATCTGAAAAACGAGAAAGCGAACGTTGAAAGTGTCTTTACGGTTAACGGCTTTAGCTTCAGCGGCCAGGCACAAAACGCCGGTATGGCCTTCGTCAGTCTGAAACCGTGGGAAGAGCGTAATGGTGATGAAAACAGTGCGGAAGCGGTAATCCATCGTGCCAAAATGGAATTGGGCAAGATCCGCGACGGTTTTGTCATTCCATTCAATATGCCAGCCATTGTTGAACTGGGCACGGCAACGGGTTTCGACTTTGAGTTAATTGATCAGGCTGGGCTGGGTCACGATGCCCTAACCCAGGCCCGTAACCAGTTGCTTGGTATGGCTGCGCAACATCCTGCCAGCTTAGTCAGCGTGCGTCCTAATGGCCTGGAAGACACCGCGCAGTTTAAACTGGAAGTTGACCAGGAAAAGGCGCAGGCATTAGGTGTTTCACTTTCTGACATCAATCAGACCATTTCAACGGCGCTGGGTGGGACTTACGTTAACGACTTCATCGACCGTGGTCGTGTGAAAAAGGTGTATGTTCAGGCGGATGCCAAATTCCGTATGCTGCCAGAAGATGTCGATAAACTTTATGTCCGCAGCGCCAACGGCGAAATGGTGCCATTCTCTGCCTTTACCACTTCACATTGGGTGTATGGCTCTCCGCGACTGGAACGCTACAACGGTCTGCCGTCAATGGAGATTCAGGGGGAAGCCGCGCCAGGAACCAGTTCCGGCGATGCCATGGCGTTGATGGAAAACCTTGCGTCAAAATTACCTGCGGGCATTGGTTATGACTGGACGGGTATGTCGTATCAGGAACGCTTATCGGGAAACCAGGCTCCCGCTCTGGTAGCAATTTCCTTTGTGGTTGTTTTCCTGTGCCTTGCTGCACTCTATGAAAGCTGGTCAATTCCTGTCTCGGTTATGTTGGTCGTGCCGTTAGGGATTGTCGGCGTGCTGCTGGCGGCGACACTCTTTAATCAAAAAAATGACGTCTACTTTATGGTGGGCTTGCTAACGACAATTGGCTTGTCGGCCAAAAACGCTATTTTGATTGTTGAGTTCGCTAAAGATCTCATGGAGAAAGAGGGTAAAGGTGTTGTTGAAGCGACACTGATGGCAGTACGTATGCGTCTGCGTCCTATCCTGATGACCTCTCTCGCCTTTATTCTCGGCGTATTACCGCTAGCTATCAGTAACGGTGCCGGCAGTGGCGCGCAGAACGCAGTGGGTATCGGGGTAATGGGAGGAATGGTCTCTGCAACGTTGCTGGCAATCTTCTTCGTACCGGTGTTCTTTGTGGTGATCCGCCGTTGCTTTAAAGGATAAATCTGAAACATAAAGGCGCTTTCGGGTGCCTTTGTTATTTTCAGTGAAACCCATAAAAATTAATAAGATATTCTTTTGCTCACTCTTTAAAAGCTTTCTATAGTTCCCGCTCCCTTCACTATTTTTACAATTCACATAATTTGTCATTATTCATTCCGCAAGATTTATAACCTCCGGTGATAAAATGGCATTCAGCTCGTTAATAAGAGAGTTAACTTATTAAACGTTAGCGTTTATTACTGAGGTAACACCATGAAAAGATTAATTCCTGTGGCATTGCTCACCGCATTGCTGGCGGGCTGTGCTCACGATTCGCCCTGCGTTCCGGTTTATGACGATCAGGGGCGTCTGGTTCACACCAATACCTGTATGAAAGGCACAACTCAGGATAACTGGGAAACGGCTGGAGCTATTGCTGGCGGAGCAGCAGCTGTTGCTGGCCTGACGATGGGGATCATCGCTCTGTCGAAATAACTGAACAGGGCGCGAAGTTTCGCGCTCTGTTTAACGATACAGTATCTTTACATAAGATAAAATATTGCTATATTCTGCTGGCTAATTCTCTGCTGATTTAGCATGTTATATCGCGTTATTTCGCTGCTTTCGAAATAACGCATCAATTTAACTTTCACACTTCTCACCAGAAATATACTCACGCTAACAATCATTATTCTGCTTAGTAAAACACGCGTAAATATTTTGCGCCAAAATGTGGCGCATGTTTCATTTTCGCACCATTGCGGGGCGCTGTTTTTATTATTTCCTGTCTACACTCAGCTTATTGCGACGCGAAATCGTGCGCAAAAGCTGGCACTACTTTTGCTTATAAGAGGATGGCCACAGACAGGTAAAAGACGTTTCCCAAACGTCCTATAACGATAATTTTCGCCTCACAGGAAGCATTATGAAAAAGATGATGATAGCCACACTGGCTGCCGCCAGCGTGCTGCTTGCCGTTGCAAATCAGGCGCATGCTGGCGCGACGCTTGATGCCGTACAGAAAAAAGGTTTTGTGCAATGCGGGATCAGTGATGGATTACCTGGGTTCTCTTATGCCGATGCTGACGGTAAATTTTCAGGTATTGATGTTGATATTTGTCGTGGTGTTGCCGCTGCTGTATTTGGTGACGACACGAAAGTGAAATATACCCCACTCACAGCAAAAGAACGCTTCACGGCTTTACAGTCAGGGGAAGTGGATTTGCTCTCCCGTAATACGACCTGGACTTCATCTCGCGACGCCGGGATGGGAATGGCATTTACTGGCGTCACTTATTACGACGGCATTGGCTTCCTGACGCACGATAAAGCGGGGCTAAAAAGCGCGAAAGAACTGGATGGCGCTACCGTCTGTATTCAGGCGGGTACTGATACCGAACTCAACGTTGCCGACTATTTCAAGGCAAACAATATGAAGTACACACCGGTGACTTTCGATCGCTCTGACGAATCAGCGAAGGCACTGGAATCTGGTCGCTGCGATACGCTGGCCTCGGATCAGTCGCAACTGTATGCCCTGCGCATCAAATTAAGCAACCCAGCTGAATGGATTGTCTTACCGGAGGTTATCTCTAAAGAACCGCTTGGGCCGGTAGTTCGTCGTGGCGATGATGAATGGTTCTCGATTGTACGCTGGACGCTTTTCGCCATGCTGAATGCTGAAGAGATGGGCATCAATTCCCAGAACGTTGATGAAAAAGCGGCTAATCCAGCAACGCCTGATATGGCACATCTGCTGGGTAAAGAAGGCGATTACGGCAAGGATCTGAAGTTGGATAATAAATGGGCCTATAACATCATCAAACAGGTGGGTAACTACTCGGAAATTTTTGAGCGTAACGTAGGTTCAGAAAGCCCGCTGAAAATTAAACGTGGGCAAAATAATCTCTGGAATAACGGCGGTATTCAGTACGCACCGCCCGTGCGTTAAGTCGGTGTGAGGTAACGAGCGTCGCGACGGCGGCGCTCTCTTCAGCGTTATGCTTTCCGAGGTTTCTATGTCTCATCGCCGCTCAACCGTTAAAGGCTCACTCTCCTTTGCCAACCCTACGGTTCGTGCCTGGTTATTCCAGATCCTTGCCGTTGTTGCTGTTGTCGGCATTGTTGGTTGGTTATTTCACAACACTGTAACGAATCTCAATAATCGTGGCATTACTTCAGGTTTTGCCTTTCTGGATCGCGGCGCTGGCTTCGGTATTGTCCAGCATTTGATCGATTACCAGCAGGGCGACACCTACGGACGCGTTTTTATTGTCGGCTTACTCAATACGCTACTGGTTTCTGCATTGTGTATTGTGTTCGCTTCTGTTTTGGGCTTCTTTATCGGTCTGGCGAGACTTTCGGATAACTGGCTGCTACGAAAGCTTTCCACAATTTATATTGAGATCTTCCGTAATATTCCCCCGCTGCTGCAAATCTTCTTCTGGTACTTTGCCGTGTTGCGCAATTTGCCCGGACCACGCCAGGCTGTGAGCGCGTTTGATCTGGCCTTTTTGAGCAATCGTGGGCTTTATATTCCGTCACCGCAGCTGGGAGACGGATTTATTGCGTTTATCCTGGCTGTTGTTATGGCTATAGTCCTTTCTGTTGGGCTATTCCGCTTTAATAAAACATACCAGATAAAGACCGGACAACTGCGCCGCACCTGGCCGATCGCCGCAGTGTTGATCATTGGTTTGCCTTTACTGGCGCAATGGCTTTTTGGCGCAGCACTACACTGGGATGTCCCAGCCCTACGAGGCTTTAACTTCCGCGGCGGGATGGTTTTAATTCCTGAACTGGCAGCCTTAACGCTGGCACTTTCGGTTTATACCTCTGCATTTATCGCCGAGATTATCCGCGCTGGGATCCAGGCAGTGCCTTATGGTCAACATGAAGCGGCTCGGTCACTGGGATTACCCAACCCGGTTACGCTACGCCAGGTCATTATTCCCCAGGCATTGCGGGTGATTATTCCACCGTTAACCAGCCAGTATCTCAACATCGTCAAAAACTCCTCTCTTGCCGCCGCTATTGGCTATCCCGATATGGTTTCGCTGTTTGCCGGCACCGTGCTGAATCAGACGGGGCAAGCCATCGAGACGATAGCCATGACCATGTCGGTCTATCTGATTATCAGCCTAACTATCTCGCTGCTGATGAATATCTATAACCGCCGCATCGCGATCGTTGAACGCTAAGGAGTCATGATGACAAAAGTATTGCTGTCTCATCCCCCGCGCCCGGCGAGCCATAACTCAAACCGCGCGATGGTGTGGGTGCGAAAAAATCTGTTCTCCAGCTGGAGCAATAGCCTGCTGACTATTGGCTGCATATGGTTGATGTGGGAACTGATCCCACCGTTGCTGAACTGGGCATTTTTGCAGGCTAACTGGGTTGGCTCAACGCGTGCCGACTGCACAAAAGCCGGTGCCTGTTGGGTCTTCATCCACGAACGATTTGGTCAGTTTATGTATGGGCTTTACCCACACGACCAACGCTGGCGAATTAACCTCGCATTACTGATTGGGCTTGTGTCGATCGCACCAATGTTCTGGAAAATACTCCCGCATCGCGGTCGCTATATTGCGGCCTGGGCGGTGATTTACCCACTGATTGTCTGGTGGCTGATGTATGGCGGTTTTTTTGCTCTTGAGCGGGTTGAAACCCGGCAATGGGGCGGGCTGACGCTAACTTTAATTATTGCATCAGTTGGGATTGCGGGGGCGCTACCGTGGGGGATCTTACTGGCGTTAGGTCGCCGCTCCCATATGCCGATTGTGCGTATCTTATCGGTCATTTTTATCGAGTTCTGGCGCGGCGTACCGTTGATTACCGTATTGTTTATGTCTTCGGTCATGCTGCCGTTGTTTATGGCAGAAGGCACCAGTATCGACAAACTGATCCGCGCGCTGGTTGGCGTGATCCTGTTTCAGTCAGCATATGTTGCGGAAGTCGTGCGAGGCGGATTACAGGCACTGCCTAAAGGGCAGTATGAAGCGGCAGAGTCGCTGGCGTTGGGTTACTGGAAAACTCAGGGGCTGGTTATTCTGCCACAGGCGTTGAAGCTGGTAATTCCTGGGCTGGTAAATACCATCATCGCACTCTTCAAAGATACCAGCCTGGTGATCATTATCGGGTTGTTCGATCTTTTCAGTAGCGTTCAGCAGGCAACCGTTGATCCCGCCTGGTTGGGTATGTCGACGGAAGGGTATGTTTTCGCCGCGCTGATCTACTGGATCTTCTGTTTCAGCATGTCGCGCTATAGCCAGCATCTGGAAAAACGTTTTAACACCGGGCGTACACCGCATTGAGGACACTATGAGCCAAATTTTACTGCAACCTGCTAACGCGATGATTACGCTGGAAAACGTCAATAAATGGTATGGACAATTCCATGTTTTGAAAAATATAAATTTAACCGTGCAACCGGGAGAACGGATCGTTCTGTGTGGCCCTTCAGGTTCCGGTAAATCGACAACCATTCGTTGTATTAATCATCTGGAAGAACATCAACAGGGACGGATCGTGGTAGATGGCATCGAACTTAATGAAGATATCCGCAATATTGAGCGCGTCAGGCAGGAAGTGGGAATGGTCTTTCAGCATTTCAATCTCTTCCCTCATCTGACCGTTCTACAGAACTGTACCCTGGCACCGATTTGGGTACGCAAGATGCCTAAGAAAGAGGCTGAAGATCTGGCGGTGCATTACCTCGAGCGGGTGAGAATTGCCGAACATGCGCATAAGTTTCCCGGACAGATTTCAGGTGGTCAGCAGCAACGCGTTGCCATTGCGCGTTCGCTGTGTATGAAGCCGAAAATTATGTTGTTTGATGAGCCAACGTCGGCGCTCGATCCTGAGATGGTGAAAGAGGTGCTGGATACGATGATTGGGCTGGCGCAGTCGGGTATGACAATGCTGTGTGTAACACATGAGATGGGGTTTGCACGAACCGTCGCTGACCGGGTGATTTTTATGGATCGTGGGGAGATAGTGGAACAAGCTGCACCTGATGAGTTTTTTGCGCATCCTAAATCAGAGCGTACGAGGGCATTTTTATCGCAGGTAATCCATTAATTGAATGTTAGTTCGAAAAGCAAAAAGGCCATCCTTTCGGATGGCCTTTCGCTTGATTTGATGTCTGGCAGTTTATGGCGGGCGTCCTGCCCGCCACCCTCCGGGCCGTTGCTTCGCAACGTTCAAATCCGCTCCCGGCGGATTTGTCCTACTCAGGAGAGCGTTCACCGACAAACAACAGATAAAACAAAAGGCCCAGTCTTTCGACTGAGCCTTTTGTTTTATTTGATGCCTGGCAGTTCCCTACTCTCGCATGGGGAGACCCCACACTACCATCG
>ERZ894183.720-NODE-720-length-23349-cov-7.865931_pt1 | contig 23349 bp, 42 predicted proteins | sample MGYA00380279_ERZ894183 | MGnify/ENA primary metagenome ERZ894183 (study PRJEB32331, sample SAMN06328422) | human gut metagenome | biome: human gut microbiome; feature: stool | host: Homo sapiens | collected 2013-06-26 ... | reverse complement strand
GACGATGGGCGCTGCCGCATCATCACGGGTTCAGCGAACCTCTCCAAACGAGCCTTCACGGGCGGTCAGTACGAGGAGATAACCTGCTTCGACGGCGATGTCGTGATGTTTGATAACCGCCTCGCACGCTTCGAGTCGTTGAAGGGAATGTCGTCCACGACGCCGTTGGAACCCGCCGCCATGGTCGATTTCGCGAGTGTCGCCGGGGACTCCGAAGGTGAGTTAGAGGTGGTGCCGGTCATGCGGGCGAAGGGGGTCGTCTACCTCTGCGACATGCCGGAGGATGACGATGAGGTTGAGACCTTCTACACCTTCAACCCGAAGGACATGACGGAGGAGGAGCGCGAACAATATGCCGCGATGCGAGAGCATAAGGTGGACTACAAGCCGGTCACCGGTGGTCGCGTCATCATCCCTGATGAGGTGCGTCGCGTCATTCGCGCGGCAAGGGAGGCCAAAGCAGAGCGTGAGGTGCGTGCGGTCGCCTATCCGAAGTTCCATTATGACACCGAGAGCGGCGCGGCGACGTTGAACGGGGAGGCGTATGAAGTTCAGCCGGAGGGCGCGTGGGTGGATGATGCGCACCGCATCTCCGACATCATGCGCGGGTACGATTCGTTCATAGGTGATGTCGAGGTCACGAAGCAGCAGTTCTTCAAGGTGCTCGCCTTCATGTTCACCGCGCCGTTCATGACGAGGGTGCGAAAAGTCGCGATGCGCCACGGTTATTCCTTCACGCTGTTCCCCCTATACTGCATTCTTTACGGTGACTCCAATGCGGGCAAGACCACCTTTATGGAGCTGTGCCTGCAAGCGATGTACGGTTCTCCGCAGACGGGCAAGGTGTCACACGAGGAGTGGACACCGACTGGAATCAAGGCAATCAATAGCCTCTGCCCGGAGATGGGATTGCTGATTGACGATATGCCGTGGAAGCGATTCCAGACGAATGCCGACGCAATCATAAAGCGCGACGGGGCTTGGTTGAACCGCGAAGATGTCCTCAGCCCCATCTACACGTTGACGGTGAACAAGATGGGCGGATTGAAACCCGAGCTGGCGAAGCGCTCTGTTCCCATACGGACGGAGGTTCGCATCGACCGCGAGGTCGGCACGGTCGGCAAGAAGACTCTGAGCGATTCGATTGGGAGGCTCACAACCGCCTTCTTCCTCGAATACCTTGCCCGCATGGAACCGCTGGTCGAGGAGATGGAGGACATGATACGTGTCGGGTCGCGAGACTATCTTCCAGACCTCCTGAACCTGTCGAGTGTCACGTTGCGGGAGATGTTTAAGGAGGCTGGCGAGTCCGATACGTGGAACACGCCCTTGACGTTCCGCGATTTCATCGGTGAGACCGCGACCGCCCGTGTGGCGAGGGAGAAGCTGCTTGAGGCATGGCGCGTAGACCCCTCGCAGTTCAAGGTGCGTCCAAACAATCAAGGGGTGGAATACAAACCGGATGGCTCTGATGCCGATAGGACGCTCAAGTTCGAGGTGAAGGCCATCTATGACGAACTTCCGGCATATCTCAATGCGGCGATGGTGAACAGCGTCATCGTGTTCAAGGATACCGCCTCTCTTGAGTCGTTCCTTGGCGTGAGACTCGACAAGAGCCTCGGCGCGATGGTGCGCAGGGCTGTCCGCACGATGCGCGGAGGCAAGGCGGATTAGACGACAGGCGGTAGGTTTTAGATGGGCAAGTCATGGGTAGCTGCTGGTGGTCGAACAATAACGGACGAGATGGTCGAGCGCTGGGAGCGCGAGTTGGAGACGGGCGAGTTCTTCGACAAGGGGGTGACGGTCGGCGGTGTCGTGGACGGTCAACCTCACCGCTCGATGGATGAGGATGGGGAGATTCTTGGCTTAGACGGCGATGATGTATGATGTACCCGTACCGGCGAGGGCATTCAGGACTTCAAGAAACGTGTTCATAGGCATTGCCCCTCTCACCGTTCGCACACGGGGGTTAGCCGGTACGGGATGTATGGGAGCTGATACGAGTCTAGACCTCGTTTTCAGTTATTCGCAGGCGCTACCAACACCTGCGAACGAACCCAGTTTCCCGGCAGCACTCCATATCCCAACTATGGGGTGCTGCACCCCTTGGATTGCATGATGATGGAAGGAAATCGACATGAGTTATTACAACCCAGAGGTGTACGACCCGAAGAAGCTGTTGGGGGAAGATGCGGCGGTGATGGAGGGGTTTTCGCTCTGCGGGCAGATGGTCCTCGACTGGCTTGATGAGACGGCAGAGGGCATGACGGCATACGGAGGTGTCCCGATTTTCGACGTGATATACAGCCAGGTCGCCCACGACATCCGCCAGCACGTCGCTGACCTCCTCGATGGCCGTCGTGTCGAACTCACCGTCTCCCTCATGGAGGCCGAGCCGGAACGCTACGCAACCGATTAGCCGCCATTTTTCCGATTCCACCGATACGGCACCTCGGGTAAGACCGGCGATGCGATGGAATAGAACTGAGAGGCAGCGCGAGGCACCGATTAGATATGGAACGGAGCGGCCACGCTTAGAGTAGACCAGACTTGATAGGGATAGGCTACGATAGCTTGGATATGCTACGATTTGTGACGCAACGACCAGCTTGCACGGAAGGGGACGCGCTTCGGCGCGGCCCCTTTTTCCATGGACGAACGGAAAGAAAGGCAGGGAGGAAGGAGGGAGGGATGACGGTTTCTATGAGGGCGGTGCGGTAGGCATGGCGGCTGGTTCGCAAGGGTGACGGATGGGGGAGGCAAGGATAGGGGCAAGCCCCTATGACCATGTTCCCTGCGGCGGCGGCTTTGTGGAGAGGATGTGTAGGAATGTAGTCTACTACATTGATAGCATGATAGGTTGATATAATTAAGCCACAGGCAACCACGAGGGAAGGAACCCCACCATGAAGTACAAGGGCATCGAGCTTGAGGGTCTGGACAAGGATGTCAAGCTGGCGCACAGCCGCTTCACGGAGGCCGACGAGGGCACCGACTGGATTGACAAGTTGCTCACCTGTGACAAGGCCGCGCTCACGCCGACCCAATTCCACGAAGTCAGCGCCCTCAGCTCCGTCATCAATATGGACTACCAGATTTGCAACGGCGGCATAGAGCAGTACGTCTTCAACGGCTACCACGAGTATCGCGCACCGTACAGCGATGATGACGTGGCGCAGCTCGATTTGAACCAGCAGTTCATAATGCTTTGCAGGTTGGTGGCTTTCGGCGGCGATGTCTTCCCCGGGATGGATAAGAATGAGGCCGTCCTTCGTTGGGCGGGGAACTTCCACCACTGTGATTGGGAATCGCTTCTCGATGGCGATGAAGATGGGTATGTTGACGAGTATCAGTTGGGGAAGTTGGAGGAGTGCGAGCAGGCTTACTACGACGGTGTTAGCGAACATGTGGCTTTTCTCTGCGAGGCATACGCCCAGTACCTCTGCAAGTCATACGGAATTGCCTAGCTGGTCGATGAAGGGGGCACCCACGAGGTGTCCCCTTTTCCTTGGCATGGGCGAATCGTTCCCGCGTGTCCATGAAAAGGGTTGTGTGCGATATATGTAGGTTCCTACTTTACCATATTTGTGGGTTGGTAGTTTGCTATGATGATAGCGGCACAACGGAAAGGACACGCCATGGGCAGCTACTTCCACGTCATCGAGCGCAAGGTCGGCGGGAACCTCGACGCGTTCCGCCGTGAGCTTGGTTGTCTCCGCGAGAGCGGGCACTTCCACCGCGACCGCCATGAGCGCATTATGCGCATCGCCCAGACGGTGGGTTTCGGCCACATCGTCCGCCAGTGCCTCGTGGACACCGGGCACCGCGCCGGTTGCGAGGTCCATGTGCTCACGAGCACGGGAATAGTCCTCGTGTTCAACGCGCATTCGCGCAAGCTCATCACCGTCCTCGTGGCGCGTCCGGGTCAGGTCGCGCGTTATTACGAGCCTTTCGGTGAGGATGTGCCGGATTGGCTGATGAACCGGGCGTATGAGAACACCTGCGTCCGTCATCTGAACTATTAGGAGAAGGGAAAGGAACGACACCATGGATTACTACTTCTTCATCAAGCTGCGGCGCAAGGTGCCCACGCGGAAGCACAAGCTGGGCATGGACACCGCCGTTTGCCGCGCTCAAAGCAAGGAGGCGGCGGTGGCGCAGCTCCTACCGGAGATGCGGGATTGCGTCGAGTACGTGTCCCAGCGCTGGGCGATGCGCGACTGCTACCCCAATCCGAAAGGTATACTGAGGGACGAGGTTATCTAGCCATCAAGGGAAAGGATTGACATATGGCTGACAATAACGTGGTTTATATGGTGGGCTGGTGCCCCGATTGCGGCAGGACCGTGGTCGTGCGCCACGAGGAGGAGTGGACGTGCGGATGCGGGCATGACCTGCTGAACCTCACCTCCTGCTTCTCCCCCGCGCAGGTCGCGGATGCCGTCGCGCTGATGGAGACCGTCAAGAACGACGCTCTGCGCGAACCTGATGCCCACCGCCCCACGCTCGCCGAGGAGGCTGCGAACGCCCGTGCGGCTGCTGCGGCCTTGGCCGAGGAGGAGACGCGTTGCGAGGATGACGGTGACGATGGTGCCCCCGACATCATCAAGGAACTGTTCTGCGAGCTGTTCCGTGACGATGATTGCGAGAACTGCCCGCTCCATCGGGAGGGCGGTGGCACGACCGACTCCGACGAGCTGCCCGGTGAGGGCGAGGTGCGCATGTTCATGGTTACGCCGACGCCGTTCCCGGTGTGGGTGCGCGGTGAGGACTGGGTGGATGCCGCCCATGTCTTGCGCGGCGACATCGAAGAACTCGCCATCGCCGGTTTCTCGGCTGCGGTGAAGGAGGGTTCGGTGCATCTCAACGCCGTGCCCGTCAGCGATGACGAGGATGCGCCGGGTATCGTCATGTTGGAGAAGGTCGTCCGCGAGTAGCGGGCCGGTTCATATGGTTGCGGGGCCGTGCCGCAGGTGGCGCGGCCCCTTTTTCGACCCGAGAGGGAGAGGTCATGGAATCCAAGTACGATTACGTCGTGTTCGACATCGAGACCACGGGGCTTCACCCCGAAAGCGACCAGATTTGCGAGATTGCCGCCATCGGCGTGAAGGACGGCCTGCCGCAGGGCTTGTTCTCGACGCTCGTGGCGATTGAGGGGTCTATGCCCGAGGCTGCGGGGCGCGTCAACGGCATCACCGACGATATGCTCAAGGGCGCTCCCGCCATCGGCGATGCGCTTGACGCGTTCCTCGACTTCATCGGGGAAGACGCGACCCTCGCGGGGCACAACATCGCCTCCTTCGACATCCCGTTCGTGCAGGCCGCAGCCGCCAAATCCGGTCGCGTCTTCATCTACCCCTATGTCATCGACACGTTGGAGGCGGCGAGGGAGCTGTGGCCCGACCTGCCCAGCCGCTCCATGGACAGCCTGCGCGACATCCTCGGAATCGAGCGCACGGACGCGCACCGAGCATTGGCGGATTGCTATGACGAGCTTGCGCTCTTGAACGCCGAGCTTTCGGTCATCATGCAGTCCTACGCCCGGAAGATGGATTACTGCCGAAGCGAGCTTCTGCGCATCGCCGGTGAAATCGCCGAGGAGATTGGGGAGTAGGCGGTCGCCGTGGATGGCATGGACACCGTTTACAGCTTGGAGGTCTGGGTGCCGGACGGGGAGCAATGGCGCTGGTCCGCCATCGGCGCGTACCCGACCTTGGATATGGCCGTGGCCGTCGGCGAGGGCTTCCTGTCCGTCAAGCCCTACCGCGTGAGGCGGGTGACGGATGTCGGTGATGGCTTCCGCGACTTCCTCGCAGAGGAGGTCTTCGCCAACTCCCTGACCGGTCGCATGAGGCTCTTGCGGGAGAAGGTCGGCCATAAGGGGAGGGGATAGGACCTCCCAAGTCATGATGGAATTATGCGTCTCAATGTTTCCATCAATATTGTTTTGTAGTTTGCTATGATTGTAGACAGCAGACGGTACCGGAGGGACGGTGCCGAGGACCATGGAAGGATGGTACGTATCATGAAGAAGGACGGGAACCGCCTTGAGGGCATCGGTGAGCGAATCGCCGTGCGCCTGACCCTGCTTGAGGAGGCTCTGGGCATGACCCCCGGCGACCCCGAGATTTACGGCAACTGGATTGCCTCGAAGGCACCCGAGCCGGAGGACGGTGCTGAGGAGGTCGGGGTCATCGAGGGCATGGAGGCCGTCGAGGACGCGACCACCTGCTTCCCCCGCACGGAGGACGGCGTGCCCTTCTGCTGGGACTACCAAATCAAGGGCTTCTTCAAGGACGCCTGCTCGTCCCTGCGCCGCGTCCCCGGTACCCGTTCGAGCAAGCTGACGGCCTTCAAGAAGGTCATCGACGGCACCGTGTTCGTGGAGCAGCGCAAAATCCCGTTCAAGCTCCCCGATGGTGCCCAGTGCGGACGATGCGAGCGCCCGCTTCGCGCCAGCTCCGCCTCTGGCGAGCGCGTGGCACTGGCCGCATCCGAGACCGTCCCCGCCGGTACCGTGATTGAGTTCAGCGTCCTCGTGATGAACCCCAAGGACGCGGAGACCGTGCGCGAGTGGCTGGACTACGGTCACCTGCGCGGTCTGTTCCAGTGGCGCAACAGCGGCAAGGGCCGCTTCGAGTGGGAAGAAGTCGAAAGCGAGGACTGACCACGTGACCCACAATACGCAGATACGGCACCACGGGTAAGACCGGCGAAGCTGCGAGAGGGAAAGGAACCGTGTTGATGCGATGCGTTACGAATTGACAGGGAGTTGAAGTGGAACGACCTGCAATGAGATGGATACGAAACGCGGCGCACGTCAGAGGCGAGCGCAGAGGTGAATGTACAAGCTGCGGATTCGCACCGAAACGCACCGATACGAAGGGAGATGGAAGAGAAGGGCAAAGCAGCGCACTGATGCGCTCATAGGATGACAGCGGGTCATGGGGCCTCAACGGCCCTGTGGCCCGCCCCTATAAGATATACTTCTGATTACATGGAAGGATGATGCAGATGACAGACCAGACGGACACCGTTGTGAAGAAGCGCCGCGCCCTCATCGCCGTGGGCGTGTTCCTGCTTGCGCTCTGCGCGGGCGGCGCGTACCTCGCCCTCAAGGGCGGCAAGACCGGCGGTGCCACCTTGGGCGTCCTCTGTCGCGTGCCTGACCCTCGCGCATCGGCTCGGCAAGGGCGATGATGAGAAGACGATTGCATGATGCCGTGACCTGCCCGTTTCCCGCCTGACGCGCTGTGAGCCGATTTTAGGCGGCATCATCCGACATAGGTCATCTGGGACATGGGTGACATTCAAGACCCCACAGGAGCGATTCTGTGGGGTCGTTTTTTCTCACGGAGCCGCAAATCGGGACGGTGGGAAGGCAAGGAGAGAGGAGGAGGGGGGTGACGGTCACAGGAAGGGCGATGTTGTAGAGATGGCGGCTGGTCCGCATGGGTGACGGATGGGGGAGGCAAGGATAGGGGCAAGCCCCTATGACCATGTTCCCTGCGGGGGCGGCTTTGTGGAGAGGGCGTGTAGGATTGTAGTTTACTACATTGGTAGTACGGCACGTTGCTATAATTAAGCCACAGGCAACCGAGAGAAAGGAACCGACATGTTCGAGCCGAAGTGCGACTGGTGGAGGAAGATTAAGTGGGAGGACAAGACGGTCCTGTTGAAGGGCATCCTCTCCATCAAGAGGAAGGATTACGGTAGGTTCGTCGAGCTGGCGCTGGACGCGGGCATGAGGGAGGCGCTTGCCGGGGATTACGACGAGGAGTCGCAGAGCGGCGAGTTCTGGTTCGATGCCGAGAAGGAGGGGCCGCGCGGCATCCTCAACTGGCTCGGCTTCTCGGTGGAGGACGAGACCGAGGATGGCATTGATTTCGTCTTCTTCGAGGACAGCGGCATCGCCGCGTACAGGGATGACATGGGCCGCGCCGTCTTCGAGGCTTGCGCCCCCGTCATCGGGGCGGGTTCGGTCCTCGTGTTCATGGAGAACTGGGACGAGGCGAAGGCCGAGGACCCGCGCATCTGGCGCTACACGTTCGATGGCGAGAAGATGCACGTCCAAGATGGTCGCTTCGTCTTCGACTAGGTGGCAAGAGGGGCATCCGCGAGGGTGCCCCTTTCCTCATGGAAGAGTGGAAGGACATATATGTTATATAGAACCGAGTCCAAGCATGTTGTGGTGAGGGTCAGGCTTGATTTGAGGGCGATGCACGACTTTTACGGTGATGGTGGTCGGACTTATGCAGGAGTGAGGCTCAAGGAGTTTGATACCTTCGGGAAACCTGTTGTCGAACTTTTATGCCCACATGTGGTATGTGTTCGGGATGATATAGACGGTAAGAGTCGGGCAGCTTTGTCCTTTGGAGTGATTACCGAATATGACAATGAGTTTGTGGTCATAGATGAATGGGAAGACGGCGTGCTCGTGAGTAGAGAAGGTCGGTACGGCGAGCTGAATAGGCTCGGCACCACGTTCACTTTAAGCAGGGAGGAATATGAACGGTTCTGTTCACCAGTCAGGGATTGATGTAGGGGGTGTGTGTGATATGTGTAGGTTCCTACTTTGCCATATTTATAGTATTGTAGGTTGCTATAATTAAGGCAACGCAAACCGCGAGGGAAGGAACCCCACCATGAAGCGCAACGACCTGAACGCCATCATCACGGGAATCGTGCATCGCTACATCGAGGACGGCTGGGTCCTTGAGATGGACTGTTATCCAGCAAATTAAACACTGCCTCTTCCGTCACATTAAAATAGGTCTTTTATAGTGCCTGACAACGGTATCAATCACATAGTTTTGGACGATTCCAGAGCTGAGGGTGGTCGCTACGCGAACCTGCGCGGGATGGATTCGTGCATCCTGTTCGAGTGCCGTACCCCGAAGGGGTTCTTTGATTGGGTCGAGCCGGGGAACGTCATCAGCGAGCGCGTGTTCTTCAAGGTCGCTGATGATTGGTACGTCGATGATGCCCATGAGGCGGATGGAGCGAAGGCCAAGAGGCGCGAGAGGGCGAGGCGCGACTTCTACCGCAATGTCTCTTCCCGTTCATTCCACCCCACCAAGGCGTTCCTCGACAAGTGGGTTCGCGAGATGTACGGATGGAAGAACGTCAGACCCTCCGATGTTGTCATAGCGAAGGAGACTTGCGCAAAGGGGATTTATTACCGTGTGCGGAAGACCGTCGGCAATGGGGACTTCTTCTCGGTCACGAGCTTTGGAAAGCGCTAGGCGCGGCATGGGAGGGGCACCGGAAGACCGGCGACCCCTCCTTGATTTGTTGAAGGATTGGGAGGATGAAGAAGATGGAGAACCTTGTCGAGGACAACGGAATCTGCGATTGCCATTACCTGCTGACCATGCGTTTGGCTTTGCAAAAAGAGGTAGACAGCCCGTTCGGTATCAATTCCATATATGACTTGGGTGATTGGTGTGCTCCGTGGTGGCGCAAGCCCGTGAGCTACGCCGATTTGGATGCGTTCTTCGAGTCCCACGGGTGCGGTTGGCTCCGCCAGTCCATCGGCATCGGTAGTTGGCGCGGCGTGGCAGGGGAGGGTGAGAAGGCCGAGCGGATTATCCGCACGAGCCTTGAGCAGCATGGCCTTACGCTCGAACGGGCACGTGCCCGTTACGGCAAGAGGCGCGTCAGCGAAGCTAGGAAATGGGCTGAGACCGTGGCTTTCTTCGCCACCGGGTGCTCGTTCCTCGACATCGCCGAGGTCGTTGACAGGTCGGTGGCGCAGGTGTCCAAGGAGATATACGACACTTGGTGCGAGGATTATTACATCGGTTGCGTGGACAACATCGCCAAGTTGGCGTTCGACGGTTATCTGGTGCGCGAGCAGGGACTTGATGAAGATGGAGTCGAACCGGGCGAGGTCATCGTGCTTGAGGAGTACATGGAGGGCGTACCGCAGGAATCGCGCGGCCTTGGCACGTCCGACGTACACGGCGTGTAGAAGATATGGAGGTTACTACATTTCAACTATACTGGCATTGTAGTTTGCTATATTAGTAGTGCCGAAAAGGCAGGTAGTCACATCCGAGTAGATTGGATTCAGGCATGGCAATCAACCGAGTCATCATCGAGGGTAACCTGACGCGCGACGTGGAGATGCGCGTCACCGCCAGCGGCCTCGCGGTCGCGGGGTTCACCGTCGCGGTCAACGAGAAGCGCAAGAACGCCGAGGGCGAGTACGTCGATGCCCCCGTGTTCGTCAAGTGCTCCCTGTTCGGCACCCGCGCCGAGAAGCTGTCCAAGTACCTCTTGAAGGGCACCAAGGTCACCATCGACGGCAAGCTGCGCTACTCGCAGTGGGTCAAGGACGATGAGAAGCGCCATGAGCTGAGCGTCATCGTTGACCAGCTTGAGTTCAGCGGCGGCAAGCGCGAGCAGACAGGCGACGCGCCAGCGACCCCTTACGAGCCGTCCCACGCGGCACCCGCCCCGGTTCCCGAACCCGAACTCGACCTCTATGACGAGGACATCCCGTTCTAGGTCCGGTCGTGAGACCCGTCCTATTCGCGGTCGGTTGGGCGTCCCTGATGCTGGCGGTCGTGCTCGCGGCATCCGGCATCGCCCACGACGCCGCCTACATCTTCGCGCGGAGGAGGATGACCCGCGCACGGATGCTGCGAATCTCCCTGTTCGCCCTCCTCGCGCTCATCTTCATCCTCATCTCGTTCCAAGTCTGACATCTATGAAAGGTCCCGCATATGGCTATCTCGGATAAGGTCAAGGTCGGAATGGCGGAATACGTGGTCCCGGCCACCATCCTCGTGGAATTTGCGGCAATCGCCGCGCTCGCATGGCGTCTGGGCGGTTGGGTCTGGTCCGTGGCGGCGATGGCGATGGTCGCCGTCCTGCTCCTTTTCGCCCTCGCGTTCTGCAAGGCTGCGAAGACCGCCGACCCCGACGGGGCCGATGACTGGTGGGGAGAGTGATGTGGATGAAGTCCAAGGGAGGGCATATGGCCCGGAACCCGCGCCCCATCGACGGGGGCCTCGCCATCATGGTGGCCGCTGCGGCACCGATGGGCGCTATCGTCTCCCTCGCCTTGGGCTGCTATATCGGCCTGAGCGCACCCGAAGTGCTCGCGGTCGCGTTCCTGTTCACCGCGCTGCTCACCATCTACGCCGTGACGGTCCGCGCCATCTGCCGCGAGTACCGCAAGCGCGGCCTCGCGGATTAAGCGACTCATGAATCAAGACATGAAAGGACTGATGTATATGTTCACGATTCTGTTCCTCAACCAGAAGGGCGGTGTCGGCAAGACCACCCTCGCCGACGAGCTGGCGTTCGCGCTTGAGCGCCGAGGCTCCACGGTGGCGTTCGTCTCCACCGACCCGCAGGGCGGCTCCGTCCACGAGGTCTGCGATGACCCGGACTACGCCGAGTCCTGCGATTACCAGATTGTCGATACGGCGGGCGTCTTGAACGACGGCATGGGCGATTGGTGCCGCGCCGCCGATGTCATCCTCATCCCCATGCTCCCGAGCACGCGCGATGTGGAACCGACCATGCGCACCTATGAAATCGCCAAGGACTCCGGCACGGATGCTGCCATACGGCTCGTGGTCAACAACTTCTACGCGTTCGGCAAGCTCGATAAGCAGCTCGTGGAGTTCCTTGAGTCCGAGCAGGTGCCGGTCATCGCGAAGGTGCCCCGCGCGGTCGCGCTCTCGCAGGCCGCAGCCGAGGGCAAGTCGGTCGCGGAGCACAGCCCGCACAGCCACGTCATCCCGGCTCTTGAGGAGCTGGCAGATTCCATCATCAATGAGAAGGAGAAGAAGTATGTCTAACAACGGTAACGCCTTCATGGCCTCCGCGAAGAAGTCCAAGCGCCAGCAGGCCTCCATCCAGCACGCGCAGCCGGAGGTCGATGAGCTGGTGTGCATCAACGTCCGCATCCCGAAGTCCATGCACACGAAGCTCCAATATCACAAGGTGGAGACGGGTGAGAACATGACCGTCCTCATCAACCGCCTCCTCGAAGCCGAGTTCGCGTAGGCGGTGCGCGATGGGAAAGCGAATCGGGGTGTACAAGTACATCCATGCGCTCCCCCGCGATGCCTACGGGAACCGCTATCACATCGGGGGTCGAATCCTCTCCCAGAAGTTCGGTCTGGGCACGGTCATCGGGGTCGCGCGTGGCGGCGATGGGCGCATCTGCGTCGTCTGCAACTTCCGCGCGGCCTACGGCGAGGCGGGCAAGTTTACCTCTAAATGGCGCACGTGGCTCGTGCCCGCCGAGGAGGGCGTCGCGGTCGAGGTGAAGGAGGAGACGGATGTCGAAGCCCGATAAGCCCATATTCAACCAACAGGGCGGACGCGGGAAGCTCTACGGCCCGACTCACGGGGCGACGTACATGGGCACGTACCAGATGCCCGACGGCAAGATGGACCGCCGCATGTTCAACAGCGCCACCAACAAGGATGCCATCAGGGCCTATACCGATTGGTGCGCCGACATGGACGCGCGAATCTTGGAGGCGATGAAGGAGAAGGTGCGGCCCAAGGCGAAGGCGCAACAGCCGAAAGAGAAACCTGCATACACGGAACCGTTCAAGAAGGACGAAGCGAAAGGAGCCGACATGGCGACAACGGCAGATGCGAAGCTCGACAAGATTTACGTCGTGATGGTGGTCTGCGACGCGCTCACCCTCGGTGCGAAGGCAAGCGGTTTCGCCGCCACCTACGATGTGGTCGAGGTCAAGAAGTGGACGGCGTAGAGATGGCCGTCGAGGTTTTGGATGAAGGCATCATCAAAGTCCCCAACCCAACGGGCGATGTGTACATCCTTGCGGCCACGGCGCGTGGGTGTGCGTTCGGAGAAGATATGACGGCACGTTGGCGGGAAGTAGAAGCCTGTCAGCGTCGTGATGCGGTGCAGGGGTACATGAACACCTATGCGCAGCTGAAACCGGAACCGAAGAACAAGTTCGACCCACAGGCAATCGAGGTCCTTGCGCGTGGAGAGTTCTTCGGTCACATGGGCTACATCGCCAAGGAGCAGACCGACGCGGTACGGGCACTTGCTCGATACGCTGGTTGCGATTTGAAGGACATTGCGGTTCAGATTGTGTGTACCGGTGATGTCGGATTCAAGAGCGTGAGGCTCGCCCTCATCGCCGCCACATAATGGGAGGTGCGATGTGAGGAAGAGACTGAGCGCATCGGAGCGGCATGACCGCAAACGCGCCGAGCACAAGCGCTACTACGCACAGACCGCCTTCAAGTACGAGCGGCGAAGGTGGACGGATGACGAGGATAAGTTGGTTCTCATCCAAAGGATTCCCGATAGCGAGCTTTCACCAATCATCAAGCGCTCGATGAAGTCTATCTCGAACCGCCGCTGGCGTTTGCGCAAGGCGGCATCTGAGAATAAGCGAACCGGCAAGACCGGAGAGTAAGGAGATAGAAATGGAGAACGACAACCACCTGCCCGAGATGACTGAGGAGAAGCGCAAGGCCGCACTTGAGCGCTCCTTGGCTGCGCGGCGCGAGCGCATGGAGTTCAAGGACCTCGTGAGGAAAGGGGAGCTTTCCCTTGCCGACGCCCTCGATGATGACCGCGCCAAGCGCATCCGCGTCCACGAGTTCCTGATGTGCATCCCCGGCATCGGCAAGGCGAAGGCCGATGACATCATGCGCAAGCTCGGCATCGCGGAGAACCGACGCGTGCAGGGTCTCGGTAGCCGACAGCGCGAGGGAATCGTCGAGTTGGTCGCGAAGTTGAAGTAGGAATATGGAGCCGCCCGTGTGGGCGGTTTCCCATATCAGCCGTCCGCGACGAAGGGAGACGCAATATGGACGAGCGCAAGAACAAGATGACCGACCAACGCTATCGCGAGATTCTTCCGATGGCCTATATGACCGCCGCCATCGAGAAGGGCCGTCAACCCAGACCCGTAGAAGTAGGTCTATGCGCAAGGGCAATCGTCGATGCCGAGGATGAGAACAACCTAGCCTATCGCGTGGCGATGGCGACCAAGATTCACTGCACCATCGTCGGCGTGAAGCGTGTCTCCACGAAGACCGGTTACGACAAATACGAAATCACCTACCGCACGTTCGGGAAGGACGAGGACGAGACGATTCCGTCTCCGCTCATCGGAGATTTCCGATACGGCAAGGTGACCGAATGGCTGTGGGCCAAGAAGAACGATGACGGTACGGACTACTGGCCCGGAAGGCGTGCTGTGCTCTACAAGCACAACGACCCGCCCAAGGAGGGCGACATGTCGAGCGCGGGTTACCGCTGCTGCGTCTTCGCCGAAGCCCTCGACAAGTAACAGGTTGATTTTGAAAGGACATCGCATGTTCCACGATTACGCGCCCGTCTTCATCATCGGCATGTTGAACAGCTTCGCCGAGAAGACCGAGAACGGCATCATCGACTTTGACACTTACGTCACCGACCCTGAGAAGTACGATGGGTTCCTCATCTACGATAAATCTAACGGCAAGGTCGTTTGCGACATGTGCGTGGATGAGCTTCACAGCGACATCGTTGGCTACTTTGACTTCTTCGATGGCGTGGACATTCGCGTCATCGAGGATGATGGTATCTTTGTCGATGTCGATTTCGGCAGGAGCAGCATCGTGGTGGAGAATGGCCGTTGGTACGTTTCCAATTTCGATTAGACCCGTGGCCTGAAACCATCTTCTGAGATTCGCCGCTTCGCATCATCGCCCTTCGAGATTTTCGATTCACCGCCATCCAGAAAACGGCGCGACCGATTTTGAGAATTACGCGATACCGGTTCACGGGGCGGCGTTCCCATGCCGAAGCAAAGTACATCCATCCGTTCGCGAGCGTCTGAAAATACATGACTGCCAAGTCGGGAAAACCAAATCATCTGTCTGCGTTTCGCGGATTTGAGAAAGGTGGGGCGGCGGCACCCCACCTTTCTGTCTCCCTCCGCAAGCTCCGGGAGACACCGCCTTCCCGGCCAGAAAATAGGGGCGGCGGCACCCCTATTTCCCGTCCGGGAAGGCTCTCGCACTGCTACAATAGCAGTGCTCACCGACCAAGGTCGCTCTTCGAGTTGCAAGATTTGGGAAGTGTCCGTACAAACGCGGTAAAACCGCACTTGTACAGCCCCTTCCATCTTGCTTTCGGACGGCTTTAGGAGCCTACCCGAAAGGGGGGTTCGACCGCTATTCTGGTACCTAACGATATGTACCAGATAGCAGTCTCAAACCGGCGAAAAAGCGGTTTTTCGCTAGAGGCCAAAACAAGAAACGGCGGCGGCACCGTTTCAGTTTTGTATTCCTTGAAAGGAGGTTGTTAGATTTTGGGCTACAAGACAAGTCGCTTCGAGTTGCGTCTGACAACAAGAGAAAAGGAAATCCTGAAACGCAAAGCCAAGAAAGTCGGCCTCACCGTTTCCGATTTCGTGCGCAGCTCGCTCATCCACTCGGACAATCTGACCATCAATGTCATCGACACTTCGGTTCTTAGCAAGACGCTTTTTGAGTTACACAAGCACGGCGTGAACCTGAACCAGCTCATGAAGTTCTGCAACACTTACGGACTCGATGCGTTCAACGAGAGCCATGTCATCCCGACCCTTGAGAACGAGCGCACCGTGTTCTTGCAGACTAAAGCGGCGCTCTTATCTCTTGAGGAGGAGGCACGGAAAGGAAACGTCATGGTCAATTTGGAGATAGATGACGATATGGAAGAGGAGATTGAAAATGGGGATTTCTAAAGACAGGGCATTGGCGATGGGAAGGAGCATCAAAACTCTGCGGAGTAAGCGCGACTTTACCCAGAAGGAGTTGGCAGAACTAAGTGGTATCAGCGAATCATCGCTGAGAAGCTATGAACTTGGTGCTCGTTATCCAAAGGCAAAGTGCATAGTGGCGATTGCCGAAGCGCTCGGCGTACCGCCTGAAACTCTCGACACGTGTAATATCACGACTGAACTTGAGTTGCTTCACGCACTGTTCAGGGCAGAAGACCAATTTGGCATTGTCATAGATTGCTATGGGTTTGTCGAAGCAGGTAGTAAAAAGATGGAAGAGGCGATGGATGAGTGGTTTCGGATGTCTCTCAAATTGAAAAAGAATGAGATAACCGAAGAGCATTATCAGAATTGGAAAGATACCTATACATTTGATTAGAACAAGAGGATTCAGAATGACCATCATCCGACAGTGGGCAATCACGAACTCGACGCGCGGTGATATGCGCAGACTCATGAACGAGGATGAGCGCATTATGATTCGCGGAGAGCAGTTCTTGCCGTCGATAAACGGCGGTGCGGCATCTTGGCGTAAATGGGATTCCCTCATGGAGGCCACCCGCAAGAGCTTTGGGCATGACAAGCCCTCACGCCATGTCCGCGATAAGAAGACCGGCGAGATGCGTCCCGCGAGGAACACGATTATGTACCACCAGATTCTCAGCTTCCTCGCCGATGACTGCGACATCAATGGTGGCAAGCTCACGCCGGAGGAGTGCATGGCCTATGCCAAGGAGTACATCGAGAAGTATTACCCGACGCATGAGGTCGTCTATGCGGTCATCAAAGACCGCTATGCGTCTGACGGCATCGAGAACTATGTCGTCCATCTCATCATCAACCGCAGTGATTTGTCGAGTGGGAAGCGCATGAACGAGGGCCGTGCCGATGCCATGGCGAAGATGCACGCCAACAGAATCCGCGCGATGGATATGCGCTGGGGGTTGCGTCAGGTGAGGAAGGGCATGGCGAACTCGCAGATTCACGCGAAGCAGCCGCCGAAGTATGCGAGAAAGGAGAACGTCGTTGAGTAAAGTCCCCGTTGTCTGTTTGGAAACAGGACAATCTTTCAAGAGTCTCAAAGATGCTGCGGATTCAATCGGTCGCACATATCAGTGCGTTTCACAAGCCGCAAAGACGGGCTGCGCGACCAATGGCTTGCATTTCTATTATGCAGATAAGACAAAGCCGGATAAATCGTTCTTTGTTATGACGCGTGACGGAGCGGATGGTAGGGGAGGAAGGGGTAGAAAGAGACCTGTTGTTTGTTTAGAGACATCGGAGCAATTCGAGAGTGTGAGCGCTGCGACAAAGTTACTGAACTGTGATGGTAGAAGATTATGGATGGCTCTGAATAAGGGATATTCCATTCACGGTCTGCATTACTACTATGCGGATAAGCCGAGACCAGATGATTCGTTTTTTCAGCATAAACGCGGTGGACATAAGAAAATTAGGCGCATCGTCTGTCTTGAGACTGATGAGAAATTCGAGAGCATAGATGATGTGGGAGCCTTCGTTGGATGCAATCCTGTCTATATAGCCAGCTCGATTAGGGAGGGTTTTCCTGTTAAGGGATTCCATTTTGCAATGTTAGGAAAATAAGGGTTGTAGAAATCAGAACAATGCAAGTTCTGATAGAGCCTAAAGAAAGGAAAACCGATTATGGCGATGAAAGCATGGATGCTTCATAAATCCTCTCAAGGTGAGGATGCCGATGATTCGTCGAGTCTTATATCTCAGAGCAATGAGCCAGAATATACCGAGATACAATGTGAAAATCGGTTCCGCCCGATATAGGGACGACCAATACACTATTTATAAAGAGCGTTCTGGCAAGCGTTCGCGATTCGCGCGGTTGCATTACGATGAGCATGATGTGCCGTATCTGGATGTCATTTGGAAGCTCAATGAGGTTGATAATCGTGAGACGGTCGATGATGAATAAGGCCTGATATATGTGAAAGGGGGAAAGACCATTGACCATCATCAAGCAGGGAGGGGTGAGCAGCAAATCCCATCAGCGAAACCTTCGCGCCTACATCAACGATGACAAGAAGGTGCTCCTGCGTGATTCCCAGAACATGGAGGAGTGCAAGGATTTGAAGCGCTGGGCGAGTTACATGGAGCGCACCCGCAAGACCTTTGGGCATGATAAGGCCGCCCGTCGCATCCGCGACAGGAAGACCGGCGAGTTGAAGGAGGCTAAGAACACGGTGCTCTTCCATCAGATCGTGGCCTTTCTCCCCGACGAGTGCGACCTTAACGGCGGCAAGCTCACGCCGGAGGACTGCATGAGATATGCACGTGATTACGTCGGCACCTACTATCCGAATCAAGAGGTGGTTTTCGCCCTTCACAACGAGTATTGCAAGGAGGACAAGACCCATCGCTATGCGGTCCATATCGTCATAAACCGCAGCGACCTCTCAACCGGGAAGCGCTTGGATGAGGGTAGGGGGAAGGAGGCGAAAGTCCGCCGTGCCTCCCGCATCCGCAAGATGGACAAGGCATGGGGCTTGAAGCAGGTGGAGCGCGACGAGCGCAATTCCTCCGTCCATAAGAAGCAGCCGTCGAAGGTGGAAAAGGAGATTGAGGGTCGCGGCGGCAAGTCCTATAAGACGAACCTGCGCGAGCTGTGCCGCATCGCGGCGGAGCGCTCGCAGGACATCTACGAGTACCGGGAGATGCTTGAAGGCTGGGGCGTTGACACCCAGTTCCGTAAGGGCAGGCTCTACGTCACCGACACCGACAACTCCAAATACTCCTTCTCCCTTGCGAAGCTCGATGCCGATTTGAATCAGAATGGCCTTAACCGGACTTTTCGCGCCAACGTGGTCGCGGACATTCGCGAGAAGGGAAGACAAGCGCACGAAGAGCGCGTTGCCGTCGAGGCCGAGCGACAGCGTGTCACTGGCATCCGCGATGCTTACCTAGAGGAGATGCGGAAGTCTTACCTCGATTACCGCAAGAAGGCGCATGGCTTGGAGGGCACCGCCCTCGCCGCGTTCCCGAAGCTCGAACTCAAGCGCCCGCCCAAGGAGGTCGTGGACGACCCCGAGGTGAAGCGCCTGTGGCTCGCATATCGTCGCGGTGCCGACGAGCTGCGCGTCGAGATGGCTTCCGAGGTCCCCTATGCACGCAAGCCCAAGAAGGGCGGCGGCACGAGCGGGTCCGGCACCCAGCCGCGCCGCGAAGCGCCGTCCATGGGCAAGGATGAGCGCGGGCATGAGCGACCGGACGTGCGTTAAGTGGCGTCCCCGTGAAGATACCCAACGTCTCTACATTGGTGGGTTTATGGTATGCTACAATAGTAGCAACACACACGACTATGAGAGGGGCGTTGATGTATCTGAACGAGATTCTTCCCGGTAATTGGCGCGAGGATGAGTGGCCCGAGCACATCGAGGTCAGCCATGAATCCTCGCGCTTCAAAAGCCGCAGGTACGTGCCGCGCGTGAACTCCGCCAATAAGTCCTCGGCCAACCCGGTTGATGGCATCTGGTGCTCGCACTGCGGTTGGGCAGGTGTCATCGCGCAGGACATGACCGATTTGGACGAGGTGACGGAACCGCAGTTCGACATCTTGGCCGAGGACGTGCCGACCTTCTGCCCGAAGTGCGGTTCCCTCCTCATGTATTAGAGTGGGAGGACGGACACATGAACATCATCGGGCAACGCGACTTGAAACCCTGTCCCTTCTGCGGTCATGAACCCATGTCCGGCGAGGTCAGACCGGCGACGCGCAAGTCGCCACCTCTGTTCGGCATCACCTGCATCCATTGCGGTGCGGAGATGACCGGCGAGTTCATAGATGAGCTGATACAGCGATGGAACGCCCGAGCCGCTGCGACGGCTTCCATTGATAAGGAGGTGATGAAAGGGGCGTTTGACAAGGAGCGGCGCGATGTGGCGGAGCGGCTGTGGAAGCACATCGGCAAGCCTCTGTTCACGGGACAGGATATTGAGGACATCATAGGTGTACGGCGAAGTGACTTCAATCTCATTCTGGCCGACGCGTCGTATCGCCGCCTCGCCGACCTCATCGAGCCTGAACCAGAGCTGCCGCTTAATGTCTGCCCGTTTTGCGGGACGGGTGTTATGGGGGAGGGGCGAGATGCAGTCCATGGATAAGGACGGGGCGACCGTGGTGGATATGGTCGCGGAATGGCTGGAAGACAACGGGGTCGATGGGCTGACCGATGGGCGATGTTTCTGCACAGGCGGTTGCCTCATGCACTGCGGATTGGTTCGCAGCCGCAGGTGCTCTGCGGCGTACTTGTTCCCCTGCACGCGGTGCGCCCACTTGACTACCTGTGACCGTACCACGGGTGAGGACGTGTACAGCGCTGATGCCGACTGGTGCGGCGAGTTCGAGGAGGCGTGAATGCCGAAGTCATTGATGGGATTTGCGGACAGTGCGAAGGCGCGGGAGTACCGCAATCGACAGCGGAAGAGGAACTATGCCCTGTGCCCCGGCGATGATGATGTCCGTCACACGAGGTGGCAGGACTGGGAGAGGGAATTGGTGATGGAGCACGATATGCCCGATAGGGAAATCTCCCGCATGACAGGCAGGAGCGTGCGTGCCATACAGGTGATGCGGCATAAGATGCGGAAGGCAGGGGAGGTCCGCACCGATGAGTAAGGTGGACGGCGACCTCATCCAGAGCGTCCTCTGGTACGCGATAGCCGCCATCTGGGCGCTCATCGCGATAGCGCGATGGCTCAGTGGCGAATACGAGGGGTCGGATGCCATGACCCACTTCGGCATCGCCTTCATCTTGGCGAACATCTTCGAGCTTCGGTCGGAGCTAGGTAAAATTGGAGAAAAGTAGTTTACTATTGATATAGTATGGTATAATACTATTGCTTGGAAAGGAGAACGAATGGCTGACAATGAATGCAGAGAGGCGGATTGCGCCCATTGGCTCGGCAGAAATCTGGGATGCGAATACCCTGATTTGGATGGATGCCGCATAAACCCGTCCAACTGCCCGGAATACATCAGTTGCGAGGATTATGACGAGCAGGAGGAGTTCTATGAGTAAGGAGCAGGCGACGGAGAAGTGGGTCGTGGAGGTGCGCCGTGCCCATGCGTTGGAGCATCGACCGGGCAACTGGTGCTGCGTAGCTCAGTGCGATGACGGCCAGACCGCCATCACCGTGGCCGATGCTTTGCAGAACTTCATGCGCACCAGCCTTATAAGCGATGATTTCCACACCCGCACCAGACTGGTGGGCGAGAAGGAGGGTTAAACACATGGCACTGGACAATGAGGATATTCGTGGCGGTGGACATGCGCCAAGGCATCTGAGGAAGCCGGAAGTCGATGAAGATGATAGGACAGAGCCGCCGATGAGCGGAGTCATCCATCTTGCCGAGGAGGTGCGCGATGCGCGTGCTGCGGGGCGCAAGTTGGCGGATGCCGATAGCGACCTAGTAGAGGATGACATCGTGGGGGTGGTCATCAAGCTACGTGAGGAGGTTGCCGGTTTCAGACTGGACAATAAACGCGCTGTGAAGAAGATGGACCAGACGCTTTACGAGATGCGCAATCTGGTCGATAGGGTCGAGGAGCTGTACAACAGCGCCAAGGACGAGACCCATTCCGCAGAGCAGGCCGCGCTCAACGGCGTGAACAAGGCGCAGGAGAAGGCGCAGGAGATAACCCTTCGCAATATAGACGAGGCGACGCAGCGCAGCAAGAAGGCCATCGACACGATGGTTTTGGAGTCGAAGCGCCGCATCGAGCGCCTTGCGATGGTCACCCTGCCCGACCGCATGTTCCATTTCCTCAAGTGGACGGCGCTCATGCTCGTGCTGTTCATCTTGGTCCACATCGTCTGGCAGATGTTCTCATAAGAAGTGATTACATCCTGTGCGGATGATGCGGGAGCATACATATAAGTTCAGGTTAAAGAAAGCGCCGACCGGACGGCGTGGGATTGAAAGGAAGATTGGTCATGGAAGACAAGAAGGATTTCGATAAGGATAAGCAGGAGATGGGCACGCAGCAGATGCCGCACGTCCCAACCGAGGGGGAGGAGGATGAGAAGAAGGGCACCATCGTGCTCTTCGGCCATGAGTTCGACAAGAAGAAGGCCGTGATGGCCGGACTCGGTGGGCTGCTGGCAATCGCCCTCATCGGCGGCGGTGTCTGGTATGCGGCTTCGCAAAAGCCGGAGCCGAAGGAGCCAACGCCCATCGAGCAGACTGAGAAGACCGAGCAGCATGTCATCCAGCTCGGTGCCAAGGCGGACGGCTGGGTGAAGGGCGAGTCCTCTCCGGTCATCGCCCACATCGTGAACAAGGAAGAGAAGGTGGACTACTACCACGCCTACGACGCGAACGAGCCGCATGCGCTCGACGTGCCAGCGGAGGGCGAGTACGAGGTCTCCTTCATCAGCCCCGTGGACAAGGACGGCTCCATCTACGAGGTTCCCAAGACCGCCAAGGTGAAGTCCGAGGCCGAAGACAAGGATGGGAAGGACACGGGGGATGAACTGCCCTTCGAGTTCAAGCCCATCGCAGCTGACAAGACCGACGCGGATGCGCTTAACGCTATCGTGAAGTCCGTCGGCGACGCCGTGAAGAAGGGCGACGAGACCCTGACCGGCGCGAATGGCACCAAGGTCATCGAGCTGGTCAAGGAGAACGCCAAGGCAAACCCGAACGCCGACAAGGAGAAGGTCGAGGAGGAGAGCCAGAAGGCGGAGGATGATGCTGGGGACACCGGGGAATCCAAGCCGGGTAACAACGGAGACGGTGGAAATGGCAACAATAACGCCGGTGGTGAGTCAGGTGCCAATGGTCAGAATCAAGGCGGTAACGGTGGTGGTGGTTCCAACTCAGGTAACTCCGGTAACGGTGGTGGGCAGAGCGGGCACCAATGTGCACATAATTGGGTTGATGAAACCGCGACAGTGCATCACGACGCGGTATATGAGACAACTTATATCCATCACGACGCGGTAGTTGAGTATCACTGCATTTGTAATGGATGCGGGGCGGATATTACGGGCTTTGAGACATCACATTTCAAAGAAAACTTCTTTAATGGATGTCAATCATATACAAATACTCCTGTTACTGTTAAAGAAGCATGGGATGAACCTGTGCAGAAACTTGTAAAAGACGCTTGGGATGAAAAAGTCCCAACTGGTCGTCGTATCTGTACGAATTGCGGGAAAATCAAATAGGTAAATGTAAAGGGGAGCTTCTTTGAGTTCCCTTTTCTTTTGTAGTGTTATATATTTATAGTATTGTAGTTATCATATTACAGAAAGGCCAGTTATGCTTCTCGCAACTTACCAGCCCAAAGAATCACAATCTTCTCGGCAGAATCAGCAATACGATTGTTTTCGTGACAAGCTCGGTGGCGAGTACCCCGTCTTCTGTTTCCCCGCACGGTCAGCTGACGAGTTTCGGTTCCGCTCGCTCCTCGCTGCCCCCTGTAAACCAGAATGCCTCATCTTTTTCGATACAGATGATTATGTCCGATTCGATGCGGTGACGTGGAACAACATCCTCACTCTGCCTCGTGATGCGTGCTTCGATGGGAAGTTCGCAGCCATGTTC
>ERZ894183.719-NODE-719-length-23354-cov-14.164986_pt1 | contig 23354 bp, 19 predicted proteins | sample MGYA00380279_ERZ894183 | MGnify/ENA primary metagenome ERZ894183 (study PRJEB32331, sample SAMN06328422) | human gut metagenome | biome: human gut microbiome; feature: stool | host: Homo sapiens | collected 2013-06-26 ... | reverse complement strand
ATTTACAGCATCACTTTCTTATTGCCATGCCTGCTCTCCAGGATCCGATTTTCCGTCGTTCCGTGGTCTACATTTGCGAACATAATACCAATGGTGCAATGGGGATCATCGTCAACAAGCCGCTGGAAAATCTCAAAATTGAAGGGATTCTGGAAAAGCTGAAGATCACGCCGGAGCCGCGTGATGAATCAATCCGTCTGGATAAACCGGTTATGCTCGGCGGCCCACTGGCTGAAGATCGCGGGTTTATTTTGCATACTCCGCCCTCCAATTTTGCTTCCAGCATTCGCATTTCAGACAACACGGTGATGACCACTTCCCGCGATGTGCTGGAAACGCTCGGCACCGATAAACAACCGTCTGACGTATTGGTGGCTCTGGGCTATGCCTCCTGGGAGAAAGGTCAACTGGAACAAGAAATTCTCGATAACGCGTGGCTAACCGCCCCGGCAGATCTGAATATTCTGTTCAAAACGCCGATTGCCGACCGCTGGCGCGAGGCGGCAAAACTGATTGGTGTGGATATTCTCACCATGCCTGGTGTGGCAGGGCACGCCTGATGAGTGGAACCTTACTCGCCTTCGACTTCGGCACCAAAAGCATTGGCGTAGCGGTCGGCCAACGCATTACCGGCACCGCTCGCCCTTTGCCTGCAATTAAAGCACAGGACGGTACGCCGGACTGGAACATTATCGAGCGTTTACTGAAAGAGTGGCAGCCGGACGAAATCATCGTCGGTTTGCCGCTGAATATGGACGGCACCGAGCAACCATTGACTGCCAGAGCGCGTAAATTTGCCAACCGTATTCATGGCCGTTTCGGTGTTGAAGTAAAGCTCCATGACGAGCGTCTTAGCACTGTGGAAGCCCGTTCCGGTCTGTTTGAACAGGGCGGCTATCGGGCGCTCAACAAAGGCAAAGTTGACTCTGCCTCTGCGGTTATTATTCTCGAAAGCTATTTCGAGCAGGGATATTAAGGCGATTTAAACGCCTGGCGGAGTGTAAATAATATCATCGCGTCTTATTGCCGGATGCGGCGTGAACACCTTATCCAGCACACATCTGGCAGCGGCTATAGGTCTGATAAGACGCGTTAGCGTCGCATCAGACATTTATTGCCTTTGTAGGCCCGATAAGCTTGCGCATCGGGCATGGCAACGTCACAAACGCCCTTCCCCCACCCGGTGCTGATAACTCTGCTGAAACGTTATCATCCCCACCTGCTGCCCGGTTTGAATAACATGCGGTAACTGGTGGGTTTTCCCTTCGCGAATCAAATTCCCCACCGCGGGTGTGTTAATCAGCAATTCAAATAGCGCCACGCGTCCTTCCTGTTTATCCACTTCCAGCTTTTGTGACAGCACTGCCCGTAAACTACCTGCCAGTTGATTACGCACGGGGTCTTTTTCCTGCGCCGGAAATGAATCCACCAGTCGCTCAACTGCCTGCGCGGCACCACGCGTATGTAATGTTGCCAGCACCAAATGCCCGGTTTCTGCCGCCGTCAGTGCCAGACGGATTGTCTCGCTGTCACGCAGCTCTCCGAGCAAAATCACATCAGGATCTTCCCGCAATGCGGCCCGCAATCCCGATGCGAACGTCATACAGTGCAAACCAATTTCCCGCTGCTGGATCAAACATCGCTGGCTGGCATAGAGATATTCAACAGGATCTTCCAGCGTCAGAATATGCGCATCGGCATGTTGATTGAGATAGCCAACCATCGCCGCCAGCGTGGTAGATTTGCCACTCCCCGTCGCCCCCGTCACCAGAATCAGGCCATTCTCGCTCTTGAGTAATTCCGGCAATACCGTTGGTGCGCCAAGCTGTTCGAGCTGCGGGCAGTGCGAAGGTAACAGCCGTAACGCCAGCGAAATGCCATGCCGTTGCGCGAATGCGCTGCCACGCAATCGCTGGTTTTCCGCCAGCGACACGGCAAAATCCAGCTGACCATTCTCCAGCAATATTGCCCGCTGATCGTCATCCAGCCACTCCCGCAGTAGCTCTTCGACGTCCGGCGTATCAAACGGCGCAGCTTCCATTCTGCCGCGAATGCGCCATCGTGCGGGCCAGGCGCTGCACAGGTGTAGATCCGAGACGTTATGCTTTACACTAAGGGCCACAATTTCTTCCATATTCATACTAAGATCCTCGGAAAATGAACGATATTGCGCATAACCTGGCACAGGTCCGGGACAAAATCTCAGCGGCTGCAACGCGTTGCGGCCGTTCTCCAGAAGAAATTACGCTGCTTGCAGTCAGTAAAACAAAACCTGCGAGCGCCATCGCAGAAGCCATTGATGCCGGGCAGCGTCAATTTGGTGAAAACTACGTTCAGGAAGGGGTAGATAAAATTCGCCACTTTCAGGAACTGGGCGTAACAGGATTAGAATGGCATTTTATTGGCCCGTTGCAGTCTAATAAAAGCCGCCTGGTGGCAGAGCATTTCGACTGGTGTCATACCATCGACCGTTTGCGCATCGCTACCCGTCTCAACGACCAGCGCCCGGCAGAACTTCCCCCTCTTAACGTTCTGATTCAAATTAACATTAGTGATGAAAACAGTAAGTCCGGGATTCAACTGGCTGAACTGGACGAGCTGGCAGCTGCGGTCGCTGAACTACCGCGTTTACGTCTGCGCGGGTTGATGGCAATCCCTGCGCCTGAGTCAGAATATGTAAGGCAGTTTGAAGTTGCACGCCAAATGGCTGTAGCATTTGCCGGACTGAAAACGCGCTACCCGCATATCGACACGCTCTCTCTGGGAATGTCGGACGATATGGAAGCCGCCATTGCGGCAGGTAGCACGATGGTTCGTATCGGCACTGCAATTTTTGGTGCGCGTGATTACTCTAAAAAATAAGGAATTAAAGGAACGCCATGAATACGTTGACTTTCCTGCTTTCAACGGTCATTGAGCTGTATACCATGGTGCTGTTATTACGCATCTGGATGCAGTGGGCTCATTGTGATTTTTACAACCCCTTCTCACAGTTTGTAGTGAAGGTAACGCAGCCAATTATCGGGCCACTGCGCCGCGTTATTCCGGCAATGGGGCCAATTGACAGCGCCTCGCTGCTGGTTGCCTATATTCTCAGTTTTATCAAAGCCATCGTGCTGTTTAAAGTGGTGACCTTCCTGCCAATCATCTGGATTGCCGGTTTACTGATTCTGCTGAAAACCATCGGCCTGCTGATTTTCTGGGTCCTGCTGGTGATGGCGATTATGAGCTGGGTAAGCCAGGGGCGTAGCCCGATTGAATACGTGCTGATTCAGCTGGCCGATCCGCTGCTGCGCCCGATTCGCCGCCTGCTACCGGCAATGGGTGGGATTGATTTCTCGCCGATGATCCTCGTTCTGCTGCTGTATGTCATCAATATGGGTGTCGCAGAAGTATTACAGGCAACCGGAAATATGCTGCTGCCAGGGCTGTGGATGGCGTTATGAATGCCGTAACAGTTAATGATGACGGTCTGGTTTTACGGCTCTATATTCAGCCGAAAGCCAGCCGTGATTCTATTGTCGGTTTACATGGCGACGAAGTTAAAGTCGCCATTACCGCGCCGCCGGTTGACGGCCAGGCCAACAGTCATCTGGTGAAGTTTCTCGGTAAGCAATTCCGGGTTGCCAAAAGCCAGGTGGTGATTGAAAAAGGCGAACTTGGCCGCCACAAACAAATTAAAATCATTAATCCGCAACAAATCCCGCCAGAAATCGCGGCGTTAATTAATTAGGTATCCTATGCAAAAAGTTGTCCTCGCAACCGGCAATGTCGGTAAAGTGCGTGAGCTGGCGTCGCTGCTTAGCGACTTCGGTCTTGATATCGTGGCCCAAACAGACCTCGGCGTTGATTCCGCTGAAGAAACCGGCCTGACCTTTATCGAAAACGCGATTCTGAAAGCGCGCCATGCGGCAAAAGTGACCGCTTTACCGGCAATTGCCGACGACTCTGGTCTGGCGGTAGATGTGCTTGGCGGCGCGCCGGGCATTTACTCCGCGCGTTATTCCGGTGAAGACGCGACCGATCAAAAGAATCTGCAAAAACTGCTGGAAACAATGAAAGACGTACCGGACGACCAACGTCAGGCGCGTTTCCACTGCGTGCTGGTATATCTGCGTCACGCGGAAGATCCCACTCCGCTGGTATGCCACGGTAGCTGGCCGGGCGTGATTACTCGTGAACCAGCGGGCACTGGTGGCTTTGGTTATGATCCAATCTTCTTCGTACCTTCCGAAGGGAAAACCGCCGCCGAACTGACCCGCGAAGAAAAGAGCGCCATTTCCCACCGTGGTCAGGCGTTGAAACTGCTGCTGGACGCTTTACGTAATGGTTAAATTACCTCCGCTGAGTCTCTACATTCACATCCCGTGGTGCGTGCAGAAATGCCCGTACTGCGATTTCAACTCTCACGCGTTGAAAGGAGAAGTGCCGCACGACGATTATGTTCAGCATCTGCTTAACGATCTGGACAACGATGTGGCTTACGCTCAGGGCCGTGAAGTAAAGACAATCTTTATTGGCGGTGGTACGCCGAGCCTGCTTTCCGGCCCGGCGATGCAAACGCTGCTGGACGGCGTGCGTGCGCGTTTGCCGCTGGCAGCGGATGCAGAAATTACTATGGAAGCGAACCCTGGCACGGTAGAAGCCGATCGCTTTGTCGATTATCAGCGTGCTGGTGTGAACCGCATCTCTATTGGTGTGCAGAGTTTTAGCGAAGAAAAGCTGAAACGACTTGGGCGTATTCATGGCCCGCAAGAAGCGAAACGCGCGGCGAAGCTGGCGAGCGGTTTAGGGTTACGTAGCTTTAACCTTGATTTGATGCATGGGCTGCCGGATCAATCACTGGAAGAGGCGCTTGGCGATCTACGCCAGGCCATTGAACTGAATCCGCCGCATCTTTCCTGGTATCAACTGACCATCGAACCCAATACGCTGTTTGGTTCGCGACCACCGGTGCTGCCGGACGATGACGCGTTGTGGGATATATTCGAACAGGGGCATCAGTTATTAACCGCAGCGGGTTATCAGCAATATGAAACTTCCGCTTACGCCAAACCCGGTTATCAGTGCCAGCACAATCTCAACTACTGGCGCTTTGGTGACTACATCGGTATTGGCTGCGGCGCACACGGCAAAGTGACCTTCCCGGATGGGCGCATTCTGCGTACCACCAAAACGCGTCATCCGCGTGGTTTTATGCAAGGAAGGTATCTGGAAAGCCAGCGTGATGTCGAAGCCACAGATAAGCCGTTTGAGTTCTTTATGAATCGCTTCCGTCTGCTGGAGGCCGCGCCGCGCGTGGAGTTTATTGCGTATACCGGGCTTTGCGAAGATGTGATTCGCCCACAGTTAGACGAGGCGATTGCCCAGGGTTATCTCACCGAATGTGCGGATTACTGGCAGATAACGGAACATGGGAAGCTGTTTTTAAATTCGCTGCTGGAGCTTTTTCTGGCTGAGTAAACTTGTATTGCCGGATGCGGCGTGAACGCCTTATCCAGCCGACATGTGGCAGCGGTTGTAGGTATGATAAGACGCGCAAGCGTCGCATCAGACGTTGATTGCCGGATGCGGGGTCAACGCCGCATCCTGCTACAAATCGTGCACTATATCAAACTTACTTAATCACCCCATTGCGCCGCAGTTGTTCGGTATCTTTTTTCCAGCGTTCATTAGCTTGGTTGATATCGTCAATTTTCATCAAAATCGCGACTTTTTTACTGTTTATTTCTGAAACTTTCATCGTTAACGGATATTGCCCTTTTTCGAGCGTTACCCAGTCATCCTGCAATTTACGGCTAAGTTTTTGTGATTGCAGAAAAGTCTGTCGCCGTTGTTCGTTGATATCGAAATCTCGTTTCTGCTGAATCGGCACTTCATAACACTCTTCACTCTGTTTATGACATGCCGCAATCGCCGGTTGATAAACCTCTTTGTCATATTTAACCGCGAACGCCTCGCTATCGTTCTGTTTATTAAACTCATCACGCTGTTGGTGAATTTTTTTAAAGGCGTCTTCGCGGGTCATTTGCTTACCGTTTGCATCTTTTCCCCAATATGCATCCGCTGCTTTCTGCGCCGCCACCATTTGCTTATCAAGCGCTTTCACTTCCTTTTCCAGAGCAGGAATCGAGTTCTTCTGGGTATTCAACGCAGATTCAAGCTGACTAAAGCGATAATTGAAATCTTCGCTATTCACGATCAGATATTTATTATTCGTTTTGATATCGTCGACCACCCGCCCACGATCGCTGGCTGCCGCCTGAAAAGAGTAAAAGTTCACCGACCAGCCAGACGCGGGCGTTCCTTTACTGGTTAACATCGCCGAGAATTTTACCGGTTTATCTTTCGTCCAGGTCTGTTCGAGCAGTTCGTAATCTGCCAACTGACCGACCCAGGTATAGAGATCGTCACTGGAAGAGACATCGCCTTCCGCTGACCAGGTGGCCTGATTACCCTTAGCATCAAGATTTTTTAAGGTGATAGCATCAAGCTTGAGAATGCCGTGATACTGCTTTTTGAATTGATCTTTTAAGATATTTTCAGTTGGTGGTTCGCCATCTGCCCAGACATTACCTGTCATCAACATAAGCAGCGCCGTGCCAACAATCCATTGCTTTTTCACCCGAAAACCCTCGCGCAGAATAATTTATTCCGGTGATTATCATTAGGGTAATTAAAATTGGCAATGGACGTGAGTCTGAAGTGAAAAAGCCCCGGCACGATACCGGGGCGAGGCGATTAGTACTGATTGAAGATCTGCTGGATCTGCTGCGGATCTTTGGTTTGCGTCAGAGCCAGTTGCAGCAGAACGCGCGCTTTTTGCGGGTTCAGCGTGCCAGAGGCGACGAAGCCGTATTTCGCATCATCCACTTCGGCATCCTGAGTGGTAGCGCCCGTCGGTACGCGGGAAGAACGCACGACTGCAGTACCGGTTTTCGCGGCGGTCGCCAGCGTGTCGAACACAGATTTATACAGGTTGCCGTTACCCACACCAGCGCTAACGATGCCATCATAGCCCGCATCTACCAGTGCTTTAGCCGGAAGATCGGATGCGTTAGCGTAGTTATAAACAATGCCGACTTTCGGCAGTTCATTCAGCTTAGAGACATCGAATGGCGTGTCGCTGGTATGCTTACGTGCCGGGGTACGCTGGTAGTCAATCTTACCGTTGTGAATGTAACCCAGAGGACCGTAGTTAACAGACTTGAAGGTCGCTACGTCGGTGGTGTTGGTTTTGGTGACGTCACGGCCATCAAGCACGGTGTCATTCATCACTACCAGCACGCCACGGTTGGCGGAGGCTTTATCAGCTGCGGTCACTACCGCGTTATACAGGTTGAATGGACCGTCTGCGCTCATAGACGTGGACGGACGCATTGCGCCGACCATCACCACCGGTTTGTCGCATTTCACCGTCAGGTCGAGGAAGTAAGCAGTTTCTTCCATCGTGTCGGTACCGTGGGTAATGACGAAGCCGTCGGTCTTATCGCAGTCGGTGTTAATTTTTTTCGCCAGTGTCAGCCAGACATTATCGTTCATGTCCTGGGAGCCGATATTCACTACCTGCTCGCCTTTAACGTTCGCAATGTCTTTTAGTTGCGGCACCGCATTAACCAGATTTTCTACGCCAACTTTACCCGCTGTGTAGTTAGATTTGGTTGCGGAGTCACCACCACCGGCAATGGTCCCGCCGGTTGCTAAAATGGTGATATTGGGTAATGCCAATGCTGCACCACTAAAACCCATAACCAGTGCGGCAAGTGCCGTCTTTTTGAAAAACTCCATTTCATTCCTCCAGTTACGTGAACGCTACGCATTATCCCTTAGCTCTGTATGGGAAATTTGACGTTAAACAATTTACAACGTGAATATATTTTGGAGATCTACAAAGTTAGAGGCAGGTAACAAAACGAAGAATTAAACGGCATAAAAAAGTATTATGCCGTCTTAAAATAGAGGATTATTTTAAATTCCCGACCAGGGCTTTGCGGCTATCTTCCAGAGTCACAACGCGGCTACAAACATCTTTGCCAAACTGCTGGAAATCTTTTTCCTGCTTTTTCCACTCGGTTTGGATTGAGGATTGCAGCCCCCCCAGGCTTCCCAGCACATTCTGTAATGGGTTACCGCCGCTTTTCAGCACCGCTTTCGCGCCCATTTCATTAATGCTGTCCTGTAAAATTCCACCCATTGCCTGATTCACTAATTGCTGGCCTTCGGCGCGAACCTGATCAATGGCTTTATAGTGAAACGTCAGGCCATCGCTGCGCGTTTCAATAATGCGGTTCATCTGCTCTTTCATCTGCGCATCAAGTTTGGTCAGACGGCTGCGCATTTTGCTGCTTTCGCCCATCTCCTGAACGATAATTTTATCCAGAGCAATACGGGCTTTCTCGACGCGGCTTTTCGCGCCTTCATCAATCCACGGCAGCGTGCTGCGTAGTTCAGCCTGATAATCCTTCGCCTGCTCGCGCTGGGCGGCATTCAGGGAATATTGCTTACCGTTATACATCACGTTGCCGTCTGGCGTGATCACCAGATTGCCGTTTTCGCCCTTCACCTGCACGGTTTGCGGGCTGACAATCACATCGTCACGCGGCGTGACGCTGCACTGGTAGTCGGCGTGAGCGGTCATTGCCGTCACTGAAAGTGCTGCCGCCAGCAGCATTTTGCGCATCATAGTCTTCCCTCAAGAAAAAATCAGGCCAGCATTTGCTGGCCCCAGATTGATAACAAAGTACGCGTTTTCCATGCCGGATGCGGCGTAAACACCTTATCCCGCCTACTCGATCGTGCATCTTTCCAGGCCTGATAAGCGTAGCGCATCAGGCAGTTTTGCATTTGTCATCGCCCGTATGCTTTCTTAGTCCCACCAAACGTCGAAAAGTTCGCTGGTGCGTACCTCATCCAGTTTGCGCTCTTCCAGCCACTTACGCACAATCGCCTGATGTTCTTCGGTGCATTTGCCGATTTCCTGCATGCAGATCAGACCTTCCCAGGCCAGATAACCGCTGCCGTCAAAGGCCAGTTTGTTCGGTTCGATAACCTCGTTAATAAAATCATCAACGGTTTTATCAATCTGTTCTTCCGATGTACCTTCCGGGAATCGCCATGCCACCGAAAATCCTAATTCCTGGAATTCGTCGATGTGCATTTTTTTACGCAGACGACGGCTACGGTTCTTTGCCATTATTTCACCCTCTCGAACATTAAGTCCCATACTCCGTGACCAAGACGATGACCACGTTGTTCAAATTTCGTCACCGGACGTGATGCCGGACGCGGTACGTAATCATTGCTCTCTGACAGGTTTTTATAACCGTCAATAGAAGACATCACTTCAAGCATATGTTCCGCATAAGGTTCCCAGTCGGTCGCCATATGGAATACGCCCCCCAGCTGCAGTTTGCTTTTTACCAGTTCGGCAAACGGCACCTGAACGATACGGCGTTTATTATGGCGCGCTTTGTGCCACGGGTCAGGGAAAAAGAGCTGCACCATGCGCAATGAATTGTCAGGAATCATTTTATGCAGCACTTCAACCGCATCGTGACACATCACGCGCAGGTTGCTTAAACCTTCTTCATGCGCAGAAGCCAGGCACGCACCAACGCCCGGTGAATGCACTTCAATGCCGAGGAAGTCCTGCTCAGGGCGATCTTTAGCCATTGCCACCAGCGACGCCCCCATGCCAAAACCAATCTCAAGCGTCACCGGCGCTTCACGGCCAAAAAGCGCGGGGAAATCCAGCATATCTTCGCTGAACTCAACGCCCATCACCGGCCAGTAGTTTTCCAGCGCATGTTCCTGGCCTTTGGTCAGTCGCCCCTGGCGGCGCACAAAACTACGGATACGGCGCAGTGGGCGGCCGTTTTCATCAAATTCCGGTGAAATGACGTCGTTTTTCATAAAGGTTTAGTCGCTTGTGAAAGTGTTCTGAAAACGGGCATTATCCAAAGTTAGTTGCCGGATGCAAGCATGATAAGGCCGTGGCTGCGGAAAGTTCCGGTTTACACCCTGCCGTCGCTGTGCTGCAATCTTGCCCCCAACAACAGTGAATTCGGTGACCATGCAAGCGTCGCAATTTTCAGCCCAGGTTCTGGACTGGTACGATAAATACGGGCGAAAAACTCTGCCCTGGCAAATTGACAAGACGCCCTACAAAGTATGGCTCTCAGAAGTGATGTTGCAACAAACTCAGGTTGCGACCGTTATCCCCTATTTTGAACGCTTTATGGCGCGCTTCCCGACGGTGACCGATCTCGCCAATGCGCCGCTCGACGAAGTTCTCCACTTGTGGACCGGGCTTGGCTATTACGCCCGCGCGCGCAATCTGCATAAAGCGGCACAACAAGTGGCGACCTTACACGGCGGTAAATTCCCGGAAACCTTTGAGGAAGTTGCAGCACTGCCGGGCGTCGGGCGTTCCACCGCAGGCGCGATTCTCTCGCTTTCTCTGGGTAAGCACTTTCCGATTCTCGACGGTAACGTCAAACGGGTGCTGGCGCGCTGCTATGCTGTAAGCGGCTGGCCAGGGAAAAAAGAGGTCGAGAATAAATTATGGAGTTTGAGCGAGCAGGTGACGCCCGCGGTTGGCGTGGAACGGTTTAATCAGGCGATGATGGATTTGGGTGCGATGATTTGTACGCGCTCGAAACCGAAATGTTCGCTCTGTCCGCTACAAAACGGATGTATTGCCGCCGCCAACAATAGCTGGGCGCTTTATCCGGGCAAAAAACCGAAACAGACGCTGCCGGAGCGCACCGGCTACTTTTTGCTATTACAGCACGAAGATGAAGTATTGCTGGCGCAGCGTCCGCCGAGCGGATTGTGGGGCGGTTTATACTGTTTCCCGCAGTTTGCCGACGAAGAAAGTTTGCGGCAGTGGCTGGCGCAACGGCAGATTGCTGCCGATAACCTGACGCAACTGACCGCGTTTCGGCATACCTTCAGCCATTTCCACTTAGATATTGTGCCTATGTGGCTTCCCGTGTCGTCATTCACCGGCTGCATGGATGAAGGCAATGCGCTCTGGTATAACTTAGCGCAACCGCCGTCAGTTGGCCTGGCGGCTCCCGTGGAGCGTTTGTTACAGCAGTTACGCACTGGCGCGCCGGTTTAGCGCGTGAGTCGATAAAGAGGATGATTTATGAGCAGAACGATTTTTTGTACTTTCCTGCAACGTGAAGCAGAAGGTCAGGATTTTCAGCTGTACCCCGGCGAGCTGGGAAAACGCATCTATAACGAGATCTCCAAAGAAGCCTGGGCGCAGTGGCAGCACAAGCAAACCATGCTGATTAATGAAAAGAAACTCAACATGATGAATGCCGAGCACCGCAAGCTGCTTGAGCAGGAGATGGTCAACTTCCTGTTCGAGGGTAAAGAGGTGCATATCGAGGGCTATACGCCGGAAGATAAAAAATAAAAACAGTGCCGGAGCACGCCTCCGGCAACTTGCATAAAAACAAACACAACACGCACCCGGAATGATGAAAAAATATCTCGCGCTGGCTTTGATTGCGCCGTTGCTCATCTCCTGTTCGACGACCAAAAAAGGCGATACCTATAACGAAGCCTGGGTCAAAGATACCAACGGTTTTGATATTCTGATGGGGCAATTTGCCCACAATATTGAGAACATCTGGGGCTTCAAAGAGGTGGTGATCGCTGGTCCTAAGGACTACGTGAAATACACCGATCAATATCAGACCCGCAGCCACATCAACTTCGATGACGGTACGATTACTATCGAAACCATCGCCGGGACAGAACCTGCCGCGCATTTGCGCCGGGCAATTATCAAAACGTTATTGATGGGTGACGATCCGAGTTCGGTCGATCTCTATTCCGACGTTGATGATATTACGATTTCGAAAGAACCTTTCCTTTACGGTCAGGTGGTGGACAACACCGGGCAGCCGATTCGCTGGGAAGGTCGCGCAAGCAACTTCGCGGATTATCTGCTGAAAAACCGTCTGAAGAGCCGCAGCAACGGGCTGCGTATCATCTACAGCGTCACCATTAACATGGTGCCGAACCACCTTGATAAACGTGCGCACAAATATCTCGGCATGGTCCGCCAGGCGTCACGGAAATATGGCGTTGATGAGTCGCTGATTCTGGCAATTATGCAGACCGAATCTTCCTTTAACCCGTATGCGGTCAGCCGTTCCGATGCGCTGGGATTAATGCAGGTGGTACAACATACTGCCGGGAAAGATGTGTTCCGCTCGCAGGGGAAATCCGGCACGCCGAGCCGCAGTTTCTTGTTTGATCCTGCCAGCAATATTGATACCGGCACCGCGTATCTGGCGATGCTGAACAATGTTTATCTCGGCGGAATTGATAACCCAACATCGCGGCGTTATGCCGTCATCACCGCCTATAACGGCGGCGCAGGCAGCGTGCTGCGAGTCTTTTCGAATGATAAGATTCAGGCTGCCAATATTATTAACACCATGGCGCCGGGCGATGTTTATCAGACGCTGACGACCCGCCATCCCTCTGCGGAATCTCGCCGTTATCTTTATAAAGTGAATACCGCGCAAAAATCCTACCGCCGCCGATAATTCCATTAACCGCCCCTGACGATGCTCAGGGGCAAAAATGTTATCCACATCACAATTTCGTTTTGCAAATTGGGAATGTTTGCAATTATTTGCCACAGGTAACAAAAAACCAGTCCGCGAAGTTGATAGAATCCCATCATCTCGCACGGTCAAATGTGCTTTTTCAAACACTCATCCGCATCACGATGTGAGGAAATTAACATGAATCTTAAGCTGCAGCTGAAAATCCTCTCTTTTCTGCAGTTCTGTCTGTGGGGAAGTTGGCTGACGACCCTCGGCTCCTATATGTTTGTTACCCTGAAGTTTGACGGTGCTTCTATTGGCGCAGTTTATAGCTCACTGGGTATCGCAGCGGTCTTTATGCCTGCGCTGCTGGGGATTGTGGCCGACAAATGGTTAAGTGCGAAATGGGTATATGCCATTTGCCACACCATTGGCGCTATCACGCTGTTCATGGCGGCACAGGTCACGACACCGGAAGCGATGTTCCTTGTGATATTGATTAACTCGTTTGCTTATATGCCAACGCTTGGGTTAATCAACACCATCTCTTACTATCGCCTGCAAAATGCCGGGATGGATATCGTTACTGACTTCCCGCCAATCCGTATCTGGGGCACCATCGGCTTTATCATGGCAATGTGGGTGGTGAGCCTGTCTGGCTTCGAATTAAGCCACATGCAGCTGTATATTGGCGCAGCACTTTCCGCCATTCTGGTTCTGTTTACCCTGACTCTGCCGCATATTCCGGTTGCTAAACAGCAAGCGAATCAGAGCTGGACAACCCTGCTGGGCCTCGATGCATTCGCGCTGTTTAAAAACAAGCGTATGGCAATCTTCTTTATCTTCTCAATGCTGCTGGGCGCGGAACTGCAGATTACCAACATGTTCGGTAATACCTTCCTGCACAGCTTCGACAAAGATCCGATGTTTGCCAGCAGCTTTATTGTGCAGCATGCGTCAATCATCATGTCGATTTCGCAGATCTCTGAAACCCTGTTCATTCTGACCATCCCGTTCTTCTTAAGCCGCTACGGTATTAAGAACGTAATGATGATCAGTATTGTGGCGTGGATCCTGCGTTTTGCGCTGTTTGCTTACGGCGACCCGACTCCGTTCGGTACTGTACTGCTGGTACTGTCGATGATCGTTTACGGTTGCGCATTCGACTTCTTCAACATCTCTGGTTCGGTGTTTGTCGAAAAAGAAGTTAGCCCGGCAATTCGCGCCAGTGCACAAGGGATGTTCCTGATGATGACTAACGGCTTCGGCTGTATCCTCGGCGGCATCGTGAGCGGTAAAGTTGTTGAGATGTACACCCAAAACGGCATTACCGACTGGCAGACCGTATGGTTGATTTTCGCTGGTTACTCCGTGGTTCTGGCCTTCGCGTTCATGGCGATGTTCAAATATAAACACGTTCGTGTCCCGACAGGCACACAGACGGTTAGCCACTAATTACGCAAAGAAAAACGGGTCGCCAGAAGGTGACCCGTTTTTTTTATTCTTACTTCAACACATAACCGTACAACCGCTTCACGCCATCCGCATCGGTTTCGCTATAAACACCTTGCAGCTCCGGCGAAAATCCCGGCAACAAATTCACCCCTTCTTCCAGTGCAAGGAAATAACGTTGAACCGCCCCACCCCAGACTTCCCCGGGTACCACGCAAAGCACGCCAGGTGGATAAGGCAACGCCCCTTCTGCCGCAATTCGCCCTTCGGCATCACGAATCCGCACCAACTCCACGTCACCGCGAATATAAGCGCTATGCGCATCCTGGGGGTTCATCACCACTGACGGGAAACTCTGCTGGCGGAACATCGCTTTTTGTAGGTCTTTGACGTCGAAACTGACATACAGATCGTGCATCTCCTGACACAACTGGCGCAGGGTGTAGTCGCGATAGCGCACCGGATACTTGTTATAAACGCTCGGCAACACCTCAACCAGCGGCGAGTCATCCTCAATATGCTGTTCAAATTGCGCCAGCATCGCCACCAGTTGTGCCAGCTTCTCGTGGCTTTCCGCCGGAGTTAATAAAAACAGAATGGAGTTGAGATCGCACTTCTCCGGCACAATGCCGTTCTCACGCAGATAGTGCGCCAGAATCGTCGCCGGAACGCCAAAGTCGCTATATTCGCCGGTTTCGGCATCGATACCTGGTGTAGTGAGTAACAGCTTGCACGGATCAACAAAATACTGATCCGCGGCATATCCTTCAAAGCCGTGCCACTTCGCCCCCGGCTCAAAACTGAAAAAACGGCGGTCGCTGGCTAACACTGATGTCGGATAATCCTGCCACAATTTGCCATCAACAACGGGCGGGATAAACGGGCGGAACAGCTTACAGCGCGCAAGAATAGCCTTGCGCGCTTCAATCCCTATCTCAACACACTCAGCCCACAGCCGACGCCCACTCTCCCCTTCATGAATTTTGGCGTTAACATCCAGTGCAGCAAACAGCGGATAGAAAGGGCTGGTAGAAGCATGGAGCATAAAGGCGTTATTCAACCGCTTATGCGGGCAAAAACGCGCCTGTCCGCGGATATGGTTATCTTTTTTATGGATCTGCGACGTCTGTGAGAATCCCGCCTGCTGTTTGTGCACCGACTGAGTCACAAAGATCCCCGGATCGTTTTCGTTAAGTTCTAACAGCAGCGGCGAGCTATCCGCCATCATCGGGATAAATTGTTCATAACCGACCCACGCGGAATCAAACAGAATGTAATCACACAGATGCCCAACGGTATCGATCACCTGACGGGCGTTATAGACAGTGCCGTCATAGGTTCCCAGCTGAATAATCGCCAGGCGATACGGGCGCGGCAGGTCGGCTTTTTCTGGCGCAACGTCGCGAATTTGCTGGCGCAGATACTCTTCATTAAAACAGTGCGCATCAATACCGCCAATGAAACCAAACGGGTTGCGTGAAGCTTCCAGATAGACCGGCGTCGCCCCCGCCTGAATCAGCGCGCCGTGATGATTCGACTTATGGTTGTTACGGTCGAAGAGCACCAGATCGCCACGCGTTAACAGCGCATTCGTCACCACTTTATTCGCTGCCGATGTGCCGTTCAGCACAAAATAGGTTTTATCGGCATGAAAGACTTTGGCTGCGAATTTCTGCGCATCTTTCGCCGATCCTTCATGAATAAGCAGATCGCCCAATTTTACGTCAGCGTTACACATATCGGCGCGAAAGACGTTCTCACCAAAGAAATCGTAAAAATGGCGTCCGGCAGGATGCTTTTTAAAAAACGCACCATGTTGATGTCCAGGGCAAGCAAAGGTGCTGTTGCCCATCTCAACGTACTGCGTCAGCGTGTCATAAAACGGTGGCAGCAAATTCTCTTCATACTGACAGGCTGCGGATTCCAGCTCCAGCCACTGCTGCTCGTTGCCGTTGATTACCGCCGTAACGCCCGCAGGTAATTCAACAGCATGTTCGGAATACAAAAACACCGGTAGATGAAAACCGGTGCGCTTAAGCAACGCAAGAATGCCACTGCGACTATCCGCAGCGGTAATGACGACTGCCGCGACGTCCGTAAAATCAGTATCTCCCAACGCCACCACGCGACGATGAGAAGAAAGTCGGGATACCAGTTCACTACTGGCGGCAATATTCATTGATTTCATAAGCGCAAACCCGTTTCGGGGAAGTAAGAATACCGGACAAGGTGGAAAACCCTGCCCCATGAGATATGGGTCAAACTGGTCACCAGCTCCGACCGCCAGACATCAGTAAAAGCAGAAACGCTCTGATTTTACTGTTGTCCTGCAGTGAGCGTGCGTTAACTTCACCGCATGAGCAGTAACATAGAAAGGGAAACGTTTCGCGCGAAACGGCGATAAGCGAGAGAATGTAAGGAGATGGCGTGCATCGGGCAAACTCCGTACAGAGAGGAGAAAATTCGCGCAATCATGGCACCTTTCGCTAAAGCGTGCAAGCCAGGACTTTGCGAACAAACAAGCCATCGACGGCACCAAACGGTCATAATAAGAAAATCAAACAATACAGTTAACAGGAACTCTTGTGGTCATCGGCCCTTTTATCAACGCTAGTGCAGTATTACTGGGTGGCGTTCTCGGCGCACTGCTCAGCCAACGCTTACCGGAACGTATCCGCGTCTCCATGACATCTATTTTTGGTCTGGCATCGCTGGGGATTGGTATTTTACTAGTGGTGAAATGTGCCAACCTTCCAGCGATGGTTTTAGCTACGCTACTTGGCGCTCTAATTGGCGAAATTTGTTTGCTGGAGAAAGGTGTCAATACAGCAGTCGCCAAAGCACAAAATCTGTTTCGTCACTCACGTAAGAAGCCAGCGCATGAATCTTTTATTCAGAATTATGTCGCGATTATTGTCCTGTTTTGCGCCAGCGGCACCGGGATCTTCGGGGCGATGAACGAAGGGATGACCGGCGATCCGAGTATTTTAATCGCCAAGTCATTTCTTGATTTCTTTACGGCGATGATCTTCGCCTGCTCGCTGGGTATTGCGGTGTCGGTAATTAGTATCCCATTACTGATCATCCAGTTAACGCTGGCGTGGGCTGCCGCGCTGATATTACCGCTGACCACACCGTCGATGATGGCAGACTTCAGCGCCGTAGGCGGTTTATTGCTGCTGGCAACCGGATTACGCATCTGTGGCATTAAAATGTTCCCGGTGGTCAACATGCTTCCAGCACTCCTTCTGGCAATGCCGCTTTCCGCCGCCTGGACCGCCTGGTTTGCCTGACAATGCGTGCAATAGCGGCAAAGTGATGATAGATTGTGCAGTCTGCAGTAAATTGAAGAAATTTGATTGACGAGACGAGGCGAATCAGGTTTAATGCGCCCCGTTGCCCGGATAGCTCAGTCGGTAGAGCAGGGGATTGAAAATCCCCGTGTCCTTGGTTCGATTCCGAGTCCGGGCACCACTATTTTAAAGAAACCAGCCTACGGGCTGGTTTTTTGCTTTCTGGGGTTCTGGTAGATTTCTGGTCGTCTTAGCCATAGTTACTACTACTCGGCCTCTTGCATCCAACCCGAGCATTTCCCTTTAGCGACTCCCTGCCCTTCCGGTCACGGTGCCGTTGTCTGTTAGGTTTCACATCGCCAATAAACACTATACCCAACATGTACAGCCTTTAGCTGGTTTTATCACCACACAGTAACATCCGGTCTTTGTCCGGTCTGGAGAAGAAAGCCATTATTGATTCCCTTCTGAGCTATGCAAAACATTACCGCACCGGTAGGCTTGCTCAACCCCTCACAATTACGGTAAGGATCACCGGCCTCGTTCACGGTTCTCAATAAAATCGGCCATGAGCACTCCTCCAGTCAACTTTCACACGCTACCAGTCATTGAAGGTAAGAGTTAAAATAGGATCCCTGCAGTACTTACTGTTTGCTCCAAATCACAATGCATTAATCAACGGGAGCAGGTCACCAGATTTACATGGCTCTTCTGCCTGCATAACTATGGATTGTTTATCCAGTGAGATATTACTACAGGCCCAGCCCACTCAGGCATTAAAGAATTATTGAACACGCAAAAAAGATCATTATGTACTTGAGGATTTACGCGCGCAAATTTCCATGCTTTATCTGATCCTTTCTCATGAATACCCAAACCACCATCATCAAACATCATTATCTGAAAATCAGGCTTATCTATTGAGAGATGTTGTAATTCCTGCATGAATTGTTTTTTGTCATCCAGCAATACTTCTTCTATTTCTCTGGCATAGCGATATATTTTGTCTCTAAATATTGATACCCTCGTAGCAGTTACAGCCGTAGTCATTCCCATACCCAATGGAACATAGACTTTCCCATCAATTTCAAAGGGGACATTTATTCCATTGCTCCTCAATTTTGCAACATCTGCATCAGTGATGGGTCCTTTTCTGGCGAGCCCCGCTACGCCTTTCATCTGATGTCTTTCGGCTTCCTCCGGCCAGTTTCGTATAAAAGTTCGCATGAGATCTTGTTGTGAAAAGAGATCGGGCTCAACGTTACTATCATGCTTTTTTATATCAATAAAAAGAACTGCATTTTTGTATACCCTCAAGAACAAAACCCAATCAGAACGGTCAGAATATTTTTTCATGGGATCTGCCGGGTTCAGTGGCAAATGCAAATGATGAATATCCCAGTCAGCCCATAGCCCATCGGTTCTCTTTTTCTCTTTTTTACTACTGGTATCATTAAAAAGTGTCAGCGTTTTACTTTGATACGGATTAACATCTCCACCCGCAGTAAGTAAATATTCTATTCTTTTCAAACCAATTTTTGCGTCATCACTAACACTCACGGGAAAGCGATCTGACTTATAAATAAGTCTCTTTGCTGGTGGTATATATCGCAATACGAAATCGCACCATCTGAGAAGGGGATCATGAAGATTTGAATGCGCCGTTTTATCATAAGATAATCCAAATGCTTCGATTGCCTTTTCCGCAATTTCGACCACTTCTTTATTTAAATCGATACGGTGCTGTGTTCCTGGCATACTAACTCCATTTATAAGTATGATTCATTTATGATGCTCATTCATTACATGCCTGTCATAGTTTTTTGCTTCAGTTATTGCCCTCTGGCATCGCTATCATCTCTGCTGTTAGTCTTATACACTACACATTATGATGGCGACTAAGCAACCGTCAGTTATCCAGCTCACAGCCACCATGGTTCGACAGAAGAAACTCAACCTACGGTTGCAAAAATGCCGTCTTCATCACACTCACCGAGTTTTGTCAGACTAACTCTGTTCATGGTGTGAGCAAGAGCCAACCAGTAAGAACTGATCAGCATCAACAGGGAAATTTCCCCCCGCCACTGCCCCGCAATTCCCCCGTAGATTTCCCGCTACAGAGATCCACACATCCCTTGTGTAGCAATACTTTTACCCAGATTCCCCGTTTTCCCGTTCAATTTTCACAGGGTGAGCATGGATGCTTACCGCCCGCCATCAAACCAACATTTATATCACTCTGTATATTTATTCATAAAATAATGGTAATAAATTCAATCCAACAAACATGCGTTAAATGATAAAAACAAATTAAACAGACAATGAAGATTTTTCATTTTATTTTCTCAAATGATATGATGCATGACTAACCATGATTCTTATTCTTGCTGCCGGTAAACGTGGTAATTCAGCGTAACCAATATCCCTTTGACAATTAAGTCAATTATTAATGCCATATCAATTAATAAAATCAATCCAAATTAACCATTGTAATTTATTAAGAAACAAACGGTTTCACATACCTATTCATTTATATATTATTCATGTGAATTATTTTTATCATTCATTTTATATGCAAACTTCACCAGGCAGATTATTTATCAGTTACACATAAATACCTCTCATCAAATGAATTCACCCTCCTCGATATCAACGGAAAAACGGGGGATACCATGCCAAGCCGTTATAACACAACGCTTTTTCACCTCCCGTTTTCAGTAAGTTCACCGGGCAAGCTGCGGGGAAGACCAGAGACAGACCGGAGAATTCTGACTCTAACCTTCCTCCCCTTAGTAACCGTCACTGCCACAACATAGCCATGCTGCCTTTTCTACCCCAACGCGCATTACACGCTGAGGCACGGGACTCTTCCCTCCCTGCCTCACTTTCTGACGCTATTTACGCATTAATCACCCCTACATAAGGAGACTTCTGCATGTCCACACCACGCCGTTTTAAGTTTACTCACCGCCTCATTGATGCACTGCCTCCGAATGATCCGGATGCGCCTTCCCGTGAAGCGGAATACAGCGATTCGGAAATCAGCGGGCTGAAATGTCTGGTAGGCAAAGGAGAAGGCAAAAAGAAATTTCTCCTGCGCTATCTCTGGCAGGGCCGTAAACGCGCCATCAGTATTGGTCACTGGCCGGAGATTGACGTCACGACAGCCCGAAAGATTGCCACGGAGATGAAGCGCCAGATAGCCACCGGCACTGATCCGCGTTATGAGCGGGACAAATGCCGGGCCATTCCTACCCTTCAGGAGGCCTTCAGCCAGTATTATTTCCCATGGGCGAAACTGCATAAAAAGAGCTGGAATAAGGATGAACAGCGCTTTCGTGACCACATTGCCCCGGTGATGGGAAATCTGCTGCTTAATGAAATCACACCCCGCCACGTCACCCATCTTCAGTCTTCGTTGTGCGAAACCTGCCAGCCCGCTACCAATAACCGGGTGATTGCTCTGCTGAAAGCCCTCCTCAGATGGTCATTGCGCCATGAGATGGTAACGGTGAACCCGGCGGCAAACATCCCTCTTCTGCGTGAAAATAATGCCCGTCAGCGCTATTTCTCGGAAACGGAGATCAGGCGCATATTTGATGCAGCCAGCGAAGACAACAGCCGTGTGGCCGGTATTTATGTTCGTTTACTGTTACTCACCGGATTGCGTCGCGACGAACTGAGGCTGGCAAAATGGGCGCATTACAGTATGCAGCAGGGAACGTTGTGGCTGCCTGAAACCAAAAATGGCTCGGGCAGACTGGTGCACCTCAATGACTGGGCGATAAAGCTGATTGATGAACTGCCTCGCTTCGGCGGCAATATATGGATGTTTGGCGGCAAACTGCCGGGAAAACCGGTCTGCAATGTGACTAAAGCCTTCAGACGCATTATCCGGCGGGCAGGTATCTATGATGAGGAGGTCTGCATTCACACCTGCCGTCATTCGGTCGCCGCATTAATCGTTTCACGGGGAGGCACCTTATATGACGTTCAGGCCCAGCTCGGACACCGTAGTATTCAGTCGTCACAGCGTTATGCCCATCTGCATCCGCAGCGGCTGAAAGCAACCGGTCAGCTGATTGAGCAACATATTGGTAATGCACTGGCCTTTTCCGGGACATCGGATTAAACATCAGCAATGAAAATGGCAGCCATGCAGGCTGCCAACATTTGCTAGCTCAGTGTGGCACGGAGGAAACTGTCGTCAATAATGAAGCCGTTGATCGCTTTATTCCCCATGAGTTTGCGGGAAATCAGGCGGTCTCTCTCAGTTCTTATCAGAAATCCACGGGCATCAAGTAGTTTGGCTAGCTGCCTGGCGTTCACACCATAGTGTTTAACCCAACCATCAATTGCTTCTGGCAGAACCAGCATCTGTTTCTCCGGTAATAAAATGCCATACACTGGTTCATAACGAGACAGGATAGGGTTTCGGGACAAGTTGCCAAATTTCTGATGCTCCGTGCCCAGGGTAGTTTGCAGACACATCAGCGCCTCCAGCTTCGGGTCTGTTTCAGGCTGAACATTCGCCATCCAGATATCAAAAGCGGTTATCAGCGTTGCAAAAATTTCGTCTTCACCCCACTCAAGAATTCCAGAGTCATACGCCATAAATGCAGCAGTACCAGGTACCGCGAAGCGCTTTAACAGCCGCTTCTGGACGGTATTTAGCTGATAGCCACGATCTTCACAGTGAGCAAGCAGCGCTTTACACACCCACTCATGCAGGTCATTGACATAATCACGCGTTTCAGCCTCGTCATTCGTCAAATTGACCAGGTATTCGATAAATACCCGCCCGGCGGTCCCATAATATTGCGCTGAATTGGCCTTAATTATTTCTATACGGTGACCGCAGTCCTCACTGGATTCATCAGCACAAGACCGTACATGTTCGGGAGTGATAAGCAGGTCAATACTGCGATGAAGCAGACCGTCTTTAACCGTTTCACCTCCATCCCTGAGCCGTTCCTGCATCGAAATCTCACCGGAACTTATGATGTTAAGAAGCCATGAAGCGGGCTCGACATTTTTCAGCGTCTCACCGGACATACGGTTCTTACCTTTCCCATTCGCCAGTGCATATATGGCATCGCCAATTTTAGGCCCCTTATACACACCCAGCTCATCGACAGGAGCAGTGATATGATTGCGTTGCTCCAAGGTCATCTCAAGCGCGTTCGGTGTCGTGTTCCAGGACTCAATAAGACTGTCACTGTTTCCCGGCTCACCGCCATTGCCATTTACAGAAGCTGCCAGTTGCAACAGAGCAGTCTTTCCGACACTTGATTGCCCGTAGAAATGATAAATAATGCCCTGCTCATTCAGCAGCGGAAGCAGGCACGAACTTAACCCAATCCACACGGCCAACTTTTGCATATCGCCGGTTGCATGTTTCAGCACTTTTTCTTTCCATTCATCCAGGCTTCCCCGGGCATTGATACCCGACGAGGGATTGTACGAAGCGGCAGGGATCATCCCGTGAACTTCAGTAACTGTTTCGGGTTTGATTGCGTGTCTGCCATGCATGAAGCACAACTCCCCGGGTTGCCAGCCATGCCTGTTGACCAGACGATAGCGTTTTAGTGGCAAAGTCGCGGCAGCACGAAAGTAAGTGTTCATCGCAGGCACAGTACTCACAGGGATCAGACCCTTTCCGGCAAAATGTCGGCAAACGGCTTCGCTCTTCGATAAAACTTCTGCAACCGGGACAATTTCCTGGCTGACCAGCCCGCTTGTGGTCTGGCAGTAAAAAACCACCGATAAGCCAGCACTCTGGTTTTTATCAGCTGCCAGACCGACGGGGATAATATATCCCGCCATAATTAAGCGTGATTCTCCGGCCCGATCGATACCATACAACCCTTCTTTAGCCAGAAAATAACTTTCGGGCTGATTATCTGACAGGGTTAGCTCAGGATGAGTCTTCAACTGCATTAAATATTGAGCAACATCTTCAGGACAATTAAAATCGCGAGGGTGATGCTGCCAACTTACTGATTTAGTGTATGATGGTGTTTTTGAGGTGCTC
>ERZ894183.712-NODE-712-length-23512-cov-36.861235_pt1 | contig 23512 bp, 20 predicted proteins | sample MGYA00380279_ERZ894183 | MGnify/ENA primary metagenome ERZ894183 (study PRJEB32331, sample SAMN06328422) | human gut metagenome | biome: human gut microbiome; feature: stool | host: Homo sapiens | collected 2013-06-26 ... | reverse complement strand
GTAGAGCACTTGACTTTTAATCAAGTTGTCCGGGGTTCGAATCCCCGATGCCTCATGAGAAACCTTCAAGTATTTACTTGAAGGTTTTTATTTTACTTAAAAATTCTGCTATTTTACCTGAAAATCCTGTTCAGTTTTCTTCTTTTTTATCATATCATTTTCTTCTGAAGTGTTATCATATCCTTTTTCTCATCAGATTAGTTCTTTACTTTATCTTCATCCACAAGTTTATCTTTGCCTTCCGTATCAGAAGGTACTTTCGAAGGGAGTGGTAGGAGGTATAGCGGATGTATCAGGAGGAGTTCTGGAATCAGAGAGATGTGCAGGTTTTGTACCGGAACATCCTGATGTTAAAGATGAAACGAGACCTGGTACTGCAGTGTTTCATATCAGTGCTTTCTTATAAGTCGATTTTGTGCACTTTTTTAAATTTGCTCATTTACAGGTGCGTTTTTATATTTGGGATTTGGGAAATGCAGAGTCTGATGTATAGAGAATTAAAAAAAGTAAAATTTATGGTTCTATCTTTCTAAATGAGCTGCATAGAGTTATAGTACCTGAAACATTGTGGGAAAGGCGCAGCCCTGGTGGGACAGGCATCAGAATAAGGAGGGCTATTATGAGAGGATTAAAAGAGTTTTTCTGTAAGATAGTTGCTGCTGTAATCTGTTTTGGAATGAAAGTGTTTTCCGGAAGTATATTTGAGAACATACTGAAAGAAAAAAATGCGTCAATTTATCCGAAAGCGGAAGGAAACAGAATATACGGAAACAATAAAGGGCAGGCCGGCAGCGTGTGTACTGAAATGACAAGCTCTGTAGCTGATGAATTATCTTATACAGGGAATAGTATAAATAAAAGCCAATATCATTTATTTCTGAAGAGGGTCTTTTACTGGCTTCAGGGACCCGGTGACAGACTGTATAATAGTAAATCTTCCAGTGAAAATAAGGATTTGGAACGAAAAAAGAAGATGTTGTTTCACTTAGTTCCTGAATAAAACGGTAATTTGACATTCCGGAAGCTACGGGTTGTGTGATTGAAATAAAAATCTATTTACTCCTGTCTGGTTTTTTATAATCCGGACAGGAGTTTTTGGGCCACAACCGGATGATACTTTATGATTTTCTGATCACACGGTCAGAATATCCGCCAGCCAGAATTGATGCATGTGCCCATGCAGTCTGCATCTGGATTGAAAAGCAGAACTGAATGGAAAACCGTCCAATAAATGATGAAATAACAATATGGTTTCAGTATGTTACAGACAAACAATCTTGTATTAGCCGGATTCTGTGATTTATCAGGAAAGAAAGAACTTTTTTATAAAGTGACTGCTTATAAAACATTACAAAGAGACATATATTAAGACAAAGTACATATGGGAAAATATATGAAGAAAAGAGAAAGGTTTTGGATTCCCGGTTTTCTGATGTTATTTTTTGTTCCCTATATTGGAGTCATGGCAGTCAATGGAGTGGAGGCTGCAATTATAAACAGAACTCCCCAACCGGAAGAATATATTCCTCTTATTCTTTCCCTGCAGATTCCGGATGATTATGAAAAAGAAGCAGTAAAGGCACAGGCGGTTATAGCCAGAACAAATTTTTTCAGGAAGATTCAGGAGAAAAATATTTCTGATGCGCTGGGAGAGATCAGCAGAGAAATAGAAATAGAAAAAGAAAAAACTGAGTGGTTTTTTCCGGAAAAAATCTATGAAAAAGCGGCTGAAGAAACCCGGGGGCAGGTGCTGATATCAGAGGGTGAACTGAAACTTGTTCCCTATCATGAGATCAGCAACGGTCAGACAAGGGATGGAACACAGGCCTTTCATGACCAAGAATATTCTTATCTGAAATCTGTAGACAGCAGCGGAGATAAAAATTCTCCATTTTATTTAAACAGTACATATATACCGGAACAGCAAATGCCTTCTGAATTGAATATAGAGCAAAGAGACGCCAGCGGGCATGTGGTAAGCCTTATGGCAGATGAGGATATTTTGGAGGGAGAGGCCTTTGCACAGGGAATGGGACTTTCCTCTTCGGATTTTAGTATTCAGAAGGTGGGGGGAGAGTTTCGATTCCTCTGTAAAGGAAGAGGACACGGACTGGGATTTTCTCAATATGGAGGGAATCAGCTTGCCAGGGAGGGAAAAAACTGGAAAGAAATTCTGGGAACATATTTTCCTGCAATGGAAGTTGCTGTATATGAAGAATAAAATTCCGGGAATAACGGCAAATGTTTATATACCGAAAGCTGTTGTCTGCTTTTCCCTGTGTGCTGCATGTACACAGGAAAGGAAGCCCTTTGTGTTGTCTGCAGATTCTATTGTACGAAATTCTGTATTTAATCATTGACAGATAAATGGGTAAATGAAAGATCTGTCAATGATTAAAATATGCAAAAGTATTATAGATACCGTTGAGGTATGGAGACAGCCCCTCTTTTTTGTCTGTATTATGTGATATTGGATATTTGTTCATTTATAACCACTAAAAGTGAATAGACTCAGGTATTCTGGACACCCTATAAATACAGAAATGATTATAAGCAGAGGTGAAAGGAATATGACAAAAAACAGAATTGTAAAGTATGCCACAAACACAGCCCTTTTAGCAGTTCTGGCTGCAGCCGGAATTGGAGCTTATCAGCTTGGTACATCAAAACCAGAGGAAAATATTCAGGAAGAACAGGAATTTGTGGAAATGGAACAAAGTACAGAGGAAGAACCCATGGTAGATGTGGGAACCACTGAGGTAGAAGCGGATATGGAAAATACATCCGGAGATCTGGCAGGAACAGAAATGGAAGACGGAGCTAACGGAAATGAGGCAGAGCCTTTACAGGAAGAGATTGCTGCGGAGGAAAACGGCCAGCAGCCGGAGGATGGAACTTTTGCTCAATCAGAAGAAAATACAGCAACAGATGCAGCGGCAGGCGCAGTAGAAGCCCCGGTACTGAATTTTTCGGAAGAAACACAAATGGAATGGCCGGTAAATGGAAATATCCTGCTTGATTATAATATGGATCAGACTGTATATTTTCCAACTCTCGACCAGTATAAATTAAGTCCTGCTATTGCAGTGCAGGCGGCTGAGGGGGCTCCGGTGCTGGCTTCTGTGCCCGGAACAGTATATTCGATCGAAGAAAATGCACAGACAGGAACAACAGTGACAATGGAAATAGGAAGCGGCTATCAGGCCGTATACGGGCAGCTTAAAGACCTTGCAGTAGAAGAGGGAGCCACAGTGGATAAAGGAACTGTAATCGGCTATATTGCAGCTCCTACCAAGTATTACAGTGAAGAAGGAAGTAATCTTTATTTTGCAATGAAAAAGGACGGAGAACCGGTTGATCCGATCGCCTATCTTCCAGAATAAAAATAAGAGATACTGTTCTGTTTTCTATGGAACTGTTCACAAAAAATAAGAAACAACGTATAATAAAAGCAGGTGGGAACAAAAATCCGCAGTCGGCAGTTCTCCTACCTGCTTTTTATCTTTCAGTGATATACTTTGTCCGGCCGGCTGCTTTTATATAGATTCGGGGATGACTGTTGGAATAGAGCGGCAGTTATCCTTTACATATACCTGGATGGAGTGAAAAAATGAATTACACATATATGGTGCAGTGTGCAGACGGAAGCCTCTATACAGGGTGGACAAACTCTCTGGAAAAACGTCTGAAGGCTCACAATGAGGGAAAAGACGGGGCTAAATATACAAAGGCAAAGCGTCCGGTGCACCTTGCATATTATGAGGGTTTTGCTACCAGAGAAGAGGCCATGAGACGCGAATGCGAAATAAAAAAGCTTACCAGAAAGCAGAAAGATGCTTTGAGAAATTTTTAGAAATGATATTGTGTATAAGATAAATAAGGCAAGAAAGCAGCCAAAGGCATTTAAAATATCTGCATGATGGGCAGATGTCTTAAATGGGCTAAAGCTGTAATAAAAATAGCCATTTGTCTGATAAAAGCTGTCTGTCAGATAAATGGCTATGGGGTTTATATTGGCATGGTGGCAATAAAGAAATACATTACAATAAAATGGCAGGCGCTTCCAAGCATAATAAACACATGAAAGATTTCATGAGAACCAAAGTTTTTATGTCGGGCATTGAAGATCGGAAGCTTTAATCCATAAATAATACCGCCAATGGTATAAATGATTCCTCCGGCCAGGAGCCAGTTAAAGCCGGCTCTGGGAAGCGCATGGAAGATTGGCACAAAAGCAAGGACACAGAGCCATCCCATTCCAATGTACAGAACAGAGGAAACCCATTTCGGACAGTTGATCCACAGTGCTTTCAGAAGGATTCCCACAATGGCTATTGTCCATACAAGACCGCAGAGAATATAGCCGATTCTATTGTGAAGCGCAATGAGACATACAGGTGTATAGCTTCCGGCGATCATAATAAAAATCATCATATGATCTATTTTGCGAAGTCTGCGGTTTACTTTTTCTGTGGAGTCTACAGAGTGATAAACGGTACTTGCCGTATAGAGAAGGATCATTGTCAGTATAAATACTGCAAGAGCAGTAATGTGCAGAGTATCTTCAGTCCGCGCTGCTTTTATGAGAAGCGGAGCCGCTCCCGCTGCCGCAAGAAGTACGGCTATGCCGTGGGTGATAGCGCTCCATGGATCTTTCAGTTTCAATTTCATGTAAATCGCCTCCTGATTTAAGTATAACTTAGATGTTTTGAGAAGTAGTATTCAAAACTACATATTAAGCATATGACAACTATATTACAAACATACATAAAAGTAAAGGGATTTTACAGAATTTTAATATTTTTTGATTATCAAAGTAAATTTCATGGAATACAGTATAGACCGGACAGAATCGTTTTTACGTTTTTTTAATCAAAGCAGAAGATTTACCAGATAAAGGAGAGGCTTTTGTAAGGTGGTTGGTGTTAATTTTCGTCATTAAGCAGAGTGTTTGATCCGAAGGAGAGGCTTTCGTAAGGCGGTTGGAGTTAATTTCCGTCACTGAACAGAGTGTTTGATCCTAAAGAGAGGCTTTCGTAAAGCGGCAGGAGTTAAATTCCGTTACTGATCAGAGTGTTTGATCCGAAGACGAGGCTTTCGTAAGGCAGTTAGTGCTAGTTTCTGTCACTGATCAGAATGTTTGATCCGAAGACGAGGCTTTCGTAAGGCGGTTAGTGCTAGTTTCTGTCACTGATCAGAATGTTTGATCCGAAGGAGAGATTTTGCGAATGGCGGATAATAGATACGCGAACCGTGTAGGAAACGTAGAGTGTCACAGATGTTGTCATTTGTGCTGACAGTGTAAAGAGAATCTGTATGAAAAAAGTGCCAACGATTACTTGACAGTAACTATAGAAAGAATACAGAAAAAATCAGGGTGGCAATGATAAAGGCAATTTGATAGAATGATAAAATAAAGGAAAAGTTCGTATATTTCAGATGATGTTTTGTAAAGACGGGCGAAAGGTACGGGAGGTATCATGAATATTAATGAGATTGCCAGGCTTGCCGGGGTATCCAGAACAACAGTATCCAGATATCTGAATAACGGTTATGTCAGCGAAGAAAAAAAGGAAAAAATCAGGAAAGTGATTGAGGAGACCGGGTATCAGCCGTCAACTCAGGCGCAGATGCTTCGTACAAAGAAAACAAAGCTGGTAGGAGTTGTACTGCCTAAAATCAATTCAGATACGATCAGCCGCGAGGTAGCAGGAATCAGTGATGTTCTTGCAAAAAGAGGGTATCAGATCATTCTTGCAAATACAAATAATGATATTGAGGAGGAACTGAAGTCTCTGTCTCTTTTCAGGGACAATCAGGTGGACGGAGTGATTTTTATTGCCACCATGTTTACCAGAAAGCATAAACAGATGCTGAAGGAATACAAGGTTCCCATTGTAATTCTGGGACAGTGGCTGGAGGGATATCCCTGCGTTTATCAGGATGATTATTATGCTTCTTATATGATAACAGAAAAACTTCTGGAAAAAGGTCAGAACGCGGCATATATCGGGGTTACAGACAGAGACGAAGCAGTTGGAGCAAAACGGCGCAAAGGATTTGAGGCTGCTCTTCATAAGAAAAAGGTTCCTATTGTGCCGGAGAGAATGAAAATCGGCAATTTTACCATGGAATCAGGATATGAGTGTGCAAAAGAGCTTTTGCAGCAGACCCCTCTTATTGATTCTCTGATCTGCGCCACAGATACAATGGCTGTGGGGGCAATTACCTGTATAAAGGAACTGGGGCTGAGAATTCCGCAGGATATACAGGTTGTGGGAATTGGAGACAGTTTTTTTGGCAAAATAATTGAACCAAAGCTGACAACTGTACATTTTTTTTATAAAACAAGCGGTATGGAGGCAGCCTCTATGCTTGCAGATCTGATGGAAAACGAAGAAGGAATCAGAAAAGAAATTAAAATGGGATGTGAAATCGTTCTCAGAAATTCACATAGAGAAAACTGAATGATGTAAGAAAATTCTCACAAGCAGGGAGAGTCTGGGCAAATAAAGCCAGATCTTCCTGTTTTTATTTGCCAGGAAAGCAGCATATTTTGTACGGACTTTTCCGGTCAATAAAAGCGCTTCATTTTGTTTTTTACCGGGAAAAGAACGGATATTTTGGTGATTATATACAATTTTTGTCATGGAGATTTATTGGTTTTTACGGCTTTACAATCAGAGAATACAGGAATATAATAAAAACAAGATATGAGAACGATTCCATATAATAAACAGGCATAAAATAATAAAAAATAATAAAATATGAAATAAATTATATGGAAACGATAACATAATAAAAAGGAGGAAGTTATGGACTACAGAAAAACGGCCCGGGAAATTTATGAGCATGTAGGAAAAAAGGAAAACATTATTTCAGCAGCTCACTGCGCTACCCGTCTCCGGCTTGTAATTGCAGACAATGAAAAAGCAGATAAGGATGCAGTAGAAAATATCAATGGAGTAAAAGGCGTATTTTTTGCACAGGGACAAATGCAGATCATTCTGGGTACAGGAGTTGTAAATAAGGTTTATGATGAGTTTATCCAGATTGCAGGAATTTCTGAAAGCAGCAAGGAGGAGCTGAAGCAGGTGGCTGCTTCCAGAGCGAATCCATTTCAGAGACTGATAAAGACTCTGGGAGATATCTTTGTTCCTATTATTCCCGCCATTGTTGCAAGCGGTTTCCTTATGGGCATTATGGAAGCCCTTAACTTTATGGTCAATAACGGATATCTGAATATTGATACCAGTGGTTCTATTTATACGTTTGCACAGCTGTTCAGCAATACTGCCTATACTTTTCTGCCTATTCTGATTGCTTACAGCGCCGGAAAGGTCTTTGGAGCAAATCCATATCTGGCAGCAGTAATTGGAATGATCATGATTCATCCGAATCTTCAGAATGCATGGACAGTTGCTACAGAAGGTGTTCAGGCAACCCAGAAAGTGTGGTTCGGGCTTTACTCTATTGACATGGTTGGATATCAGGGTCATGTGATCCCTGTTGTGATCGCAGTATGGGTACTGGCTCAGATTGAGAAAAAGCTTCATAAAATAGTTCCTGCAATGCTGGATCTTTTTGTGACACCTCTGGTAAGTGTTTTTGTAACAGGATATCTGACCTTATCTATTATAGGCCCGATTTTTGTAACCATTGAAAACGGACTTCTGGATGGTGTACAGTATCTGATCGCACTTCCTTTTGGAATCGGAAGCTTTATTATGGGAGCTTTTTATGCGCCTACAGTTGTGGCAGGCGTTCATCATATGTACACAATCATTGACCTTGGACAGATTGCAAAATTTGGAATGACTTTCTGGCTGCCACTTGCTTCCGCGGCAAATCTGGCACAGGGCGGGGCAGCGCTGGCAGTGGCGCTGAAAACAAAAGATCAGAAAATTAAGTCTATGGCAGTTCCGTCTGCGCTCAGCGCATGTATGGGAATCACAGAACCTGCGATTTTTGGTGTAAATCTCCGCTTTGGAAAGCCATTTGTTATGGCATGTATCGGAGGCGCATGCGGCGCTTTGTTTGCCTCTGTAACAGCTCTGGGGGCAACCGGAACAGGAGTTACCGGTATTTTCGGTATTCTTCTTTGTCTGAATCAGCCGTTGTCCTATCTTCTGATGATGGCGATTTCCATAGGAGTGGCTTTTGTTCTTACATGGATGTTTGGATATAAGGATTCTGTTTCCGAAACCTGTCAGGAAGCGGAAAAGGAAAAAACTCAGGGAGAAAAAGCTGAGGCTGAAAAATTGGAAATCCAGGAATCCGTAACGGGAGAAATTCTTCTGGACAGTCATATGGAGGGCGAGGCCATTCCGATGAGTGAAGTAAAAGATGAAACCTTTGCAGCAGAGGTTTTGGGAAAGGGAATTGCCATTATTCCCAAAAAAGGAGAAGTAACAGCGCCGTGCGACGCTGTTGTGGAAACTGTTTTTGCTACCAGACACGCTATAGGACTGAAAGCAGATCATGGAGTGGAAATTTTGATCCATGTTGGAATTAATACAGTAGAGCTTGGCGGAAAATTTTATACCTCACATGTAACAGAGGGAGATCGTGTAAGGACCGGACAGGTTATGCTTACATTTGATATGGAAAAAATCAAAGAGGCTGGCTATGATGTGACAACGCCAATGATCGTAACAAATTCAGATGATTATCAGGAAATAAGAATTTTAAAAACAGGAAATGTAACAAAGCAGGATGCGGTACTGGAGATAAAAGAATCATGAGTGCATTAACAAAGGTTTTTACAGACGAAATCAGAAAAATTGAAGAAACCCACTGGGCAGAGATGGTCAGTAAGCCATACCGGCTTACGCATCATCTGATGCCCCCATGCGGCTGGCTGAATGATCCCAATGGCCTCAGCTGGTATCAGGGCAGATATCACGTATTTTTTCAGTATTCTCCTTTTGAGGTAAAGGGCGGGCTGAAATTCTGGGGACATTACTCCAGTGAGGATCTTATCAACTGGACATATGAAGGTGTTTCCCTTTATCCTGACAGTCCGGCAGACTGCCATGGTGTCTATTCCGGTTCTGCTTTGGCAGAAGAAGAAACTCTGCATTTATTTTATACAGGAAACGTAAAGCTGGACGGGGATTATGATTATATTAACAACGGACGCTGCGCTAATACGCTTCATGTGGAAAGTAAGGACGGCATAGAGTTTGGGATAAAGGAAAATGTGATTCCCTGTACTCAGTATCCTGAGGATTACACCTGTCATATCCGTGATCCCAAGGTATGGAAGGAAGGCGACAGATACAGAATGGTTCTTGGGGGAAGAAGGAAGGATGATCACGGAGCTGTTTTACTTTATTCTTCCCGGGATCTGAAACAGTGGAATCTGGACGGGGAACTTACCACAGAAGAAAAATTTGGCTACATGTGGGAATGTCCGGACATGTTTGAACTGAGTGGGAATGAAATCCTTTCTGTATCGCCTCAGGGTGTGGAACGAGAGGAATACCGTTATCAGAATATCTACCTTTCCGGATATTTTATTTTAAGAGACGGCAAAGTATTCAAAGAAGATTTCCGGGAATGGGATATGGGCTTTGATTTTTATGCGCCTCAGACTTTTGAGGATAAAAAAGGAAGAAGAATACTGATTGGCTGGATGGGAATGCCAGATGCGGAAGAAGAGTATGTAAATAATACGCTGGAGGAAGGATGGCAGCATTGTCTGACAGTTCCAAGAGAACTGAAATACTGTAACGGAAAAGTATATCAGTATCCTGTAGAAGAGCTGATGAATCTTCGGCGCTGGAAAAAAAAGCTTTGTGACGCAGACAGAGAAACAGAGACAGACGGCGCGTTTGATCTGGAACTTCAGGTTCAGAAAGGCCCTGCGAAAGTAGTTCTTGCAGATATTTTTAAGCTGGAATACAGGGACGGAATTCTGGTTCTGGAAATGGATCAGCAGGCAGGGGCAGGCCGCCGAACAAGAAAAGCCTGTATTGAAGAATTGAGGAGTATTCGAATACTTGCAGATACCTCTGCAGCAGAAATTTATGTGAATGAAGGAGAAGTGGTTTTCTCCGTAAGATTTTATGGAAAAGGAACAAAGCACAGGCTGAAAATAGAGGCGGAAGGATTCAGGGGAGGAATCTGGAAGCTGGAAAAAATGAACATTACAAGATGTTTATAACGGATTGACATTGTTTTTCAGGTTTTGTATAATAGCCACAGTTAAATAATTATGAAGGCAGGTATGTTGATGTCGGCAGTGTCTTGTAAAGACTGATAAACAATTGCATAGAAAAAGGATACATGCAGAACGTGTTTTATTTGTGTACCCTTTTTTCGGTATTCAGGATACCGGTTGTTTTTGCCTGCTGACAGCAGATATACGGAACATATGGATTTTCAGATAAATTTTGTATGCACAGTCCGGAGTATATTTCCAGAGAGATTTTTATACACAAAATTTATTTCTGATAAAAGAAATTCAGACGCAGTTTTTGTCAGTACAGGCAGAGACTGCGTTTTTGTATACGCTTTTAGCACGTTTTAAATATCTACGCACCGTGCAGGCATCCTGAATTGCTCAGTCTTTACACAGGGTATTTTTGATTTATAAAGCTTTCATAATTAAGGAGAACCGATTATCGTGATAAAAACAGAACATATTTTAGAATTTGATAAAATAAAAGAAACCTGGAAAACTTTTGCGCTGACAGAAAGTGCCAGAACAGAAATTGAAAAAACAGAGCCAATGATGTCAGAAAGAGAGGTTGCTGCCCGGCTGAGAGAAACCTCTGAAGCAAAGAATATGATAGAAAAGTTCGGACGGCCTCCGCTGGCAGCCATGAATAATATCCGGGAATGGATGCATATTGCGGAAACAGGTGGCTGTCTTACACCGGAACAGCTTGAGGAAGCAGAAAAAGCTCTTGTGGCAGTAGAGCGGATGAAAAAATATCTCTGTCAGGGAAAAAACTATAACATTCCTCTGGCATTTTATGAGGAAAATCTATATAGCTGTGAGGATATCCGGGAGGCTATCAGCCAGCAGATCCGGGGCGGTCAGGTATGCGACGGAGCATCACGTACATTAAAATCCTGCAGACAGGACATTGAAAAAGAAGAACGCGCCATGAGAGAAAAGGCAGACAATGCTCTCCGGGCAAACAAATCCTGTATGGCAGACAGCTTCAGTACACTTCGAAACGGACATATCTGCATTCCGGTAAAATCAGAGTTTAAAAGCAGGATCAAGGGAAATGTTATCGACCGTTCGTCAACAGGAAGCACTGTATTTATAGAGCCGACGGCCGCAGCCCGTCATTATGATGTACTTCAGCTTCTTTATATTGAGGAAGAAAATGAAGTGCGTCGTATTCTTTATGTACTTACAGATATGCTTTATCAGCAGAAGGAAGTAATTGAACAGGATCTGTGCATGATGGAAAAAATGGATTTTATTTTTTCCAAAGCAAAGCTCAGTCTGGAGTATGACGGAACGGAGCCGATTATTAACACAGAGCGGCGGATTATGATTAAGGATGGACGCCATCCTCTTATGGACAAAAATATCTGTGTTCCCCTGCAGTTTTCCATTGGCGGTGAGGTAAATGGAATTGTGATTACAGGACCGAATACAGGCGGAAAGACAGTTGCCCTGAAAACAGTTGCTCTGAACTGCATGATGGCCCAGTCAGGACTTCATGTAACCTGCAGACAGGCGGAAATCTGCATGAACAGTAATTTCCTCTGTGACATTGGGAACGGACAGAATCTGTCAGAAAATCTTTCTACATTTTCTGCTCATATAGCAAATGTGCTGGATATTCTGAAAAAAGCCGGAAGGGAAAGCCTGGTGATCATGGATGAGCTGGGATCGGGCACAGACCCTGCAGAGGGAATGGGAATCGCAGTGGCAATTCTGGAAGAGCTGAAAAGCAGTGGAGCGCTTTTTCTGGTAACAACGCATTATCCGGAGGTAAAGCAGTATGCAGACCGGACAGAAGGTATTCAGAACGCAAGAATGACTTTTAACCGGGAAACCCTGAAACCGGAATATCAGCTGGTGATCGGTGAGGCAGGAGAAAGCTGCGCCTTTTATATTGCAGGAAAAATGGGAATGCCGGAGCATATGATCAAAAATGCCGCTATGGCTGCATATGGAAAGGATGAGCTTCCTGAAGATCTCAGAAGTCTGACATCGGGAAATAAGTTAAGAAAAGAACATACAGGAAGAGTCCAAAAGCAGAAAAATACTTTGTCCACAATAAAAACAAAATTTCAGCCCGGAGACAGTGTTATGCTTTTGCCGGATAAAAAAATCGGAATTGTCTGTCAGTCGGAAAATGAAAAGGGTGTTTTAAGAGTCCAGCTTCCGGACAGAAAGATTTATATTAACCACAAAAGAGTAAAGCTTATGGTTGCGGCAGAAAAGCTTTATCCGGAGGACTATGATTTTTCTATTATATTTGATACGGTAGAAAATCGAAAGCTCCGTCATCAGCTGGATCGTGGAAAGATGATAGAAAAAGAAATTACATTAGAGTAAATGCATAAAAATCCTCCATTTACAGATACTATTTCCAGAATCGGAAAGTACAGTAAATGGAGGATTTTTATATGAAAGCTACGGGAATCGTAAGGCGTATAGATGACCTGGGCAGAGTGGTGATACCTAAGGAAATACGCAGAACATTAAGAATAAAAGAAGGAACTCCACTGGAAATTTTTACAGACAGAGAGGGAGAGATCATCCTGAAAAAGTATTCTCCTATTGGTGAACTCAGTACGTTTGCCAGAGAGTATGCAGAGGCTCTGGCACAGACAACAGGAGTTCTTGTCTGCATTACCGATCACGATCAGGTTGTGGCGGCTGCGGGACATGGAAGCAGAGAAATTGCAGGAAAAGAGATCAGCCGGCCTCTGGAGAAAGTTATTGCGGATAGGGAAGGCAAGTGTTTTAATCCTGGAGAAAAAGGAAAAGTTCCTGTTACAGACAGTCAGAAAGAAATTTTATATGCGCAGATCATTCAGCCAATCATTTGTGCCGGAGATGCCATAGGAGCGGTTATTCTTATTGGAAGAAGTGAAAAAGATATATTTGGAAATCCGGAGAAAATGCTGGTACAGACAGCAGCAGGCTTCCTGGGAAGACAGATGGAGCAGTGAGAATATCTTTTATCACGGCTGACGTTCGTTTATATGATCTGTCACTGATGATATAAGCATAGAAAAACCACCCTTATATCATATGGCTGTAAAACCCCATCAGAAGTGCGTCAGGAAGCATTGTCATCTGATGTATCCACAGAATACCCGATTCCTGAAAACAAACGGATAAGCAAATATAAAGAGAAATGGTGTGCATAGAAAAATGCCTGCACTTCAAAAGGAAATGCAGGCATCATCCACATCCGATTTTAGATATCTTAAAAGCAAGCACAAAAGTGATTTTTCAGCATTTCTCAGCAATTTCGTATATCAGTCGTTCAGTATCCTCCCATCCAAGGCATGGATCGGTGATGGAGCAGCCTGGAATCATATGATCGCTGATATCCTGGCGGCCTTCTAAGAGATAGCTTTCGATCATAACACCCTTTACAAGCTTTTTCAGGTCGGAATTGTAATTGCGGCTGTGAAGAACCTCACTGACAATACGGATCTGTTCTTTATACTGTTTGCCGGAGTTGGAGTGGTTGACGTCAACAATAACAGCCGGATTTTTGAGATTCCACTGATTATATAATTCTGCAAGGCGTACAAGCTCTTCATAGTGATAATTTGGCTGAGTCTGGCCGAATTTATTTACGCCGCCTCTGAGGATGGTGTGGGCAAGCTCGTTTCCGCTGGTAGCAACATCAAATCCCCGGTAAATAAAATGATGGGAATGCTGGGCAGCGGTAACGGAGTTTAACATAACAGAAAGATCTCCGCTGGTAGGATTTTTCATTCCCACAGGGATATCCATTCCACTTGCAGTAAGGCGGTGCTGCTGGTTTTCTACAGAGCGGGCGCCGATAGCTTCATAAGACAGAACATCGTCCAGATAGCTGCGATTTTCAGGATAAAGCATTTCATCTGCGGTAGAGAGTCCGGTTTCTGCCAACACACGGATATGCATTTTGCGGATGGCAATGATGCCTGCCAGGAGATCAGGAGCCTTGTCCGGTTCCGGCTGATGGAGCATGCCTTTGTAGCCGTCTCCTGTGGTGCGGGGTTTGTTGGTATAGACTCTCGGAATGATCATCAGTTTGTCTGAAACCCGGTCTGCAACATTTTTCAGCCGGTTTGCGTACTCACATACAGTATCCTCGTTGTCTGCAGAGCAGGGACCGACCAGAACAACAAATTTATCAGACTCTCCGGTAAAAATTTTGCGGATCTCGCTGTCTCTCAGAGATTTTACTGATCTGAGCTCATCCGTTAAGGGATACTGTTCCTTCAGCACATCAGGTAAAGGAAGCTGGTGGTTGATGTTCATTGACATGATAGATTTCCTCCGTAAGTAGATTAGTTATAAAATATTTAACTGTATATATGCTGCTGTGAAGGTTGTGAACAGTAATGTTTTGGTATACAGCAGCCAATCAAAATATGTTCTATATTATTTTTATAAAAACTTCAGTCTGCAGGGATTTGAGTTTCTGATAAAATAAAAGGAAAACCCTGCGGGACAGCGCTGCGCAGACAATATTAAAAATGATGTTTACGAAACATTGACAGTATATCACTTTAAATCGAAAAAGTCCACCGGATTTTCAAGCATATGATATTCTTCCAGAGTCAGACCGGTAAGTGAAAGGTAGGAAGCAAGAGATCTGGTTACATAACGGATATGCCAGGGTTCCCATGGGATGCCTGTGATATGCTCTTTGTTTTTTGGATATCGTATAATAAAACCAAAAAGCGCGGCATGGCGGTTCAGCCAGATGCCCTCTTTTGTTTCTGCAAAGGCTTCAGTCAGTTCCATCTGTACTGCAGGACAGGACATGTCCAGAGCAAGGCCGCTCTGATGTTCGCTGGATCCCGGAGGAGCAACCGAAGGTTTTCCTGTAAAAATTTCTTTTTGGCGGCTGTAAGAGCGGTAACCGGATATGCAGTACAGATTCAGTCCTTCGGAGCGGCTGCGGGTGATCAGCTCCAGAGCGGAGAGGGCAGTTTTTTCTTCCAGAAGGCGCTTGGGTTCTCCGGGAACAGCATCAAACGGCAGCCCGATATCAATCAGATGCTCCGGGATAAAATCTGCAGGAAGCGGATGCTCCCGGTTAATGAGAATCGTGTAGTCTTTGTCCATAAAAATCCCCCCTTACCTTTTATGATATGAAAGGCAGAGAGGGGATATGACCGTTTAATCAAGAGCTTTTTCGCTGATTTCTTCCAGAAGATTCTTTTTCAGATCATAAAGCTTCTGAGAAAGGTCTACATAAACCTTCTGGGGATTGACCAGACGGCGGGACTCATCCCAGAGGGTATCCTGTTCTTTCTGACAGTATTCGCGAAGCTCCATAACCTCAGGTGAGGTGTAAACCCGTTTTCCTTCCCGGATCACGGGGATAAGAAGTTCACGAAGTTCATAGGTACCGCCCAGAACCTTTGTCTTTTTCCAGGTATCTACCGGATCAAAGATGATCATAGTTTCTTCGGGATCAAAGCTTTCATCAGCCAGACAGATCAGATCAGCCTTTATTTTACCTGTTTTTTTACTGTAAATACGATAAACTGTTTTGTTTCCGGGATTTGTTACCTTTTCTGTATTCTCGGAAAGCTTGATTTTTGGTACGAAAGTATTACTGCCGGCATCTTTTACTGCGGCAAGCTTATAAACGCCGCCAAAAGCCGGGTTGTCTTTGCTTGTGATCAGATTGGTTCCCACGCCCCAGGAATTAATCTTTGCATCCTGAGTTTTCAGACTGTCGATCAGATATTCGTCCAGATCACTGGAAGCTGCAATAGTAGCGTCATCAAAACCGGCAGCAGCAAGCATTTTGTACGCTTCTTTGGAGAGATAGGCAAGATCGCCGCTGTCAATACGGATGCCGTATTTTGTCAGAGGAATCCCTTCCTCCCGCATTTCCTCAAATACACGGATTGCATTGGGAACACCTGATTTCAGTACATCATAGGTATCCACCAGAAGGATGCAGGAATCAGGGTACATTTTTGCATAGGTTTTAAATGCGGTGTATTCATCCGGAAAGCTCATGATCCAGCTGTGAGCATGAGTACCAAGAACAGGAACATGGAACATCTGACCTGTAAGAACATTGGAGGTTCCCACGCAGCCGGCGATCACAGCCGCGCGCGCGCCGTAAATGCCTGCATCAGGTCCCTGAGCGCGGCGAAGCCCGAACTCCATTACTCCGTCTCCGCGGGCCGCATAACAGACTCTTGCCGCTTTGGTGGCAATAAGACTCTGATGGTTAATGATATTAAGGATTGCTGTTTCTACAAGCTGCGCTTCCATAACAGGGGCAATTACTTTTACAATAGGCTCCCGTGGAAAAACAACAGTTCCTTCCGGAATCGCGTAAATATCCCCTGTAAAATGAAAGGTGCTGAGATATTCCAGAAAATCCTCCTGAAACATATTCAGGCTGCGAAGATAAGCCACATCTTCTTCTGTAAAACGAAGATTTTCGATATATTCGATCATCTGCTCCAGTCCGGCTGTAATGGCAAAGCTGCCTCCGCAGGGATTGGTACGGTAAAACATATCAAAGATCACGGTCTGGTTTGTCGGGTTTTTGAAGTAACCCTGCATCATGGTCAGTTCATAGAGATCAGTGAGCAGAGTGAGATTATTTGCTCTCATATAATGTCTCCTTTATTGAGAATGCTTTTTGCTTGTCTTATTATACTTTGCTGATTTAAAGAAATTATAGTATAAAAAACAGCATGTTTCAATAAATCTTTATAAAAAGAAAGCCTGTTCCAGGGGAGCGAAATGGTCTGCGAAAAATTTTTTGAAGAAATTTAAAAAAAATTAAAAAAAGGGGTTGCATTTTTTTTTAGACTATTATATAATACCACTTGTCGCAAGCGAGAAACGACAAACAAAACATAGGGCTATCGCCAAACGGTAAGGCAACGGACTCTGACTCCGTCATTTCAAGGTTCGAATCCTTGTAGCCCTGCTAAATGAGCATCTTTCAGTTTACTGGAAGGTGCTTTTTTGTATAATTGTCAGGTCGGCGGTTATGGCAGACAAAATACAGTTCCCTGAGACGGAAGATCTCAGGGAACTGTCCTGCAACTGGGTTAGTTGCTGTTCTGAGTACACATCTTTAAAAATTCTTCCATGGCCCGGCTGAGATAACGGCCTTTTTTCCAGTAAAAACAGATATTGCGGCAGTTGTCCTTCAGTGGCAGCTTGTAATAAACGATATTGGGATTTGGTGTAACCTTTGTTATCATGATATCTCCAATAAAGGAAATACCCATGCCGGAGCAGGTAACATTGTAAGAAGTCATCTGCTGATCCATTTCAAAGGCAATGACAGGTTCAAAGTGATTTTTGCGGCAGATTTCCAGAGCTCTTTTTCCAGTATCATTTTCCTGTTTCAGCATAATAAACGGCTCTTTTTTAAAGCGTGACACAGGAACAGAGGGAACCTGCGGATCCAGAAAATTTCCTGTCTGAATGTCAGAAACAGAAAGCTGAAAATCCTGAAGGCTGTCATTAACAGAAAAGGAGCCAGGCACAGCAAGAATAAGGTGCTCTTCCTGATAAAGAACGCTGTCAAAAATTTCCGGATTCAGGCTGGTATTATCCAGTACAAGATCAATACTTCCGCTCTGGAGCATTTCTGTAAGTTTTACTGTGGATTCTTCCACAAGTCTGATCTGAATCTGTGGATAAAGGGCTGCAAAATCAGCCATAAGCGGTGGAAGGATCCATGAAGAAAATAAATTACTGCCTCCCAGGACCAGAGTTCCTGTTTTCAGTCCTCCCCAGTCATTGATAAAGTCTGAAAAGTCTTTTTCTATATTCATCATACGTTTTACACAGCGGATATACTGTTCACCGCATTCAGTAAGTCCCAGCGGCTTAGTACTTCTGTCAAACACCGGATAGCCGATCCGGGCCTCCACACGCCTGACATTGGCGCTGAGAGAAGGCTGAGAAATAAAAAGATTGGCGGCAGCCTTTGAAAAACTTTTTTCTTTATAAACTTCATAAACGTATTCCATTCCCTGAAACATGACAGTTCTCCTTTATATAATTTGCAAACTATAATAATTATAAAAATATATGTATTTGATTATATATTAGCATATTACTATAATGAGGACAATGAAAATGAACAGGCATAAAATCAGCTGCTGTTAATGAAGGTTCATCAGCGAAGCAGTCCGGCAGGAACTTTATATGAAAAAAGCCAGGAACAGCGGACGGTGATCAGTATCTATGTGAAAAGCACCGGAATCAGCAGCAAATAAGAAAAGGCCTGACGGGATAAAAACCTGCGTTCACCAGACAGCAGGAAAAATGCAAAGGGAGAAGAACAATGAACAAAAATGGGGAAGCAGAGAAGAAACAGGATTATCGCGTAGAGAAGGATTCTATAGGAACAAAGGATGTTCCGCAGAATGTGTATTATGGAGTGCAGTCTCTCCGCGCAGCAGAGAACTTCCATATCACAGGGCTGAATATGCATCCTGAGATCATCAACAGTCTTGCGTATATTAAAAAAGCGGCTGCAATTACCAACTGTGAGATCGGTATGCTTGATAAAAAGAAGGCAAAAGCCATTGTACAGGCCTGTGATGAGATTCTGGAAGGAAAGCTTCACGGTGACTTTATTGTAGATCCGATTCAGGGCGGCGCCGGAACTTCCTTAAATATGAATGCAAATGAGGTTATTGCCAACCGCGCCATCGAGATTCTGGGAGGAGAAAAGGGTGATTATTCCATCATTAATCCCAATGATGATGTAAACTGTGGGCAGTCTACAAATGACGTAATTCCTACAGCCGGTAAGATGACCTCTCTCAGACTTCTGAAAAACCTGAAAAAAGAACTTCTTCGTTTACATAAAGCGCTTTGTGCAAAGGCAAAGGAATTTGATCATGTAATCAAAATGGGACGTACACAGATGCAGGATGCGGTTCCCATTCGTCTGGGCCAGGAATTTAATGCATATTCTGTTGCAGTTATGCGTGATATCCACCGTATGGACAGAGCGATGGAGGAAATGTGCACTCTCAATATGGGCGGAACTGCTGTGGGAACAGGAATTAATGCAGATGAAGCATATCTCAGAAGAATCGTTCCCAATCTGGTAGAGGTTTCTGATATGGAATTTGTGCAGGCCTATGATCTGATAGACGCAACACAGAACCTTGACCCGTTTGTGGCTGTGTCCGGAGCTGTAAAAGCCTGCGCGGTAACTTTATCCAAGATTGCAAACGATCTGCGCCTGATGTCATCCGGACCAAGAGCAGGTTTTGGGGAGATTAACCTTCCGGCTAAGCAGAACGGCTCTTCTATTATGCCGGGCAAAGTGAATCCGGTTATTCCGGAGGTGGTCAATCAGGTTGCATTTAATGTCATCGGAAATGACGTGACCATCACTATGGCGGCAGAAGCGGGCCAGCTTGAGCTGAATGCATTTGAGCCTATTGTATTTTACTGTATGTTCCAGTCTATTGATACGCTGGCTTATGCGGTTCAGACATTTGTGGATAACTGTGTAACAGGAATTACAGCAAATGAGACACGCTGCCGGTATCTGGTAGAAAACAGCGTGGGAATCATTACTGCGATCTGTCCTCATGTGGGATATCAGAAAGCTGCGGACATTGCCAAAAAAGCAATCAGGACAGGAGAGTCTGTCCGCAGTCTGATCCTGAAAGAAGGAATTTTAAATGAAGAGCAGCTTGACCATGTTCTTGACCCTGTAAATATGACAGAGCCGGGAATTTCAGGAAAAGAGATTCTCATGGCAAACGATAAATAAAAAACGAAATAAATTATAGATTTTGCAGAAAAAGTAAAAGGATCCCTTTTTGGCACTCAGAAAAATATCTGATGATGCCGGAAAGGGATTTTTGTGTACAGGTTATGACCAGGTTATTGTGAAGGTCGTGGACAGTGACGTGAAATTTGCTCTTGCAGGGTATAACTTCAGTGGATATAATTAAGAAAAAATGTATTGAAACAGAAAAGAGGACGTAATATGGCATACAGTTTCAGCGGAAGAGTCCGCTACAGTGAAATCGGAGAAAACGGTCTTTTAACTTTGCCGGGGATACTGAATTATTTTCAGGACTGCAGTACTTTCCATTCAGAGGCAGCAGGGCTTGGGGTAAAGGTTCTGAAGGAAAAAAATAAATTCTGGGTACTTTCTGCATGGCAGGTGATCATAAACCGTTATCCGTATCTGGGAGAAGAAATCGTTACTTCAACATGGCCCTACGGGTTCCGGGGATTTATGGGATTCCGTAATTTTACCATGGATACAGCAGAAGGGGAGCGGCTTGCCTACGCCAATACGTTCTGGACGTTTATTGACGGGAAAAACGGACTGCCCTGCAAGCTTAGCGCTGAATATACAGAGGGATATGGTCTGGAAGAAAAGCTGGATATGGAATATGCATCCAGAAAAATAATCCTGCCGGAGACTTTTGCGGGAGAGGAAGCTTTTCCTGTACAGAAACATCATCTGGATACCAATCACCATGTAAACAACTGCCAGTATATTCAGATGGCAATGGATTATCTTCCTCTGGATTTTAAAATCAGGCAGATGCGGGCTGAATATAAGCAGCAGGCCCGGCTTCACGACACAATCTGTCCGGAAAAGTCAGTAGATGGGGATAAAATTGTGATTAAACTGAATGATACAGAGGCAGAGCCGTATGCGGTAGTGGAGTTTGTGAGGTAGAAGATCAGAGGATTTGTAATTAATTACAGTATTTTATGGGGAGCTCGGTTTTACTTGTTTGCTATGCCTGAAAAATATATACTCTGTTTAATAATCATATTCTATAGGCAATATTTTCTGAATACGAAGATATTAAAATTATCTCGTTAGATGAATTGATTTTATATCAGTGGGATTTTGACCTATACACACCAAAACATCTGGCAGAATAGCACCGTGGGAACAGTTATGAGATCAGTATAATAAATAGGATTTTCCAGAAATATATTGGCTTGCTATAAAGAAAGGTATATACTGTAAGCAGGTGTTTTTTAGGTGTAAAATTGTTATTGTTCATATGGCATTATCCTGCGAGACGTTTTGATATGTATAAGACAAAATCCCGAGATATACAGGGCAAAATGCCATCACTGAGGGTGATTTGGAATGTGTTTTGACCAAGTTACTGTGAGTAGAGAGAACAATAACGTAAAACTTATTCAGGAGGAGAGAACAATGCTGGAAAAATTAAAAGAGGAAGTTTATAAGGCGAACATGGAACTGCCAAAATATGGACTTGTAACCTTTACGTGGGGAAATGTCAGCGGAATCGACAGAGAAAAGGGATTATTTGTGATTAAACCAAGCGGTGTGGATTATGACAAACTGACGCCGGAGGATATGGTGGTAGTTGACCTTCAGGGAAATACGGTAGAAGGAAAGTATAATCCGTCTTCTGATACAGCCACTCATGTGGTTCTGTATAATGCATTTCCAAATATCGGAGGAATCGTACATACGCATTCTTCCTGGGCAACAAGCTGGGCTCAGGCTGGAAGAGGGATTCCCTGTTATGGGACAACTCATGCAGACTATATTTACGGAGAGGTTCCATGTGTGCGCAACCTGACAAAAGAGGAAATTGAGGAGGCCTACGAGAAAAATACAGGCGTTTTGATTGCCGACTATTTTAAGGATAAGGATTATGAGGCTGTTCCGGCAGTTCTCTGTAAAAATCATGGTCCTTTTACCTGGGGTAAGGATGCCCATGAGGCGGTGCATAATGCAGTAGTTCTGGAAGAGGTGGCAAAAATGGCAAGCCGATGCGAGCTTATTAACCCACAGGTAAAGCCAGCTCCCCAGGAGCTTCAGGACAAGCATTATTATAGAAAACACGGCGCAAATGCATATTACGGACAGAATGTAAAATAAAAAATTAGAAGGGCTATCGCGTTTTTGATTGCGATAGTCCTTCTAACATTAAAAGATATATTTATTTTGCTTTTCCTCTTGTATCGGCAAGAACTGATACCACAATAATTACACCTTTTAATACTTGTTGCCAATATGTGTTCATACCCACAAGGGTCATGCCGTTTGTTAAAACAGTGAGGAGAAGTACACCAACAACAGTTCCCATTACTTTACCTCGTCCACCCGACATGCTTGTGCCACCAACAACAGATGCTGTGATACAGTCCATTTCAAAGTTAAGACCTGCTGATGGCTGTCCTGATCCAAGTCGTGTTGTAACGATCAGACCGGCGATTGAAGTAAGTATACCCATAATTACATATACAAGAATTTTCACTTTTACAACCGGAATGCCTGACCAGCGGCTTGTTTCCATATTTCCGCCAACCGCATAAATATAACGTCCAAAACGGAATTTTGTTGTCAGCATAACACCAAAGATAATTGCAATGATCATGATAATAACTGGAATCGGTACAGGTCCTATATAACCAGTTCCAATTTTAGTAAAGTTATCATTTGACCATACAATTGAATTTCCACCTGTAATAATATATGCCAAGCCTCTAAGGATTGTCATGCTTGCCAGAGTAGCAATAAAACCAGGAAGACATCCTACAGCACAAAGAATTCCGTTACAAAGACCAACTAATGCACCAACAAGAATTGCTGCAAGTACTGCAAGCAGTACACTATTGGTGTTTTTACACACAACCGCACCTACCAGACCAGCTGCACAGACAAGCGATCCTGCTGACAGATCAATTTCTCCAATAATAATGATCATTGTCATTCCAACTGCTGCAATGGCAGTAAAAGATGCCTGTCTTAAAATATTAGTAATGTTATTGACAGAAAGAAACTGTGGGTTCATAATTGTCCATACTACGCAAAGTAAAAGTACAACTCCCACTAAGAGAAGTTCTCTTAATCCATTAATATTTATTTTCTTTTTCTTCATTTTTTTACACCTCCAAATGCGGCCTGCATAATATTATTTCTTGTCACTTCTTCTGCGGTCAATTCCCCTGAAATACTTCCTTCATGCATAACAAGAATACGGTCGCTTACCTGCATTACTTCAGCCATTTCTGAAGAGATCATAATAATACTCATTCCTTGTTCTGTCATTTTACGCATCAAATTATAAATTTCACTTTTTGCTCCAATATCAATTCCTCGAGTAGGTTCATCCATGATTAAAATATTGGGTTCCATCGCAAGCCATTTTGCGATAACGACTTTCTGCTGATTTCCACCACTTAATTCTTTTACTTCTTGTTCTTCGTTACGAAGGTTGATTCCAAGATCTGAAATAAATGTTCCCGTGATATTTTTCAGTACTTTTTTATCTATACAAAAAACAATAATTATTTCGACATATTTCCTCATAATACGCAGAATTTTAT
>ERZ894183.707-NODE-707-length-23600-cov-13.832024_pt1 | contig 23600 bp, 15 predicted proteins | sample MGYA00380279_ERZ894183 | MGnify/ENA primary metagenome ERZ894183 (study PRJEB32331, sample SAMN06328422) | human gut metagenome | biome: human gut microbiome; feature: stool | host: Homo sapiens | collected 2013-06-26 ... | reverse complement strand
TCTTTGTACCGGCTGGTGCACGTTGGAATGAGATCGCAAAAAAAGCACATACGCCAGAGATTGGTACAGTTATCGATGATGCCATGCGTGCCATCGAAAAAGAAAATAAGCGTTTGAAAGATATTTTGCCTAAGAACTTTGCACGTCCGGAACTGGACAAGCGCAGACTAGGAGATGTGGTAGATTTATTTACCAATATTCAGATGATCGAACACGGCAGCGAGAAAGACATCCTGGGACGCACTTACGAGTATTGCCTTTCTATGTTTGCTGAACAAGAAGGCAAACGTGGCGGCGAATTCTTTACACCATCCTGCGTAGTACGCACCTTGGTAGAAGTATTGAAACCTTTCAAGGGCCGAGTATATGACCCTTGCTGTGGCTCAGGCGGTATGTTTGTTCAGTCTGCAAAATTTGTTGAGAATCACAGTGGTAACATCAGTAACATTTCTATCTACGGCCAGGACTCAAACCCTACTACATGGAAGATGGCACAGATGAACCTTGCTATTCGTGGAATTGAACCAGATCTTGGAGCCTATGCTGCAGATACGTTTCTAGATGATCGCCATCCAACATTGCGAGCAGATTATATTATGGCTAATCCTCCGTTTAACCTTTCCGATTGGGGATTGGATAAACTAAAAGAAGATCAGAGATGGAAATATGGAACACCACCAGCAGGAAACGCCAACTTTGCATGGCTTCAACACATGATTTTTCATCTTGCACCAGCAGGTCGTATTGGTATGGTATTAGCGAACGGTTCACTATCTTCCCAGTCAGGTGGAGAGGGTGATATTCGTAAGAACATTATCAATGCCGATTTAGTTGAGTGCATTGTTGCAATGCCTACTCAGCTATTCTATACAACGCAGATTCCTGTTTCGCTCTGGTTTATCAATAAACAGAAGAAACAACCAGGAAAGACTTTATTTATTGACGCTCGCAAGATGGGAACGATGGTGAGCCGTAAGCTTCGAGAGTTGACAGATGGTGATATCAAGAAGATTGTAGATACCTATGAAGCTTTTGTAGACGGAACACTTGAAGATGTTAAAGGCTTCTGCGCCGTTGCCGATTTGCAGGAAATTGAAAAGCAAGACTTTATCCTTACTCCGGGCAGATATGTAGGCATTGAAGAACAAGAAGATGACGATGAGCCATTTGAAGAAAAGATGGATCGGTTAACATCTGAACTTGCGGAAATGTTTGCAAAGTCACATGAGCTGGAGGGAGAGATCAGGAAGAAGCTGGGGGCGATCGGATATGAGCTCAAGCAATGAAATAATGTATTGTTTGATTTTTGATACGAATGCTCTGTTTCAAGCATATGAAAAGAAAGCAGATTTCACAACGTTTAGCTTTAATTCAACATTTGAAAATGTAATTGATATGATTAATCAGCTTGATATATATAATCAGGTAACCATAGCAATTCCATCAGTTGTCTGGAGCGAAATGGAAAAGCAGATTATAGAAAAGCATGATGAATTACTTATAGCTTATAAAAACACGATATCGAAGAAACGGTTCCCTGAGTATTCTATATATGAGAATCCGGAAATAAATTATCCGGAATACATACAAACTAAGATTGAGGAATATAAGAAGGAAATCTCAGAAGGGTTGAATGAAGTTATAGAGATACCGATTGCTTCTAATAATAGATTTGAAAGTATTGTAAATCGTGCATTTAGTAAGTTGCCTCCTTTTGAAGGAAAAGACAAAAAGTCTGATAAAGGATTTAAAGATGCATTGTTATGGGAAAGTGTTTTGGAATTTGCCTTAAAACACCGCAATTCAAAAATTATATACTATTCCAAAGATAATGCTTTTGGAGAATTTCTGCTAAAGGAGTTTGCGGAAAATGTATCAGATTCATCACTGTTCATATGCAAAAATGAAAATGAAGTTAAGGTACAGTTAGAAGCGTGGGCAAAAGAAATTGACAAATATTCGTATCAACCAATTGAAGATTATGATGAAAATAAGGAAATTGTTGATTGGTTAAATTCTGGAGATTTTTCTGTGCAGATAATAGAGCGAGACTTTGGTCTTGTTGAAAGAGGACGGTTGATTACTTCAACTACAGCTCATTTGATTAGCATTGATAATATTGAATCCTTGAATTCGGACGAGAATGGAATTGAATATTATATTGAAGCAGCTTTGCAGTTTATATACGAATTGAAGGATGGAGGAAAAACTCAGGACACAATTAACGTAGGAATAGATGTTAAGATGCTGGATGATGCTACTTATTCGGTTGAAGATGCTTATAGAACGGATGAAGATGAAACTGAAAGTGAGAGTTAGCTTATGAATACAGGACAAGAAAGAATAAACGAATTTGTAATTCGTGAAAAACTGGAGGCGATTAGGTATGAAATCTGAATGGACAAAAAAGAAGCTTTCTGATATTGCAGATTTCAATCCGAGAGAAACAATAAAAAAAGGTGCTATAGCTAAGAAAATCCCTATGGATGTGCTCCGCCCATTTTATCGAGATATTCCATATTATGTTGAAGAATGTTTTTCTGGTGGTACGAAGTTCCGTAATGGAGATACAATTATGGCACGAATTACGCCGTGTTTAGAAAACGGAAAAACAGCTCAGGTCTCAATCTTAAATGATGGAGAAGTTGGCTTTGGCTCAACGGAGTATATCGTATTCCGAGCAAAAGAAGGAATCGCTGATAAGGACTATTTGTACTATCTCGTTTGCAGCCCAGAAGTAAGAGAACCGGCAATAAAATCTATGGTCGGTTCATCTGGACGACAGCGTGTGCAGACGGATGTGGTAAAGAATCTTGAAATTGATGTTCCACCATTAGTCGAACAAGAAAAAATCGGCTTATTTCTGAAGGCGTTTGATGATAAAATTGCACTCAATGATAGGATAAACAAGAATTTAGCAGCTTAAAGATTCAGATCTGAAACATTGATCTCGCCGGACATCAGCTTTGGCAAAAGAGTGTCTCTCAATTCGGCTAACTTAACATTTTGAGCACAGTTTTTAAGAATAGTAGTGAATAAAGGTTGCACCCATTCTCCGAATTCTTTTACTTTTGAATTCTCAGGAGAAAATATCCATATATCTTTCACATTTTGCTGGTTAATACCAGGAACTGCGGCTTTTCCACCGTTACTGGCGAGCCAATGATATGCATAATCTGTCTGCATAAAGAAATAAGCAAACTCATTAAAGCCTTTATCGCCGAAGTCAAGCTTGAAAACATGTTCATTGATGAAGAATTTCTGATATGGAAAGCCTTCGCCAAACATTGAAAAGTGTGGAATAAATGTTCCAGGTTTTCCGCCATCTTTATATAACAAGAGTTCATAGCCGTTTATCGCTCCAGTTTTCATTTTTGCTGCAAACTCTTCAGGTATAAATTTGGCAGATGAGAAATTTACAACTCCAAGCTGTTTAACATTCTCCGCACCTATACTTGGTACTCCAGATGCAACAGCACCACCCTTAGGACGTTTGCCAGTTTCTAATACATGGGGGATATTAGCAATTTGAACCATTTGCAGCGATGCTGGTGCATAGATGCCTGTCGGCGTTTCAATTAAAGGTTCGTCAAATGGATCAAAATCCTCGAACCATGACTTAAAAACGGCTTTTGCTTGCTGCTCTAAATTCTTGTTTAACCTAAATACTCCCACCAACGGCGGGAGATAAAGCCAACGGAACTGCCGTTGAGTCGTTCTTTGGAAAATATATTTGAAGGAGAATGACCTATGAAACAACAAATTATTTTAGAGGCGATGCAGCAAATGCTACCATACCTCGACAATGCCCAAATGCAGCAGTTGCAAAAGGTGCTTGAAAACACACTGTTTGGCTGCGAGATTACAGCACAGACAGATAAGAAGGATACGAATGATAACCCAAAGCTGATAGACGCTTTTGTTTCAGCAAAGCGGATTGAAGGATGCTCAGAGAAGACTTTGAAGTATTATCGAACAACCATTGAAACGATGGTAGCTTCTACAGACAAACGTATTCGTCATATTCAGACGGAAGACCTGCGTTCATATTTGACAGATTATCAGAGCAGGAATCAGTCTAGCCGTGTGATGATTGACAATATCCGCAGGATTTTATCCAGTTTTTTCTCTTGGTTGGAGGATGAAGATTACATTTTGAAAAGTCCTGTTCGCCGTATCCATAAGGTGAAAACGGCAACTAATATCAAAGAAACTTATACAGATGAGGATTTGGAGAAAATGCGTGATAGCTGCACAGAACTTCGGGATTTAGCGATAATTGATATGCTTGCTTCTACTGGAATGCGTATCGGTGAAATGGTTTTGCTAAACAAAGCAGACATCAATTTTAACGAGCGTGAATGTGTAGTATTCGGTAAGGGTGATAAGGAACGCATTGTTTATTTTGATGCTCGGACAAAGATTCATTTGCAAAACTACATTGATAGCAGAATGGATGATAATCCGGCATTGTTCGTCACTCTGCGCTCTCCGCATGAGAGAATCAAGATAGGCGGTATCGAATCTCGCCTGCGCGAAATGGGTAAGCAGTTGGATATTCAAAAAGTCCATCCGCATAAGTTTCGTAGAACACTTGCGACGATGGCGATAGATAAGGGAATGCCTATAGAACAGTTACAGCAACTCTTAGGGCATAAACGAATAGATACGACCTTGCAGTATGCAATGGTCAAGCAGAGCAATGTTAAGTTGGCTCATAAGAAATATATTGGTTAGATAGGGAAAGGTGATTATATGCAAATTGGAGAAGTGGCTAGCTTTCAAAATGGATATGCATTTAAGTCAAAAGATTTTGTACAGGATGGAAAGTATAAAATTATCAAGATTAAAGAATTAAAGGATGGTAAGGTTAGATTCTTTAATGATAGTGCATCAGTAAATGTTGATGATGAATGGATTATTGAAAAATACATAGCAGAAAAGGGAGATGTTTTGTTTGCGCTCACGGGGGATCCTGTTAATAAAAACAATCCCCTGAGTTGGGTAGGTAGAGTTTCTGTATATGAAGATGATCAATTGGCATTACTTAATCAACGAGTATGCAAACTGGTTCCAAAGGAAGGACTTAATGCCAAATATATTTACTATTACTTCCGTGCATTCGATAATTTTTATGCTTTGGCATCTATTGCAAAAGGAAGTGCAAGTCAGGCTAATATATCTACAAAAGATATAGAGGCGATGGAAATAGCATTACCATCTTTGAATATACAAAATAAAATAGTTTCGGTATTAGATTCTATTGAAGAAAAGATTAACCAAAATAATAAAATAAACAAGAATTTAGAGCAGCAAGCGGTTGTGTTATTTCGCTCTTGGTTTACTACATTTTGCTTATCTTCTAACAAACCTCGTGTGAACTCTGAGTTTGGAGAAATACCAGAGGACTTCGCAGTTGTTAAGGTAGGCAGTTTGCCTATGCTCGTAACAGACTATGTGGCCAATGGCAGCTTTGCGTCTTTAAAAGCAAATGTCAACCTATATCAAGAGCCAAACTACGCTTATTTCATCAGAAACACCGATTTGAAGTCGGGCTCCTTTAGCGTCTTTGTGGACCAGCATTCCTATGAGTTCTTATCCAAATCTACTCTATATGGCGGAGAGATAATCATTTCCAATGTTGGTGATGTGGGTAGTGTATTCCTCTGCCCGAAGCTGGATGGTCGCATGACCCTCGGAAATAACATTATTATGCTTAGACCAGAGGATGACCATTTGCGCTACTACCTTTATATTTGGTTTAAGTATCTCCAAGGTCAAGCGCTCATCCAGGGAATAAAAGGAGGATCTGCTCAGCCCAAATTTAATAAGACAGATTTCAAGAATACCTCTGTTTTGATTCCTCCAAAGGATATACTCACTCGATTCCATGAGACTGTAGCTCCAATGTTTGAAATGATCTCGCAGAGACAAACTGAAATTGCCCATCTTGCAGATTTACGCGATACATTATTGCCAAAGCTGATGTCTGGCGAGATCGATGTTTCAGATCTGAATCTTTAAGCTGCTAAATTCTTGTTTACCATAGAAACATAACGAAAAATACAGGAGGTTGAATATGCCGAGTTTATTTACAGAAGATACATACGAACAAGCAATCATTGAATTGTTTGAAAACATGGGCTATGACCACCTCTACGCTCCCGATTTTGATAGAGATTATACCAGTCCGCTTCTGGACTCTATTCTGAGAGATAGCTTGGTGCGTATCAACCGTGGTCTACCTGTAGAAGCTATAGATGAGGCACTAGCCAAATTGAAGAATTTTGATACTGGAAGTCTGTTACAGAAGAATATCATTTTCATGGATTATCTGCAAAATGGCATTACGGTTAAGTTCTTTGTAAAGGGCGAAGAACAATCATCTATTGTACGTTTGATTGATTACGCCAACGTGAAGAACAACTCTTTCTATGTGGTAAATCAGTTTACGTTTTTAGAAAACGGAAATAACCGTCGTCCAGATATTATTTTATTTATTAATGGATTGCCTCTTGTTTTGATGGAATTGAAGAGCCCGGCTAAGGACGAGGTAGGAGCTGAGAATGCCTACCATCAAATCCGCAACTACATGCAAGATATTCCATCTATCTTTTATTACAATGCAATTTGTGTAATTAGCGACTTGTCTACGAATAAGGCCGGAACTATTACCTCCGGATTAGATCGTTTTATGGAATGGAAAACCAAAGACGGTAATTACGAAGATACTGCGTACGCTTCCTTTGAGACCTTCTATGAAGGTATGTTCCAAAAAGAACGTCTACTTGATATTTTGAAAAACTTTATTCTTTTCTCAGGCATCAGCAATAGTCGTTTCAAAGTGTTAGCCGGATACCATCAGTATTTTGCTGTTCGCAAAGCGATAGATAAAGCAAAGGTGGCAACGAAGACCGATGGCAAGGGTGGTGTGTTCTGGCATACACAAGGATCTGGTAAGTCATTGTCGATGGTATTCTATGCACATTTATTGCAAGATGCATTAGATAATCCAACTATCGTAGTTATGACAGACCGTATTGATCTGGATGATCAGCTTTATGCACAGTTCTCACAATGCGCAGATTTCTTGCGTCAGACACCGGTACAGGCAGAAAGCAAGGAACATTTGAAGTCACTTCTTGATGGCAGAAGTGTAAATGGAATTATATTTACAACAATGTTCAAGTTTGAACGTGGAGAGAAAGCTTTGTCAGAACGCAGAAACATTGTTGTTATGGCAGATGAAGCACATCGTGGGCAGTATGGTTTTGATGAAAAAATCGTTATGTCAGAGAATGAAAACGGTGAAAAGGAAGCGCATACTGTAATTGGTAATGCTCGTATTATCCATGACGCATTGCCGAACGCTACATTTATCGGATTTACCGGTACACCGATTTCAGCCAAAGACAGAAACACTCGTGAAGTTTTTGGTGATTATATTGATGTCTATGATATGACACAGGCCGTGGAAGACGGTGCTACTCGTCCGGTTTATTATGAAAGCCGAGTTGTTCATTTGAAGTTGGATGAGAACACATTGGCGTTAATTGATTCTACTTATGATGTCTTAGAGCAGCAGTCCGATGCACAAACAATCGAGAAGAGCAAAAAAATGCTTGGTCAAATGGAAAGCGTGCTGGGAGCTGATTCTACGATAGAATCTCTTTGTGATGATATTGTTGAACATTACGAAAAATATAGAGCAAACCTTCTGACGGGTAAAGCCATGATTGTGGCGTATTCTCGTCCGATTGCAATGAAAATATATCGCCGAATCTTGAAAATTAGACCTGAATGGACGGATAAAGTAGGTGTAGTTATGACTGGCGGCAACAACGATCCGGAAGATTGGAAAGAGATTATCGGAACAAAATCGCACAAAGAAGAGCTCGCAAGGAAGTTTAAAGATAACAATGACCCGATGAAGATTGCCATTGTAGTTGATATGTGGCTCACCGGTTTTGATGTACCTTCTTTGGCTACCATGTATGTGTATAAGCCGATGCATGGTTATAACTTGATGCAGGCTATTGCTCGTGTTAACCGTGTATTCAAGGATAAAGAGGGCGGATTGATCGTAGACTATGTTGGAATTGCATCAGCTTTAAAGGCTGCAATGAAGGAATATACGAAACGCGATCAGTCTAAATACGGTGATATGAACATTGCAAAGATGGCATATCCGAAGTTTCAGGAAAAGCTGCAAGTTTGCAAGGATTTATTGCATGGCTTTGATTTTAACGGATTTATAGGTGGCTCTCCACTTACAATGGCTAAGCTTATTACGGGTGGCGTAAACTTTATTCTCGATGCAAGTGTACCAGAAAGAAAAGATTTGTTCTTGAAGGAAGCCATGCTTTTGAAACAATCACACTCGCTTTGTTCCAGTATGACAACAGAGCAGGAACGCCATGAAGCGGCTTATATGGAGGCTTTGCGTTCTACTGTTATTAAGATCACGTATGGTGGAACAGGTGGAAAAAGTTTGTCGCTTACTGAGATTAATGATCAAATCAATGAACTTTTGAAAGCGGCAGTACAGAGCGAAGGTGTCATCAGCTTATTTGACAGCAGCAAGAGTGGCGGTGAAAATTTCAGCCTGTTTGATCCAGCAGTCCTGGACGAAATCTCTAGAATGAAGGAAAAAAATATAGCTGTCGAGATTTTGAAAAAACTTATGGCTGAGCAAGTGGCTCTTTACAAGAGAACAAATGTGGTACAGTCACAAAAATTCTCGGAGAAGATAGCACAACTGATGAACTCTTATTATAACGGACTAATCACCAATGAAGAGGTTATTAAAGAACTTCTGAAAACTGCAGAAGAGATTACAAATCTCTATAAGAATGGTTAGGAACTTGGACTTTCACAAGAAGAGCTGGCATTTTATGATGCCCTTACAAAACCGGAGCATATCAAGGATTTTTATAAGAATGATGAATTGATTGCTTTGACAAGAGAACTTACAGAAATGCTTCGTAAGAATCGCACTATCGATTGGCAGAAGAAAGAAACTGCTAGAGCGCAGATGCGTAAGATGGTTAAGCGACTCCTTAAGAAATATAAGTATCCGCCGGAAGACTATGATTTTGCAATAAGCACAGTAATTAGTCAGTGTGAGCTTTGGACGGATAATGTGGAACCACGAAAAGAGGAAAAACTCTATAAATATGTATCTGAAATAGAACTAAGCAAGGTGGCAGAGGATACGGTTTCTTATGGAGAAAAGAAGTAATGGAGGTGCGATATGGATGCACGTAAAGGCAATATTTATGAGATATTGAACGGAAATAAGCAATTCTTGATTCCGGTTTATCAGAGATTCTACAGCTGGGATATAGATCAGTGTAAACGACTTTGGAACGATATTGTAGAGATGCAGAGAAAAGGTAAAGTGGGCCATTTTGTAGGTTCTATTGTTAATATTGCTGAACAGGCAATGCCAACAGGTGTTCAGAAATATATGATTATTGACGGCCAACAGCGAATGACTACCTTAACACTGCTTCTTCTGGCTTTGCGCAATTATGCAATAAAGAATCCGAATGACACAACAATCAATGCTCGTCGTATAGATAATATGCTTCTAAAAAACGAGTATGAAAGTGGTGATGAACGATATAAGTTACTGCTGACTGAAACAGATAGAGATATTCTTATAAGCCTTGTTGAGGAAAAGCCAATTGCAGAATGCACTAGATCAAGACTGATTGAAAATTACAATTTTTTTGCTGGAAAACTCGCTGATAAAGAAATTCAGCCTGCAGAGGTATATGAGTCAATTGGAAAATTACAAATTGTTAATATCACATTAGATCGTGCTGTTGACGATGCACAGGCAATTTTTGAAAGTTTGAATTCTACTGGTAAGGAACTTTCTGAATCTGATTTGATTCGTAACTATGTTTTGATGGGATTAGAGCCATCTGAACAAACTTATGTATATGAACATCTTTGGCGGCCTATGGAACAGCTGTTTATCTATGAAACGCAAGGAACGGTAATGGATGCTTTCTTCCGCCATTACTTGACCATGAAACTTTCTCGTATTCCAAAGCAAGGACGTGTATATGAAGAATTTAAATTGTATCATTTGAATTGTGAATTTGGAACTATCAGAGAATTATGTCAAGATTTGCTTGAATATGCAAAATATTATACAAATATTGTATTCAAGCGAAATACTGACACGGATTTAAAGAAGTTATATGAGGACATTATCGATTTAAGAATGGAAGTATCTTACCCGTTCTTGCTGAAAATTCATCATGACTGCGTAGAAGGACTAATTACATCAGATGAACTGAAGAAAATTTTGAAGCTTTGTATTAGCTATGTTCTGAGACGTGCAATTTGTGAGATCCCGACCAACTCAATGAACAAAACCTTTGCAACATTGAAGAATTATATTAGACCAGATAATTATCTGAATTCTATTAAGGCATTTTTTGTGATGCAGGATACATATAAAGAATTCCCAGATGACGATAAGTTTGAAGGTGCATTTGTAAGCCGTGATATTTATAATATGCGTGCTAGAAATTATATTCTCAGTCGTTTGGAAAACTTTGAAAACAAAGCTCCAATTATAATAGAGAATTACACCATTGAGCATATTATGCCGCAGAACAAAAATCTTTCTTTAGAGTGGCAAGCTGATCTTGGTACTGAGTGGCAAGAGGTTCAGAAAAAGTATTTACATACAATTGGCAATCTTACTTTGACTGCATATAATTCTGAAATGAGTGACAGGCCTTTCTTGGAAAAGATGGATATGCCGGGTGGATTCAAAGAAAGTGCACTTAGGCTTAATAAATATGTGGTTTTGCAAAATAAGTGGAATGAAAAACATATCCAAGAGAGGGCAAACGAATTAGCAAAAAAAGCAGAATCTATTTGGCCATATCCAACTTTAACAGTTGCAGAACTTGCGCCATATCAAGTAGAAGATAAAACAGTGCAGAAATATTCCTTGGAAACATATGATGTGAATGCTTTTACAAGAATACTATTCGAGTCTTTAGATAAGCGCATTATGAACTTATCCCCTGCGGTTAAGAAGGAATATAAAAAGTTGTATGTTGCCTATAAACTGGATACTAATTTTGTTGATATTGTTTTTCAGAAACAAAGATTGCGTATCTCGATTAATATGAAGTTTTCAGAGATTAATGACCCTAATGGTATTTGCAAAGATATTACTGGCTTAGGACGTTGGGGAAATGGCGATGTAGAATTGTTTATGGAGCATCAGGATGAATTAGATCAAATCATGGAAATCGTGAAACAATCCTTTGATGCACAGGCAGAATAATGATTTTGGAACGTTAAAGGAGGCCTCTTATTTGAAAAAGAAAAAAGATGAAATAACCATTCGTTCCAGCGCTGCAGAATACCTGACTTATGTTGCCACAGTTGGTGATCAGCAGGACAGTATTGAGATGCGCTATGAGGATGAGAATATCTGGCTAACACAGAAGATGATGGCAACGTTGTATGGTGTAGATGTTCGTACAATTAATGAGCATATTAAGAAAATTTATTCTGATTCGGAACTTGAGGAAGATGCAACTATCCGGAATTTCCGGATAGTTCAAACCGAAGGCTCGCGTCAGGTTACTCGTGATACGAAACATTATAATCTTCAAATGATTATTGCTGTTGGTTTTAAGGTGAACAATGAACGAGCAGTGCAGTTTCGTAAGTGGGCCAATGGCATCGTAAAGGACTACACCATCAAAGGCTGGGCCATGGATGACGAGCGCCTGAAAAATGGTGGATCCGTGCTTACAGTAGAATACTTTGACCGTTTGCTTGAGCAGATTCGAGAAATTAGACTGTCAGAGCGTAGATTCTATCAGAAGATAACGGACATCTATGCCACAGCTCTTGATTATGACCGCACAGCAAAAACGACAAAGCAGTTCTTTGCCAAGGTGCAGAACAAGATGCATTATGCAGTTCACGGACATACGGCAGCAGAGTTGATTTATGAGCGAGCAGATGCTGACAAGCCACATATGGGGCTGACCACGTGGGCAGCAGCACCGGAAGGAAAGATTGTAAAAAGTGATGTGAGTGTTGCGAAGAATTATCTTTCAGAGCAGGAAATGCGTTCATTAGAGCGTATCGTTTCGGCATACCTGGATCTGGCAGAGGATCGTGCAGAGCGTCACATTCCGATGACAATGGAGGACTGGGCAAAGCGTTTGGATTTATTTCTGATGGCTGATGACAGAGAGGTTCTTCAGGACGCAGGCAAGATCACAGCAGAGATTGCCAAGGCGAAAGCCGAGACTGAATTTGAAAAATATCGTGTTATTCAGGACAGATTATTTATGTCTGATTTTGATAAGTATATGCTGGAATTGGAAGAAAATGCGAAGAAGTAATAGAATTGCTTATCTGTTTTAATGCGAATTTTCCAGCATAATAAGGTCGAGTGCATGGAAGGCAGGCCATCAGTTAGGTCTAAAAATAGCCGTTGACCTGCTTTTGTAGGAAGAACGGACAAGGTTGAGGCGATGGCGTTTTCTCGGAAGATTTGACTTTTATGTTGGAATCACTATAATAGTAGAAACGAATAAAAAAGTTGAACTTTTTCCGTAAACGGGCGAGGTTCAGGCTGCGATATTGATAGCGAAATGTATCGAGATATTTTTGCTACAGAATTTGTAGATATGTTTCCGCAAACAAACGGAGATATTTGGGTACATGCCATATTAGCCTGGATAGGTTGTCGATGACTGACATCAATCCGGACCTATCGAGCCATGTTGAGACTGTCTGTTTGCTGTCGAAGAAACCTTGATTTTATGCGGCTTAGCTGGCTTTTTTGAAGATTATGTACCTGTGTTTTTAACAGGAAAAAATGTAGATAGAAAGCGCTTTGAGCGCGGCGAGGGAATGATAAGTACCACAAGGTTTATGGGCTACGATAAAGACGAGATCGGCGACCTGGTAATCAATAAAAAGGAAGCCAAGATTGTGAGAAGAATATTTGAAATGTACCTCTCCGGCGAAGGCTGCCACAGGATAGCAAAAATCCTAAACGATGAAGGAATCAAGACGATTACCGGTTCAACTTGGCATCCGAGTACAATTAAGGGTAAAAAGCGTGATGACTTCAATAGAATGATTGCAGATTGCAGAGCCGGAAAGATAGACCTTATCATTACAAAGTCGATTTCTAGATTTGCCAGAAACACACTGGACTGCCTGAACTATGTAAGAGAGCTTAAGGACTTAGGAATCGGGATTGTTTTTGAAAAGGAAAACATTAATACCTTAGATGCAAAGGGTGAGGTGCTTCTCACAATTCTTTCCAGTTTGGCCCAGGATGAGAGCCGAAGTATTTCAGAGAACAGTACCTGGGGTATTCGGAGAAGATTTGAACAGGGCAAGCACAAAATGAGCACCAAGCGCTTCTTAGGGTATGATACGGATGAGGAAGGGCACCTTGTTGTAAACAGGCAGCAGGCTAAGATAGTGGTTAGGATTTATGAGGAATTCATGTCCGGGAAAATGGTTGATTATATTGCCAGGATATTTAAAGCTGAGAAGATAAAAAACTGGGATGGAAAATACAATTGGCAGCCTAGTTCGCTTGATTCTATGCTTTGAAATGAGAAGTATATGGGTGATACTATTCTTCAAAAAAGCTATACAGCAGATTTTCTTTCCAAAAGGCGTGTCATGAATAACGGGGCCCTTCCAAAGTATCATATTAAAAGAGACCACGAACCAATCATTGATATTGAAACATGGGAAGCAGTTCAGGCAGAGTTTGAAAGAAGGGGCCAGTACTGTAAGAACCATTTCACAAATGCCTATGCACAGCGTAGCGAGGTAAATCCATTTTATGCCAAGATTATTTGCGGGAATTGCGGAAATATTTATTCCAGAGTAAAGTACACGACTAGAAGCGGTACAAAGATAACCAAGTGGCGCTGCAGTTCCCGTAACAAGACTGACGGTCATAAGGTTTGCAGCAACAGGTACGTTACCGACGAAACTTTCACCAAGCTGTTTATTATGGGTTGGAATGAGATAGCAGAACATCTGGAAGCTTATCAAGAAAAATGGGAAGCTAATATAAAGAGTGATGATGTATTGCTAAGGTATAAAACCAGACTTCTTATGAAGCATGTGGAAGCAGGCCCGAAGACATGGAATTTGAAGAGTATGAAGAGCATGATGAATATGACGAGTACGAAGATTGTGACATGGGTGGAATTTCACTAAAGCGAGCAATAGAATGTCCATATTGCGGGGCAGCGAATAACATAGATTTTGCTGAGTACAGTGAAACTTCTGAATATGAAAGACAAATGGGGCCTGAGGTGGAGCATTACTTTGCTGTAGAAGATTGTTACTGTGAAGAATGTGAAAAACGATTCAGAGTTCATGGCAGTATTTGGGAGTACCCATTAGGTGCATACAATTATGAGGATATAAGTGTAGAAGCATTAGAAGAAGATGATGAAGAAGAATAAACTAAGAGCCGGTAGATGAATCACAGCGATTTACTTACCGGCTTTTTTGATTTTATGGTATGATTAAGTAGTAAAATTTGTCGATACAATAATTAGTGGATTTATATAGATAGAAGGTGAGGGATTTTATGGGAGAAGTGGCAAGAAACTCACTAAAGGGATATACATATCAACAGAGCGTGTTTATTTTGTTTTTGGGGCTAATGGACACAGAAAGAACTATTGGAAGAATAATTGTTGAAGCGTTAGATACAAAAAATTTTGACGATATTTATTTAAAAGATGTCATAATAGATACTTGCAAAAAAGAATCATATCGCATACAAGTAAAAAACTATCCTAATGTTTCTGATGAGAGTATTAAAATTGACAATAATGTATTAAATATCAATGGAAATAAAAATTCGTTTGATGAAGCTGATAATAATGTACTTGTTGTGAATTCGGCATTAATTGAAACAGATGACGAATTCATGGGATTTGCATGTGTCAGAAAAGAGAATATAACTATTATCCCGCTTACGCCTAAAAAAATTGCTGATAAACTGGATAATATGTTTAACACAGAAGCTAGAGAACTTCAGATTATACATTTAGCAGATGAAATTACTGAAGATGCTGTATTTGAAATCGATATTGAAAAACTTCCTGATATTATAAATATGTCAACAGATTTGGAAGATCAAACAATTTTGCTTCGAACTGTGCCGGATGAATTTTTGCATGATATTACCTTTATTGAAGGAAAACCGGGTGTAGGAAAAAGTCATTTTGTAAATGAAATATGTGATAAGTATCCAGATGCAATTGTTTATCGATTTTGGATTGGTTCACAGGATCCAAACAGAAATAGAAGGATTTTATTTGAGAATTTTATTTCGGAGATAGGAATTAAAGTATATAAAACTGCTAAAAAAGTAATTATTGATGAATTAATTGATACAATAAGAGAGCAGGATAAGTTAATAATAATTGATGGTTTAGATCATATAGAAAATTATAATCCTCGTCAGCTGCAGGAATTTATAGGGTTCATCAATAAATTAGTTGATGTAAGAGTTATTGTTCTTTCGAGACCACTTAAGCATGAAATTAGTTGGAATAGAAGTAATTTACTTGATTGGTCTTATGATGAGACACGATTATATTTAGAAATGGCTCATAATATTACAGAGTATAAGATTCAAAATCAGATATATAATATAACGAAGGGATACCCCATAATAACATATTTTATTGCAGAAGATTATAATTTAAAGCAAGTGGTGGATATTAGTCAACCAATTAATGAAATAAATGAATACTATGATAGTTTATTTGTAAACAACGATAAACCAAGTAGTGCAATAGGCATATTTGCTACTGGAAACTGTTTTTTTACAGAAAAAGAATTGGAGAGTTTTTTTGAAGAACCAGAGGTATATGAGACTATCTGTGAATTTATTGATATGCATCCATACTTATTTAAAAAAATCATGAATCGAATATCATTGATACATGATAGTCTAAATACATACTTAAGACTCAGACTAAAAATGTTTGCTAAAAGAAAAGAAAAAACATTGGCAATTATACGACAGAGTATTTTAGATGGCTCAATAGAGTATATGGATCGAATGCAGGCGTTCGATTTTGATGATGAATTCTATGAAATAATGCTAAGAAAGTATTCAGAATTTTCTGAGTTCAAAAATTTAATGATGTCAACAAGAGATTATAATTCAATACAGAGTCTTTATAATCAGTTACAAGTTATTTTAGAAGACCGAAGAGGAATACTGGATATTTACCAATACTATTCATTTGCATTACTATACCAGATTGCTAATAGAAACGAATTAATGGGCGATGATAGCATGATTATTCAAATGCTAGTATACATAAAAAATCATGGCGATATAGAAAACGAAATTTTTAGTTCTGACTATATTTGGCAGGTGTATTTAACATGTAACAAATTAGAAAAAATGGCTGCACAATATTTAAATAACAGGCATATTAGCGAAAGGCAATTTTATGATTTGATTGAGCACATTAATGAAGATTGTGCATTCTATGAAAAGAAAGAGAAAGTAATAAAGTTTAATGATCTTATTAATCAGCTTTGTGAAGAAGATATGCATTTAATTGATAAAGATAAGATTCTGGCTGATTATCTAGTTAGCATTTGGATTCATGGAGATGAACGAGATAAGTTTTATGATTGTTTTGTAGAATATATAAAAAATTCTATAAATTGTGTAGATTTAATGTTGCCGGAACTTGAAAAATATAAGTTTGATAGATTTTGGATTGAAAGAAGTTTGAGTATTGCTGAATATCAACTGCATGAACTGGGATATTTTGGAGATAAAAACCGATTTAGAAATGTAAGTCTTTTAGACATAATTATGAAAGGCGGCAAGTCTGGATCATATAGAGCTGTGACATTAGCAGCATCATACATGAAGTTGGCAAATTATGAAAAAAGAGATTTAGATATTGAATCATTGGCTTATGCCTGGGCTATGTATTTTAATCATAAAGATTATAGTGTATATGCAATAGACACAGCATTAATTGTATTTGAAAAGAAAAATCTAATACAGGAAGAAGAATCATTTAAAATAATAACAGAATTGATGGATCACTCTGATGATGGAATTTCTCATTTGTTAACATCTTATGCAAATGCAAAAGGGACTGGATATATTGATGAATTAAATAAACAGGGATATTTTACTGATTCGGATTGTAAAATAAGATTTTGGGAACTTAATCCCGAAAACTATAGTTGTTTTAGTAAGCAAGAAATGAGAAAACAGATTACAGATTTATTAAGTATGCACTATTATGGAAAGACAATTGAAGGTCGGGACCTCCGAACGGTTATGAATTCTGTGTATAAAAATATGGTATTGGATGGCATTGAATATTACGGATACTCAATATTATCGCCAGATATTCAATTAATACCAGAGCTCGAAGTTAGAGGAATAAGGTATTTTGGCTCAGAAGAAAAGATAGAGGAAGAGTATACGCCGTTCGAACATGGATATATTCATGAAGATGATTTACATTATATTGTGGAACACAAGATTGGATTTGATGAAATATCAAAATATACGGATGGCTGGTACTCGTGTTTGCCGTTCGTAGATTTTTATGGAATATATGATAAAGCTGACATTCAGAATAATTATTTAAATATTTTGCATAATTCATTGTATGCAAGAACTGCTGACAAAGATTTCTTAGGTAATTGGAATTTGCTGCTAGGCAACATTCCAGAGCTACTTTCTGATTATGAAATTGATATTGAATGGGAAAAGCTATATACTATTTTTACAGAGTTTTTAGATATTTCATTGCTTAGATTATAAAGGCGTTTGTCCGCCGGAATGGTGCAACTTTTTGTGATTTACATATAGGGGTGTAAAAAATCACAAAAACTCTGTCGCGTGCGCGAATGTTAATGCAAAGTCAAGTTTCAATGCATGTGGAGACGGTTGTTCTTTTGTCCAAACTGAAACAAAAGCCGGATGATTACATTAATGTCACGATTGAACTTGATGATGTGGATATAACATCTGCAGAGACTAAGGCAACATATGATAAGATAAAGAAGTAAGTGTCTGAACATAATGCCGGCATGAAGGTTTAATAAAGAGAGGTGCATATGCTATGCCAGGTATACTCGTGGTTGAAGATGATGAAAATTTAAATCGTGGAATTACATTCTCACTGAAAAAATCCGGATATGAGGTTTTTTCAGCAGAATCAGTGAAAAAAGCGAAAAGAATTGCAAGTGATCATAATGTGGATGTTACCATTTGTGATGTGAATCTTCCGGATGGGAATGGACTGGAATTTGTAAGGTGGATGAGATGCAATTATAATACATACATTATTTGTCTTACAGCACTAGATCAGGAGATGGATCAGGTTATGGGATATGAAGCAGGGGCAGATGATTATATTACAAAGCCGTTTAGTCTTTCGGTACTTCTTTTGAAAATAGAAGCACATTTCCGCCGCAGACAGGAGAAAACGGAAGCCGGAAAGATGATTTCGGGAGATATCGTATTTATCGCAGGAGAAATGAAAGTCCTGATAAAGAGTCGTGAAATCAGTCTGACAAAAACGGAGTTGAAAATGCTGACTTTTTTTCTTCAGAATCCAAAACAGATTCTTTCAAAAACACAAATATTGGAAAATGTGTTTGATCTGGAAGGGGATTTTGTGGATGAAAATACAATCGCTGTCAATATCAGAAGACTCCGTGAGAAAATCGAAGACAATCCGGCTGCACCGGTCTATATAAAGAATATCAGAGGTCTTGGGTATATATGGAATCAGGAGGTAAGGCAGTGACAAAGAGATATCGCAAGAAGATTGCAGTAGTGCTCTCCTTGGTATTACCTGTCATATTATTGTTTGCAATATTAAATTGCTTTACCACGTATGTGTTTTATGAAGATTATAAATATAAAATGAATCTTATGACAGAGATTGCTGCAAAGGAAGAATTTTCCGGGCTGGATGCTGTTTCGGAATTGCTTAAGGATAAGGATATTGAAACCAACGAACAGGGAAGGCGATTATTGGAGCAATATGGATACTGGGAAAATAAAGGGAATGCATTTTATATGCAATTCCGGCATCAGGTTATGGTGACCGGTGCTGTAAGCACTGTGATATGCGTGCTTCTTTTGACTTTTTTACTTTATTGGAAGAAAAAAGAAGATGCGTGTCATCAGAAAATATTAGACCAGTTGGAAGAAATTCTGATCAGATTCCGTGAAAATAAATTTGATGCTTTACTGAAAACGGAAAATCCAGCAGAACTGGAAAAATTGAATGACCAGCTTGAAGCAATCGGACATCATATTCAGTTGCTAAAGGAAGAAGCACGGGAAGAAAAAGAGAGCACGAAAGAAATGGTTTCTGATATCTCTCACCAGTTAAAGACACCGGTTGCAGCTTTGGATACATGTTTTAGTGTGCTGATGCAGAATGACTTAAGTGCCACAGAACAGGAGGAGTTTCGTATCCGTTGTCGGAGTGCTCTGGATGGACTGGAGACATTATTGCAGTCGCTTCTTGAAATATCCAAGATGGAAACTGGACTGATTCAGATTAATAAGAAAAAACTTCCGCTTATGGATACTGTCATATCTGCTGTGAACTGTACTTATCCAAAAGCGGATGAGAAAGAAATTGAATTCGTTTTTGACTATGCAAAAGAGCTGGAAACATGCATGGTTATGCAGGATAAAAGATGGCTTGGTGAAGCTGTGATCAACGTTCTGGATAATGCAATCAAGTACAGCCCGGATGGTTCAAAAATATTTATCCGGTTACAAAAAAGAAACGATCTTGTAAGAATGGAAATTGAGGATCAGGGAATTGGTATTCCGCAGAATGAGTATCACAAAATTTTTCAACGATTTTACAGAGGAAGTTCCAGGAAGGTCATGGAAAAGAGTGGTACAGGAATCGGACTTTTTCTATCGAGAGAAATTATCGAAAAACACGGAGGTACAATCATGGTAACCTCCGACAAAAAGAAAAAAGGAAGCACGTTTGTGATTCAATTACCATATGTTGGTTAAATTTTAAGTGGGCAGAAATCTTACAATTCTGTAAGACTTCTGCTCGTTTTTTGAAAGTGAAATGAAAGATTATCCTGATACAATTTGGATGTAGGTTGAAAAGGTACACTTTACAGAATTAAAAAGGAGGCAACACATGAGTGTGATATTAGAAACCAAGCAGCTTTGTAAGTTTTATGGCGCAGGTGAGAATCAGGTCAAAGCGGTCAATCAGGTGGACATTCAGATTGAGCAGGGAGAATTTGTCGCAATTGTCGGAAAGTCAGGTTCCGGTAAAAGTACATTACTTCATATGCTTGGAGGGCTAGATACCCCGACAAAAGGCAGTGTTACTTTAGCAGGGAAAGATTTATACAGGATGAAGGAAGACGCCCTTGCTGTTTTCCGCAGAAGAAAAATCGGATTTGTTTTTCAGGCATTTAATCTGGTTTCATCTGTTAATGTCTGGGAAAATATTGTACTGCCACTGGGGCTGGATGGAAGAAAAGTGGATGAAGCGTATGTAAATGATATTATTGCAACTCTGGGGATTGAAAACCGGATTTATAATCTGCCAAATCAGTTATCAGGAGGACAGCAGCAGAGAGTAGCAATTGCAAGAGCACTGGTGAATCGTCCGGAAATTATATTTGCAGATGAGCCGACAGGAAATCTTGATTCTAAGACCAGTGATGAGGTAATCGCTCTGCTTAAGATGACAGCAAAAAAATATGGACAGACAATTGTAATGATTACCCATGATGACGAAATTGCACAGGTCGCTGACCGTATTCTGGTGATTGAGGACGGACAGGTGGTGGATTTTAGATGAAGACAATAAGCAGGATTGCATATAGCAATGACAAAAGGAACAGGACAAGAAGTATACTGATCATGATGGCAATCTGTCTGACCACGATGCTGCTTGTTATCATCAGTACTGTGGGAAATGGGGTAATTCATTTACAGAAAAGTCAGGCGGCAGGATCATATGGAAGCAATTATGGTCTGTTTGTTTCCGCAGACGGATCGCAGTTAAAAGAAGTAAACCGCCGTGCGGAAATAGATGCTACAGGCACTATGTGCACCGAAGGTATCATAAAAGGCAATGAAAAAGGCGGGTTTGTCTGCATGGATGAGACTGCAAGAAAAATGCTTCCTTATAATAAAGAATATGAGTTGAAGGAAGGAAAGTATCCGGAAAAAATGCAGGAAATTGCCGCAGGAAGAGCATTTTTTCGTGCAATAGGGTATGGTGATGTAAAGATCGGAGATACGGTTACACTGGATTACCGCGCAGGGATGCAGTCAGAATATAAGCCGGAAGAATTTGTTGTCAGCGGAATCCTATATGATCGGGATGAATATACCATCGAGGCATCTTATGTTGCTTTCGGGTCACAGGAGTTTTATGATGAGCACGTCGCAGAGAATGACAGACAGTATAATATTTATTTTACTTTAAATGATTCTGCAAATGTATCTATGAATAATATTGATTCGGTTATAAAGCAGATTGCAGCAGCTTGTGGGATCGAAGAAAAAAACGTTATAGTCAATGATCTCTATTTGCAATGGGTCTTGCAGCCGAGTTATGAAACGATTGCGGTATGCGGGGTTTTGATTCTTGCAATTGTACTTTTCTCTGTTGTGGTCATTTATAATATTTTTCAGGTCGGTATTGCCAACAAGATACAGGAGTATGGAAAAATCAAGGCTCTGGGAGCGACAAAAAAGCAGATGAAACAACTGATCTTCAGAGAGGGCATTTTTTTGACATTTTTTTCAATACCAGTTGGATTGCTTTTTGGCTTTCTGATTGCAAAATGCGGTTTTAACTGGCTGGTAGAACAGGGGAACCTTGTATCAACCGGAACTGGCTCTATGGGAGTTCAAAATCAGCAGGTGCCTCTGTTTTCCCTGCCTGTTATGCTTCTCTGTATTTTCGTATCATTTCTTACCGTTGCTTTGGCGCTGTGTAAACCAATGAAAATTGTTTCACGGATTTCACCTATCGAAGCAACACGATATTTAGAAAATGCAGAAAGACAAAAAAAAGGAAAACGTAATGGCAGAAAAAATGTCACCGTGTTTTCTATGGCAATGGCAAATATAACGGGTAATCCAAAAAGAACCATTGGTACCATCCTCACACTGGGGCTTTCCTGCGCATTGTTTGTGATTATCTCTAATTATGTGGGAAATATTGACACGGAGCATGAAGCACGTCTTTCCGTTAATCATGGACAATTTGAACTGCAGCTTGACTATTCTTCTGAGTATGATGAAAGATATCCGGAGAATAATCTGGATACGATTCTGACGGATGATCCATTGAATGATTCGCTGATTGAAGAAATCAAAAGCATTCCGGGAGTAACAGATGTCATGACGAGAGAGATTGTCTCTGTAAATCTGAACGGAACAAGATTTCCGGCTGCTGTTGTGAGTAAAAAGGATTTTGATTTTATGCGCCAAGATGGGGATATTGGTTCTATGGACTATGATCAGGCGGTAAAGAATGGTGATATTTTCTTTGGCTGGTCGGCGTGGATGGAACAAGATGGATATGCTCCGGGTGAATCTATTGTATTTGACTTTGAGAATGGAAGTGGAACCTATACCTATCAGGGAAAGATTGCAGGATCTTTTGTAAGTGCGGACACTTATCTTGTCATTCCAGAAGGTGTATACCGTTCCATGAATCCGAGAGGAACAGCCTATGGCTATCTGTGGGTGGACTGTGATAAAAAAGATGTGGCATCTGTGGAACAGAGTCTGAATACTTTGATTTCTAATACTTCGCATATAAAAATGGATACCTATCATGCACAGTTAGAATCTGCAGAATCAGTAACCCGCATGATGAAGCTTGGCTGTTATCTGTTTATGGCGGTTGTAGGACTCATCGGTTTTATGAATATGGCAAACACCATAATCATGAATATTACGACAAAAAAGCAGGAATATGGTGTATTACAGGCTGTGGGTATGACAAATAAACAATTAAATTTATGCCTGCAGTTACAGGGATTGATGTTTACGGTTGGTACCATATGCGTAGCTTTGATCATTGGTCTGCCGCTCGGTTATGCACTTTTTTCCTATGCAAAACATAATGGAATATTTGGAATGAATATCTATCATGTTCCAATCGTACCAATTTTTATTATGATTTTTTTGGTCGGTCTGTTGCAGATTGTACTTTCCTGCATTTTAAGCAGTAATCTGAAAAAGGAAACGCTGGTTGAAAGAATAAGGTATCAGGGATAGCAAGTAACCAAGCTGTCACTCGGGCAATGAGTGACAGCTTGGTTTGCGAGTATACGTCAAAAGATTCTGTGCCCCTTTGACATTACCATAATTCTAAAAACTCTTCTGCATCTCCCAACCACTTTCAAAAATACACATTTTTTTATTTCTTGAAAGTGGAAACTATGTAAAGGCAATCCGATTCTTTACTTAATTTCAGGAAAAAGAAAAAATATCAAAAAATTGATGATTAATGGTGAGCTTGTGATAGAAT
>ERZ894183.702-NODE-702-length-23744-cov-4.949090_pt1 | contig 23744 bp, 18 predicted proteins | sample MGYA00380279_ERZ894183 | MGnify/ENA primary metagenome ERZ894183 (study PRJEB32331, sample SAMN06328422) | human gut metagenome | biome: human gut microbiome; feature: stool | host: Homo sapiens | collected 2013-06-26 ... | reverse complement strand
GGGGAAGCACCGGTACCTGTACCGCCCCCCATACCGGCCGTAATGAAGACCATGTCGGCGCCGCGAAGTTTCTCGGCAATCTCTTCCCTGGCGTCATTAGCAGCTTGGAAACCGACTTCCGGACGAGCTCCGGCGCCAAGCCCCGTTCTGCCGAGAGAAATCTTTTCTGAAGCGAGAGAGCGAGTCAGAGCTTGCCTGTCCGTGTTCGCGGCGATGAACTCAACTTGGCAATCCGTCAGTTTGGTCACCATCGTATTGAGAGCGTTGCCGCCCGCACCGCCTACTCCTACAACTTTAATCACGGTGTTGGTAGAACCGTCCACGTAGGGTTCAAATGCCTTTTCCATCAACTACTTTATCTCCATTACGCATCTCGAGACATTCGATCTGCCAAGCTGGTTAATTCTAAATTCAATCGTTTTTTTCTGCGAGGAAAATTCAAAAAATTCCGTGGGTTCAGCTTTTATTTTCAGTCTGAGGAGATTGGTCGCTGTGTGTTTCTGCCCTTTTTTCTGCTCAAGCCGTCCTGCACTATGCTGATCTTTAGAAATTTCCGAAAATCCACTGTTTAATTACTCCGCCAATGCTCTTCAGTTTGCGTTTGGATCCAATGTTGGATCCCTGCGCCCAGAACTTCTGGTTTAACTGGCAAAGGTAGCCTAAAACCGCCGCGTGCTGAGGAGTTGAGTACCCGGCAAACTGCTTAGGGAAACTCTCCGTGTTGTAAAGCTCGGGCGGAACAAATTCCGAAGTCTCGTAATTTACTAGAGGACGTCCGAGACGCACGTTAATCTCGCGTCCGGCCATATGGGAGCTAAACACTTCTTTAGCCATTCTCTGGATGCCCGGAAGCGTAGCCCCGCCTCCCGTGAGCACCACTCCATAGCCCAGCTGCGTGTGAAGGCTCTTGTCGCGAATACGGTAGTAAATCTTTTCGAGAATATCCTGAACTTTGACGTCAATAATCGCAGAAAGCGCTTGTTTGCTCAAGATCCTTCCGCCGTCATCACTGTACCCCGGCGCCGTCGGAAGACGAATAAAACTGTCTTTATCCTTTCTAGCGTCGTAACGGACCTGCCCCATCTGCAGCTTCAGCTTTTCGGCCGCTTCTTGAGAGAGGTGTGTCTTAATTGAAATCTCATCGGTGATCTGCTGACCGCCCATCGGATGAACCGCGGAGTACTGCACCGCCTTATCAAAAAACACCGCTACATCGCTCAAATCAGATCCGATATCAATCAGCGCAACCCCTAAATCGATTTCTTCCGGACGAAGCACGGCGGACGCAGCTGCCAGAGGATTAAAAATCAACTGGCTGTCAATCAGTTCCAGACCGGTTCTGCGGATGACTTTATTGAGGAACAGGCACTGAGCGCTCTGCGCAGTCACGACGTGCAGACTGCCTTCGAGTTTCTTGCCCTCCATACCGATCGGCGTACGAATACGGCGTGCGTAGTCGACGGAGTATTCCTGAGGAATCACGTCGAGATAGCGCATCGACGGCGGCAAAGTCACCGACATGGCTGTATTCAGAAGGTCGTCAATGTCCTTCTGTTCGATTTCGCCCGAGCCCACAATCGTCTGCTGAATGCAGTTATCCGTACGGATGTGCGGGCCGGAAATACCGGCCGCAACGGTTTTAACGGTTGTATTCGCGGTTTTTTCAGCTTCTTCTACTGCCGCGCGGACACAGTCAACCGCCTGATTGATATCGACGACTCCGCCTTGCTCAATGCCCTCGCTCTTGCACTCTCCGAGGCCCTCGATCTTAAAAGTGCTTGAACTGACCGGAGACGCGATCATACACACAACCTTTGATGACCCGATGTCCAAGCCCACCAACAAATCGTTTGATTTATCTGCCATTCTTTTTATCCCCGGTATCCTGAACAGTGTCTTCAGGAGAAACGGTCTCTTCTTCCGGTACCGGCTTCAACACTGCAATCCCTTTTTCATAGCGCGCATCTAACTCTGTCGGTTCCGCGCCGATTTGCGCGGAAATAGCCGGCAGAGATTCGATGATTTTGATTAAACGTTCGTCCATCTGGGCAGAGTTTTCGCCCTTCTTGAGAACCAGTTTGATCACCTTGCCTTCAGGACGCTTGAAATGCAGTGTCCAGCCGGAATATTCGGAATAAGTTAATGAAGTTACATCATATCCAAGCTTTCTGCAGGTATCTTCAAAAGCCTGGTACTGTTTATAGATTTCCATGCGGCGGTCAACGGGTCCGAAGATTTTCGGAAGCGCACCTTTGCTCTCCGCAATTTCCTGGTTCGCGACAAAGAGCGTGCCGTCCTCGGCGAGCAGCTTTTCGTCGCCCCATACGGCGATCGGATGGTGGAGGTAAAGCGTTGCTTGAAGCTGATTCGGCCATACGCGGCCGATCGAAACGTCTCTTACCCAAGGAATGCGCTTAAACTGATCGGCGATCTCGGACAAATCCGCGGTGAAGTAATTCCCGTGGATATGACCGTCGAGCACCTGCGCAACATCCTTGACGTTTATCGCGTCTTTATTGCCTTCAACCTGAACGTCAACTCCTTTCAACAAAAATACCGGCCGCTGAACAAACCAGTACACCGCCGATGTTAAAACCAGGAGAATAAACAGCACTCCGAAAACATCGGCGAAAAGCGAAAAAGTTGACGCGCTCCAACGTCTCATCCCTTAACCCTTCAAAGAAGCGCGTGCCGCGACTTGTTTAACGAGTTCTTCATACGAAATACCGCAGGTTCTCGCGGCGAGCGGAACCAAAGAGTGCGGCGTCATGCCGGGCGCGGTGTTGATTTCAAGCAGCACAAAGCTGCCGTCATCACGCAGTATCACGTCAATACGGCTCCAAGCGTCGGCGCCGACGGCCAAAGCGGCTTTCTCAACAACGGCCTTAATCTTTTCGGTTACGTTCTCAGGCACTTCGGCCGGGCACACATAGACGGTCTCGTCGGAGAAATACTTGTGTTCAAAGTCATAGTCTCCGTCCGGAGCCTTAATTTCAATGATCGGGAAAGCTTTGAGACCTTCGCCCATATCTAAAACGGCAACAGTAAGCTCGCGGCCGAACACGTACTCTTCGGCAAGTACGGTCATGCCGGCTTCCTGAGACTTAGCAAAGGCTTCTTTGACCTGATCCACGGTCGCATTTTTAAGTTTGTAGAGACCCAAGCTCGAGCCTTCTTTGCTCGGCTTAATCACGAGGTTTCCGTTGAAACGGCGATGAGCCTCTTCGCAGTCCGTCTCGTTTCTTAACACCATACCGCGAGGAACCGGAATGCCTTGAGCTTCCCAGACGGCTTTGGTCATTTCCTTATCAATACCGATGGCGCTCGCCTGTACGCCGCTTCCGGTGTAAGGAATCTTCAGGAATTCCATCACGCCCTGAATGACGCCGTCCTCTCCGCCCTTTCCGTGCAAAATCAGAAAAGCGCGGTCGATACCGGCCAAATCGGATAAAGGCTGCTCTGCCGGATCGAACTTAACCACATCGGCACCAACGCTTTGCAGTGCCTTGAGCACACCGCTTCCGCTCATCAAAGAAACTTCACGTTCTCCGGAAGATCCGCCCATGACGACGGCGATTTTTCCAAGATCCTTTACATCTACGCTTTTCATTCTTTACTTTCCTTGTTTCATGAGTTTGCCCGGAACCTCTCCGATGTTTCCTGCACCCATGACGAGAACAACGTCGCCTTCTTTGACGTTGTTATTAACGAGTTCCATAACTTCATCCGTATTGCCCGCAAACAGCGGTTCGACTTTTCCGGTTAAACGGATCGAGCGGCAAAGACTGCGGCTGTCAGCGCCGAAGATTTTTTCTTCGCCGGCCGGATAAACGGCTTCAAGCACCAGTGCATCCGCATTAGAAAGCACTCGAACCAAATCTTCAAAGCAGTCGCGCGTACGGGTGTAGCGGTGCGGCTGGAATGCAACAAGCAGTCTTCTGTCAGGATAAGCCCCGCGCGCGGCAGCAATTGTCGCGGCCATTTCCGTCGGATGATGACCGTAGTCATCTACAACCAGGAACTTTTCTCCCTTAAGGCTCTGAGCTTCACCCCATACGGCAAAGCGGCGGCCCACGCCCTTAAAGGTTGCGAGTGCTTCTTTGATGGCTTCCATCGGAACGTCCAGCGTCAGCGCGACGCCGATCGCTGCCAGAGAGTTCAGAACGTTGTGAACACCGGGAAGGTTCACCGTGATCTCTTCCGGAGCAGCACCGTCGCGCACCAGCGTAAAGTGCATCTGCGTTCCGTCCGCGCGGATGTTTTCTGCACGGATCTGAGCATCTTCTCTGAAGCCATAAGTCAGAATCGGTTTAGTGATCTTCGGCAGGATGGCGCGAACGTTTTCGCTTTCGATGCACATGACAGCGCGCCCGTAGAAGGGCAGTCTCTGAATGAAGTCTGTGAAGGCCTTTCTCAAATTTCTGAGATCGTGCCCATACGTGTCCATGTGGTCTTCATCGATGTTGGTAACCACAGAAATCACCGGAGACAAGTTTAGGAAGGAAGCATCCGACTCATCGGCTTCCGCTACGATATACAGACCTTGTCCGAGTTTGGCGTTGGAGCCGGCAGCATTTAAGCGTCCGCCGATCACAAACGTCGGGTCCAGACCGCCTCTTTCGAGAATGCTTGTAATGAGAGAGGTTGTCGTCGTTTTGCCGTGTGTTCCGGCAACAGCGATGCCCTGACGCAGACGCATGAGCTCGGCGAGCATGATGGCGCGTGGCACCACCGGAATATTTCTGTTCTTTGCCTCAACTACTTCAGGGTTGTCTGCGTGAACCGCAGTAGAGGTCACAACCACGCCGGCATCTCCGACATTGGATGCGTCATGGCCGATAAAAATTTCGGCGCCGATCGAGCGCAAATGCTCGACTGCGGCGTTTTCTTTTAAGTCCGAACCGGAAACGTGGTAGCCGAGGTTAATCAGCACTTCGGCAATACCGTTCATACCGGTTCCGCCGATACCCACAAAATGTATTTTCTTAATTGCGAATTTCACTCTTATTCCTTGTTCGATACGTATTCAATAAAGTCCGCAACCGTGGCGGCCGCATCGGGCTTGCCGAGCGCCTTTGCCTTTTTTGCCATCTCAAGCAGTTCTTCTCGGTTGAGGCCTTCTAAAAGCGCAGTGAGTTTACCTGTAGTCAGCTCACTTTGGGGCAAATAGATAGCGGCTCCTGCCGCCTGCATGTATTTGGCGTTTCCGACTTGATGGGAGGTCGTCTTCGTGACCAGCGGAACCAGAATGGACGGCACTCCGGCGGCAGTCAGCTCGCTCACGGAAATTGCCCCGGCTCGAGCCAGAACGACGTCGGCCCAAACATAGGCAGCCGCCATGTCTTCAATGAACGGCACGACTTGGGCTTCGATGCCCAGCGCGGCATAGCTTGCCTTAACCTCTTCCACGGCTTTCATGCCGCACTGATGAATGACCTCAGAACGCTTTTCCGGCGGAAGTGCGGCGATCAAGGACGGGACATTCTGATTAAACACTTGGGCGCCTAAAGAGCCGCCGAAGATCAGCAGTTTTAATCGGCCTTCTCTGCCCTGATAACGCTCTTCGGGCGCAGGAATCGCCAGGATTTCTTTGCGGACCGGGTTTCCGGTCACGACGCCTTTATCACCGGCAAGCTTAGCCGCTTTCCCGTCAAAACCGCACATCACGCCGGCGGCGTTGCCCTGCACCATCTTGATCGAAAGCAAAGGATCCGCGTCGCTGTTCATCAGAACATACGGAATACCTTTAAGACCAGCCGCCAAGCAAACCGGCACGGCGATATATCCGCCGGTTGAAAACACGGCATCCGCATGCTTTTTAGTCAAAATCGTTCGGCTCTGAGCTATGCACTTCAGGAGCTTAAAGCCACCGAAGAGCATGGTCTTCAGGCCCTTGCCTCTCAGCCCCTGAAAGTCCAGAGCCGTAAAAGGGATCTTCTGGCGCTCGACAATGCGGCGCTCCATTCCCTGTTCGGTGCCGATCCAGGAGACGGTCCACCCGCGGGAAATCAAAATTTTTGCGACCGCCACTCCGGGCATGACGTGACCGCCGGTACCGGCAGCCGCAATCACTAAATGCTTACTCATACTTTTCCTCCCTTCATGGTGACCTTATTCTCATAGTCAACTCTAAGAAGAATGGCCACAGCCGCCGTGACAGCCATAATTGCCGAACCTCCGAAACTGATGAACGGAAGGGTCAGGCCTTTTGTCGGGAGCAAACCGCTCGCCACGCCGACGTTAATAAATGTCTGAACTCCGATCCAGATACCGATCCCCTCGGCGACCAGTCCGGAGAAAATATGTTCCAAATGAATAGCGGTTCTTCCGATTTCGATGGCTCGTTTGACCAGCCAGAAAAGAAGAACCAGGATCAGCATCACACCGGCAAAGCCCAGTTCCTCGCCCACAATTGCGAGAATAAAGTCGGTATGAGCCTCCGGCAGATAGTGCTGCTTTTCAATCGCGTCGCCTAAGCCGACGCCCCAGCTTTCGCCTCGTCCGAAGGCTATCAGCGAATGGGAGAGCTGATAAGCCTTGCCCTGAGCGTTCGAGATTTCCCAAGGATCCAGGTAAGCAAAGAAACGCGCCGCTCGCCAGCTTGCCGCAAAGATCATGAAGACCAGCAGCCCCAGAACGCCGACCAGCACCATGATGAAAACCGTCAGGTTAATGCCGCCTAGAAACAGAATGCCCATAGAAATGGCCAGCATCATGACATAGGCGCCAAGGTCGGGCTCCTTCAGTACGAGGAAGCCCACGAGCCCCATCACAAGCAGCATCGGCAGAAGACCCTTCTTCACGCTGTGCATGTAATTTTGCTTACGCACGGTAAAGTCGGCCGCATAAATCAGCACGGCAATCTTCATGACTTCCGTCACCTGAAGATTAAACAACCCGAGCGGGATCCAGCGGCAGGCACCGTTCGTCGACTTACCGATGCCCGGAATAAACACCGCGCCGAGCAGGAAGAGCCCGAATAGGAAGAACGGGAACGCCATCTTCTTCCAGGCCTTCATCGGAATATGCCAAACAATATAGGCGCCGAAGAGCGCCACCACAAGCGAAATCACGTGGCGGACAAAGAAGTAATGCTCGCTGATGTGGTACTTCGGAGAGTCTCCTAACGAAATAGAAGCCGAAAACACCATCAGACAGCCGAGAAGCATCAAAGAGAAGACGACGAACAAAACACCGTAATCCGGAGGTACCGGACCGATATCCCGCGGCTCGTAGTTCAGCGCGGCGGCGTTGTTGTAGTCGCCGACACGTGTGACGATATCGTCGGCGTCTTCTTTCTTACGTCGTCTGATCAGCACAGCTGGCCTTCCTCTTCAGCGATTTCTTTCGCAGCAGCGACAAACTGCGCAGAACGATCGGCGTAATCCTTAAACATATCCCAGCTTGCGCAAGCCGGAGAAAGCAGAATCGTGTCACCGGGCTTAGCCATCGCACGGGCTTCTCTAACCGCTTCTGCCATGGTTTTGGCATGAGCTTTCAGAAGCCCCGGATAGTCGACTTCTTTTTCAATCAGCGGAGCATCACGTCCGATGAAAACGGCGCCCTTGGCGTGCGTTTCGATCGGAGCCTTGAGCGGCGCAAAATCCTGTCCCTTGCCGTCACCGCCGAGAATCAGAACGACTTTCTTCGGACCGAATCCGGCCAAGGCGGCGGCAACAGCGCCGACATTGGTGCCTTTGGAATCATCGACGTAATCGATGTCGGAGGCCCTGAGAATGAGCTGAACGCGGTGCGGCTCACCCTTGTACTCACGCAGCGTGCGCAGGATAGAGTCAAGCGGAATTCCGACGGCGAGCGTCAGTGCGGTCGCGGCCAGTGCGTTCATAGCGTTATGCAGACCGCGGATTCTGAGCGCGTTCATCGGAATCAGTAATTCCGGGGAAGCCGAAGCAATGCAGCCGGATAGCCAGACCAGCGCGCCGACGTCAGAGATTCCGAAGTCTCCGATCTTCTTAGGCGCATCGGATCCGAAGGTATGTACTAAATCGGACGGAACGCCTTCGGCAGAAAGCATCGAGCCTGGATCTTCGCGGTTGAGCACACGAACGGTATCGGCAGAAAAAATCTTTCGTTTCGCTGCGGCGTACTTTTCCATCGAGCCGTGCCAATCGATATGGTCTTCGGTGATGTTGAGCAGCGCCGCGCTGTCGCAGTGCAGACTTTCCGTGGTTTCGAGCTGGAAACTCGACAGTTCCAAAACCCAAAAGTCAGGCAGTGTTCCGACTTGGCGGTGTTTTTCCAGCTCGCCCAAGGCGTTCGGGCCGACATTGCCTGCCGCAACAACGGATTTGCCGGCCTCTGCGATGATGGCCGTTGAAAGCATGGTGGTCGTGGTTTTGCCGTTGGTACCGGTAATGCCGATGATCTTGGGCGCGTAGCCTGTCTCAGCTTTGAGTTTTTTCAGCTCACGGGCAAAAAGCTCGATCTCTCCAACGACAGCAATACCGCGGTGCTTTGCTTCTTTCACTGCCGGCGCAAAGACTGAGTACTCGGGGGACAGGCCCGGAGAAATCATGACTTCGGAGACTTCAGCAACTATCACGGGAGAAACGGCCCCGCCGAGGAACTTCAGATTCGGAATTTCTTTCTGCAGTTCATCCAGCCTCGGCGGCTGCGGTCTGGTATCGGCGGCAAGCACCTCAAAACCGCGGGATGCGTAAAAGCGAGCCGCGGTACGACCCGAAGCTCCTAAACCGAGAACCAATACTTTCTGACTGACCGACATGATGGATTACCTGATTTTCAGAGTGGACAGACCGATCAGCACCAAAACAATGGTGATGATCCAAAAACGAACGACGACCTGAGTTTCCTTCCATCCCTTCATTTCAAAATGATGGTGGATCGGTGTCATAAGGAAGATGCGCTTTCCGTGCGTAATCTTGAAGTACGAAACTTGGAGAATCACCGAGAGGGTTTCCATCACGAAAACGCCGCCCATGATGAAGAGAACCAGTTCCTGACGTGTAATGATGGCCATCGTACCCAATGCACCGCCAAGCGCCAAAGCGCCCACGTCGCCCATAAACACCTGGGCCGGATAAGCGTTGTACCAAAGGAAGCCTAGGCCTGCACCGATGAGCGCGGCACCTACGACGACGACTTCGCCAGCGCCCGGAACATACGGGAAGTTGAGGTAGGCGGCATAGTCAACACGGCCGACCACGTAGGCAAAGATGCCCAAAGCGATACCGACCAAAGCGCTCGGCAGAATGGCTAAGCCGTCCAGACCGTCTGTGAGATTCACGGCGTTGCTCGTGCCCACAATCACGAAGTAGCTGAGGACGATAAAGCCCCAGATGCCGATCGGAAGCGATACGTTCTTAAAGAACGGAATCAGCAGATTGCTTCTTTCCGGAAGAGGAATAGAGGTAAAACCGCTCTCCATCCACTGAAGCACCAAACCCCAGATGTGTTCATTGCCCGGCGCCGCAACAGAGAAAGCCAAGTAGACGGAGGCAATGACGCCGACAAACGACTGCCAGAAGAACTTTTCTCTGGACTTCATGCCCTCGGGATCGTGATGGACTACCTTTCGGTAGTCATCGACCCAGCCGATGGCGCCGAAGCTTAACGTCACAAAAAGCACCACCCAGACAAAGCGGTTGCTGAGGTCCATCCACAGGATCGTCGATGCACCCACGGCAATCAAGATAAGGATGCCGCCCATGGTCGGCGTGCCTTCTTTGACCAGATGGCTCTTCGGTCCGTACTGACGAACAGCCTGACCGACCTTGAGTTTTCTCAGTTCACGAATTACCGCCGGACCTAATGCCAAGGCGATAAAGAAAGCAGTAAGTGCGGCTAAAACGGCGCGCAGCGTCAAATAGTTAAAAACGCGAAGCCAGCCTAAAGAAGTCGAGTCGGCCAGCCATTGAATCAGAGCGAGCAGCATTTAGTTTTCCTTCGGTTCTTTTTCTTCTTGTTTGTTCCAGGTGCGGACCAGTTCGTCCGCGAGTTTGAAGAGCTTCATGAAATTCGAGGCCTTAAAGAGCACGGCATGCGGACCCTTGACCATCTCTTCCTTCAGCGCAGCGAGCAGTTCTTCCTGTGTTTCAAAGTGACGCGCACCTTCGCCGTAGCCTTCGACGGCATCAAGCATGCGGTTGCCGATGGAGAAGAAGTTCTCAATACCGCAGCGGCGTACAAATTCGCCTAACTCCCTGTGGAACTGCGGACTCTGAACGCCGAGTTCTCCCATGTCGCCCGCGACAAAAATCTTGGGCAGCTGGTATTCGCTCAGCATATTGACTGCGGCATTCATAGAGTCCGGGTTGGCGTTATAGCTGTCATCGATGACTACGGAGCCATCGTCCAATGTCACGACTTCGCCGCGGTGGCTGACGGCTTCAAAGTTTTCCAAACCCTTCTTGATATCGCAGAGATCGCGGCCCATCGCAAAAAGCACGGCGGCCGCATTCACGGCGTTCACAATGTTGTGCTTGCCGGGTACTTTGAGTTCGATATCAATTTGGCCAATCGGCGTCACCAATCTGAATGCTGTCCCTTCGACTTCGCAGGCATAAACATCACTGTCCGGCGTTCCGAACGTCACGACGCGATTGTTGCCGGCCATCTTGCGCCATTCAACCGCAAAGGGATCGGCGGCATTGATGACGGCTACGCCCTGACGCGGAAGCTGAGCAAAGACTTCACCGTTTTCTTTGGCAGTCTCTTCTAAGGAAGCCAGGAACTCCTGATGATCGCGCATCGTGTTGGTCACTGTGCCGATCGTCGGCGCAATCGCCGAGACGAGCGGACGCATTTCGCCAATATGGTTCATGCCGACTTCAAAGCACGCGGCCTGATGTTCGGGACGCAGTTTCCAAAGCATCAGCGAGACGCCAAGCTCATTGTTCAAGTTGCCTTCGGTTCCGACCCAGGCACCTTCCTGGAAGCGTTCTTTGATGATGGATAAAACCATCTGCGTCGTGGTTGTCTTGCCGTTTGAGCCGGCAACCGCGATCACGGGCAGGTCGAACTTCGAGCGCCATTTTTTAGCGGAGTCCAGCAACGCTTCGCGCGTGTCTTTCACCAAAACCTGAGGAAGGCTCACCGGTACAAAGTGCGTCACGACTGCCGCCGCTGCGCCCGCATCGGAAGCGGCCTGCACGAACTCGTGGCCGTCCCGCTCTCCTTCAATAGCAAAAAACAGCCCGTTGGGTCGGTCTGATCTCGAATCAAAACTGACGGAGGAAAATTTAATCCCCGGAGCACCCTTGATCTGGATGTCGGAGCCGAGCATCTCGGCAAATTCCCCGATCGTCATTAACGCTTCATTCATTTTTGTTCCTTAGTTTCCGCAGGGCTTCGCGTGTCTCTTCGACGTCAGAGAAGTGGTGTTTAACACCTTTGACTTCCTGATAATCTTCGTGGCCTTTGCCGGCAACGAGGATGACATCATCGGCAGCGGCATGTTCCGCGGCATATTCAATGGCTTTTCTGCGGTCTTCAATAACCGTGCAGGGTTTGGTTGTCCCTGCTTGAATTTGTTTCAGTATCTCTTTCGCATCTTCGCTTCTCGGGTTATCCGACGTCAAAACGACTTCATCGGCAGCGCACGCGGCCTGTCCCATTAGAGGACGCTTGCCGTGATCTCGGTCTCCGCCCGCGCCGACAACAATCCAAATGCGTCCGCCGCGTGCTTCGGCTAATCCCTCCAAGGCTTTAATCGCTTGGGTCACGGCATCCGGTGTGTGGGAATAATCCACGGCAAAGATTGGGCCGTGATCATCGCGCACGATCTGCATTCGCCCGGCCGGGGGCATGAGTTTTGCGGCTTCTTTAAGTACCGTTTCGATTTCAAAACCGACGGAAATCATTGCGCCCACCGTGCAGAGAAAGTTCTCCACGTTAAAGAGGCCTAAAAAGTGCGCTGCAACCGGGAACGTATTTCCTTTAAAGCGGACTTCAAATTCCAGTCCCTCTCGGGTATGGCGGATGTTCTCGGCAGACAGGTATGCCGGTTGATCTCCTTTGGCAGAGACCGTCAGGATTGCTTTTCCGGCGCCTTCAGCGGTCTTCATAATCTGCTGAGCCGGCTCACCGGACTGATTAATCACCGCGGAGGCAACCGTCGGCCAGCGGAACAGGATCTCCTTAGCCCGGAGATAGTTCTCCATCGTTCCGTGATAGTCCAGGTGGTCTCGCGTGAGGTTCGTAAATACAGCTGTTTTGATTTCGGTTCCGTCAAGGCGCCCCTGTTCCAGGCCGATTGAACTCGCTTCCATCGCAAACGCTTTGCAACCGCGGCTAAGCAGCTCGGCAAACTTTGCCTGAAGCGTGAGCGGATCAGGCGTTGTCATCGACACGCTCGGAAGGACTATGCCGTTCAGCGTGCATCCTAACGTTCCGATGCTTGCACACGGTGTTCCGAGTCGATTCATCAGATCGGCGATCCAGTTGGCGGTCGTGGTTTTGCCGTTGGTGCCTGTCACGGCGATTCCGATCATCTGAGCGGTCGAATTGCCGTAGTAGGCAGCCGCAATCGGACCGAGAGCGCGATAAAGGTTGTCTATTTCGATGACGGGCACCGAGCACGGACCGATATCGCCTTTTTCAGCAACCACGCAGGAAGCGCCGGCGCCGCAGGCTTTTTCAATAAAAGCCCGGCCGTCGGTGTGCACGCCCTTCACTGCAAAAAACACATCGCCTTTGCGGATTTTCCGACTGTCTAAAAGCAAAGCCGCTCCCGCGGGAGCGAATCGCTTAATCTCGGCGGCAACAGCTACGGCATCAACCATTGGTCTTCCCCTTTATTACGTGATCTTCTTTGGCTGATTTCAAATTTGTCCTTGACGGCGCCCTCGCGCGGGCGCGGTTCGATTCTTTCAATGCATGAGTCTTCGCAGGCTGCGCCTTAGCTTTGGCAGGCTTCTTATCGTTCTTAGTCACCATAAAGTCTTCGGGGCGATCCGGGTTGACCGCCATCAGACGCAGCGTCTTCGAGACCATCTCGGAGAAAAGCGGTGCGGCAGCCGTCGAACCGAAGTGTTTACCGATCATCGGTTCATCGATCATAATGCCCACCACAATCTGGGGATTGTGTGCCGGTGCGTAACCCGCAAAGCCAGCAACGTACTTTCTCACGTACTGGCCGCCTTCGACCTTGTAAGCCGTACCGGTTTTACCGGCAGCGGTGTAGCCTTCAACGCGAGCTCTGAAACCGGTTCCGCCCTTTTCTACTACTTTCGCGAGCATGTCACGCATCTGACCGGCGGTTTTGGCACTGTAGACCCGCTGCGGTTCACGGTAAGCACGATCTTTGTAAATAGAGAGCTCAATCATGTCCCCGTCACGTGCAAACACCGTGTAGGCACGGACTTTCTGAAGCAGAGAAACCGTGACGCCGTGACCGTAGGACATAGTCGCCTGCTCGATCGGACGCCAGTTCTTTGCAGGACGCAGACGGCCGGCCACCGCACCCGGGAAGCCGATCTGCGGCGAGTGGCCGAAACCGAGCTTGTCGTAGTAAGACCACATGACCTGCGGCGTCATCAGGAGCGCCACTTTAGACGTACCGATGTTGCTCGACTGCTGAATGATGCCGGAAACCGTCAGCTCTTTACTGTAGTGAGAGTCCCCGATCGAATGACGGCCGAAAGACATGGAGCGTCCGATCTGGAAGAGCGTATTCGGTGTGACTTTCTTTTCTTCGAGACCAGCGGCAACCGAGAACGGCTTCATCGTCGAACCCGGTTCATATGTGTCCACAATGGCGCGGTTGCGAACGCCGGTGCGCGAAATCTTGCCGCGATTGTTCGGGTCAAAGCTCGGGTAGTTCGCAAGCGCGAGAATATCACCGGTCTTCGGGTCGGCAATCACAATGGAGCCGCCTTTAGCTTTCAGATTCTCAACCTGACGACCCAGGGCTTCATAAGCAAGGTTCTGGAGGCGGGAGTCGATCGTCAGCGTAATGTTTTCGCCGTTCATCGGCTCTTTGAGCCAAGCGTCTTCCACGATGCGGCCTAACCGGTCCTTCATCACGCGGCGTGAGCCGGGTTTACCGGCCAAGCGTTTTTCCGCAGCCAGTTCAATGCCTTCAATACCGTTTCCGTCCAAACCGGTCAGACCGACGATCTGAGCAGCCGCTTCGCCGTCCGGGTAGCTGCGCAGGAATTCTCGGGTGGAGTGCAGGCCCGGAATTTTCATATCCAGCACCTTCTCGGCCGTTTCAATCGGAACCTGACGCTTCAAGTAGACGAAGGTACGTTTGGAGTTAAATTTTTTCCTAAGCTCGGAGACCGGGACATCCAGCGTCTTAGCAATTTCTTTGAGCTGAGAAGTCGTAATCTTAACGTCCTGAGGAATAATCCAAAGGGCTTTGGCGGTCACGCTCGTTGCCAGCAGCGTTCCGTTGCGGTCATAAATCTGACCGCGCATCGCAGGCACTTCGATCGTGCGCTGGAAACGCATCGCACCCTGCTTCTGCAGGAATTCCGTATTAAAACCAAGCTGAAGCCAGCCGATACGGACGCCGAGCGCGGTAAAGCACAAAAGCAGCATGAAATAAACAAACTTGCTTCGGCCAGGCTTGATTTTCAGGCGCAGGAGGTCCTTAACGCTGTCATCGTCACCGCGTTTTTCTTCCGTCGGCATGAAGACGTTGTCCCATGCTTCTCTGAGCCACTGCCTGATTCTCATTTTTGAGCTCCGGAAGAGACGGCGTTCTTATCCAAGATAATCACGCGACCGTTCTCAGCAGGGGCCAAGCCGCCTTCTTTCGCGCGGGCTTCGACTTGACGGATTTGCTCCAGGTTGGAGATTTCAAGTTTGAGGCGAGCCCTTTCGTCCATCAAAGAATGATGGATCTGCTGCTCATGTTCGAGCTCGATGAACAGCTTTCGGGCGTTGTGGCGGTTCTCTACGACTTTAAGTCCGCATGCAAAAAGGACCAGCTCCAAGATCACAATCATCCCGACCAGGAAGCGGAACTCATTCATACCTGCACTCCCTGTTCAGGCCACGGAGCATCCGTCCGGGATGCGCCGCGAAGCACGGAACTTCTGGCGCGAGGATTTTCCTCGCATTCTTTTTCCGAGGGCAGGATGCGTACGGCACGATTAAACAGCGGCTGCGGCAGCTGCGAAGGCAGAAGCGGCAGACGCGGGTCGATACAGGAGGCCGGGTTGGCCGCAGCTTCAAAGAATTTCTTAACGATGCGGTCTTCCAGCGAATGGAAGGAAATGACCGCTAAGACACCGCCCGGAAGCAGCAGAGAGCCGGCAGACTCGAGTGCGCGTTTAAGCTGCTCGAGCTCTTGATTCACATGAATACGGATCGCCTGGAAAATACGTGTTGCCGGATGCTGGGCGCTGTCTTTCTTGTTGCGCGGGAGCGTAGCGGCAATTAAGTCCGCAAGCTGCTTAGTGCGCAGAATCGGTTCTTTGGTACGCACCTTCTCAATGGCCTTAGCGGCCTTCATGGCGAAACGTTCTTCTCCGAGGTCCTTAAATACCTTGGCCATCTCGGCCGCATCGGCGCGGGCAATCCATTCGGCTGCCGTTTCTCCCGCGCTCGTGTCCATGCGCATGTCCAGAGGACCGTCAAAGCGGAAAGAAAATCCGCGTTCCGGATCATCAATCTGCGGACTGGAGACGCCGATATCAAGGAAGATGCCGGTGACTTTGTCGATGCCGATCTTTGCCAATTCCTCTTTCATAAAGGCAAAAGGGGCATGAATAATCTGAAATCTCGGATCTTGGATCTGAGCGGCGGCTTTAACGGCTTCTTCGTCGCGGTCGAACGCGATCAGGCGCCCCTGCGGGGAGAGCTTTTCCAATATCAGGCGCGAGTGCCCTCCACGGCCGAAAGTACCGTCGACATAGACGCCATTCGGATCGGTTACCAGGAGTCGGGGTGACTCTTCAGCAAGTACCGGGCGATGAACCAAGACCTCTGCCTGCACAGAAAACTACCTTATTTTTAAAAATTGAATTGGGCGGCGATATCCGATAGGTTTTCTGTCATTGCTTTAGCTTCGCTTTCCGCAAGCTTCTCAGCGTCCCACAGCTCAAAGTGCGAGCCCAATCCCACAAGAACGATCTCTTTGGAAAGACCGCATGCTTTTCTTAACTCTGCAGGCACCAGCAGTCTGCCACTGGCATCCATATCCACGTCCACAGCAGAGCCCATCACGATTCTTTGAAAGACTCTGGCCGAGTAAGGGAGTGCCATTAATTCGGTTCTCTTGGTTTCCCAGACATTGCGCGGGTACAGCAAAGCACACCCGTCAGGGTGCCGGGTAAAGGTCATTTGGCCGGAGCACAGCTGCGCCAGAGCCTCTCGATAACGAGAAGGCACCGACAGACGCCCTTTGGCGTCAAGATTGATGTGCGGAGAGCCTTGGAACACGACTAAAACGAGACAAAAATCTACCTTTTCTAAGTCTCAATTTTAGCCACTTTTTTCCACTTTCCTCCACCAACTCTCACATTGAGCGGAAGTTATTCTTGTTCTTTAGCTTTCGCTCTATTTAATTGGTTGAATATAAAAGAAAAGATAGAAGAGCGAAGTCCGTCTGTAAGCCGGATTCTGTGTGCCGCCAAAGGCAGCATGACAATCATTCATCTAGACTCGGGATCACTCCCGAGTTCGAGCCATCTACCCGCAGCCTCGCCGAGCAGGTTCATTAGCTGCCTATTTGATGTTGCTCCCCGTAGAGATTGCCCGTTTCAACCGAACTGAATCGGCTCGTCTCTGTTGCTCTAGTCCTCGCCTTTCGGCGGAGAGGTGTTACCTCCTACGGTGCCCTGTGGAGTCCGGACTTTCCTCCGAGGTCTTTCTCCCCTGCGATTGTCCGACGAACTTCGCGGTGCAACTTTAATTAGATTCCTTCGATTCCGCAAGTTTCACGAACTTCCTAAAAAGCCTCGTTACACAAAACAGGCATCAAAATTGCGTTAATTGAGCTCGTTCTAATGACCAAATCAAATAAAAGCGAGCTGTTTTTCTGTAAAATTTTTCAGCTTTGCACTCCATTGAAAAAGTCGTGAAAAATAAGATCATTAGAACTATTTTCGGGGCTGGAATTATTGCGATCGCCTCATCTGCTTCTGCTGAAGACTCCGGTCGTTCGGTTTGGGAAGCAATTGTCGATACCCTCCCCGCTGGTGTTGTTTCCGAAGAAAACTCTTCAGGAAGCTACCTTTCCGACACTTGGGTCGGAATGAAAACTATTATTTCCGAAGGTTCCTCCGGATTGCTCCTTCCCGCCTACACGATTCATCCGGGATATGCATACAAGACAGAGAAACGCCACAACGAAAACGGTTATACGTGGGGCGGCGGTATTTCGCGCAACTTTATCGACAGCCGCGGAAACCGCAGAATCATGTACGCTATGGCCTTCTCCGATTCCCACAACAACTTTGAACCGTTCATGGGCTACGGCTGGTTGTCCCGCTGGAGACTCGGCAGCACACCTTTCTATGCGGAAGCCGGCTACACCATCGGTCTGACCGCCCGCGGCGACTACAAATGGATTCCTTTCCCGGCGCCGCTGCCTTTGGTCGGTGTCGGCACGGACAACTTCAGCATCTACGGAACCTATGTTCCGTTCTCCGACATCTTTTTCTTCTTCGCCAACATGACGTTTGACGATCGCAAGACTCGTCATATGCCGGACACGCCGAAGTCGCTCTTCTCTAATAAGGTACTGATCTACGCCGGCGGCGGCTGGCAGAAGACAACGCTGAAGGGCACGCCCAAACCGTCTTCTATTTCTTCCGACGGGGCTTACTCAGCCGGTCTGCGTTACTTTGTCACTCCGGAATGGGCCTTAGATTTCTCCGTTAACCGGTCCGGTACACACGGCATTCATGCTAACGGCAGCAAAGTCGGAAGCTACAAGCTCACGAGCTACAGCCTTGCCGTGCAGTATCACTTCAGAGCTGCCGAACGCGTGAAGCTTTACGCCGGTGTCGGCGCAGGCTATTTCAGAAGTGACCAGCAGGACTTCAAAGAGGGCTGGGGAGCTAAGAAGGACATCTTCACTCCGGTCATTCAGGCCGGCGGTACGGTTGCTCTCACGCGCAACCTCCACGTTACCGGCGGCATGGACTTGGGCTTCCCGCGCTACAAGGCGCACAGCCCGACGGACGACAGCTTCTCCATGCGCCCGTCTCCGGTGACCTTCAAGTTGGCGCTTGGTCTGGCCTTCTAATTTTTGGTTCATTTCGAAAACTGCCGCAATCCTCCTGGGACGCGGCAGTTTTTAATTATTGCGCATACAGCCTTCTGAGCACTTGTTTTAGTTCCGATATTGCTGTTTTGAGCTCTTCTGATTGGAACAACGCAAAACCCAAAACTAACCCGTTAGTCCCAGCCTCTCCTGGAAATTCGGAGAGAACCCTACAGGTAATTCCCCTTTTTTCTAACAATAGTTTTACATCTTTGTCAGAAACACCTTCTTTTGTCAGAGTAAAGGTCAGATGACAGCCACAGCGGCTTTCAGAAACTAACCCAAATTCAGAAAGTTCTGTCTCCAGGAGTTCTTTTAGAAGATCTCGTCGCTGAACAAAAATTTTGTTTAGCTTACGCAGATAAACTTCAAACGAGTCACTTTGCATATACTGCCCGAGATAATCTTGGCCTTTCGTAGAGGTCGTCCTGTCCAACAAAAGCTTAGCCCCCGCCAGAACTTTGGCTATTTCCTTCGGTGCCGCAATATAACCGATCCTTATTCCGGGAAAGAAAAGCAAGGTAAAGCTATCTAAAAAAATGGTATTTCCTCCTAACCTATCCAGCGCTGTAATCGCCGGAATTCTATTTCCACTCCAAAAAAGATCTTCCATTCCATTTTCAAAAATCCATTTCCCCTTTTGCTGCGCCCACGTAAGCATCTGTTTTCTTTTCTCCAATGAGGTACAGACGCTCATTGGAATTTGGTTTGAAGAGACCGTGAACAACGCCTGGCAATCCTCGCAGTCGGCCAATTTCTCTACATCGAGGCCATCTGACAGGACCGGAATAAAACTTGTTCGTATTTTATGGAAAGCAAAAACAGCGGGCACAAGATTGGGGGAAGGTTTCTCCAACACAATAGTGTCGCTCGGACTCAAGAGAACTGAACTAAGCAGATTAAGGCTCTGTACTGTCCCTGTCGTAATAACCACGTTCTCAGCATCGGCCTCAATTCCTCGGTTTTGCAGCAATGTCTCAGCTATGGCCTCTCGGAGTTGTACAGAACCTTGCGGGTTTGAATAGCCGGCGTGATGCCAAGTCATCCTGTTCAGTTGCGAGACAATTGAGTTCCACTTCCGATCCTTTGCTAATTCAATTGTCTCTCCGAAATAAAGAAAGGGTCTGGTTTGATAATGGTCAGAACGAAAATAAGAGAGTGTCTTGCCACACAGCCGGAGTGATTCGGTTTGCTTTGGTTTAACTCTGTTCTGAGCCGCACCTTCTTCTCGATAAAGAAGCTTCTCTTTAGGAGGAAGGCCAACAACTTTGAAACCGCTGCCGATTTTGCTTTCAACAATTCCTTCATCAATCAAAATAAAATAAGCTCTCCTAACGGTATCTACCGATACAGAGAGCTTGGCCGCAACAGTCCTAAGGCTGGGCAATGAATCTCCCAAGACAATTTCTTGAGAGAAAATCAACTCTCTTAACCTCGAAGCAATCCGTTCATAAACGGGCTCAGTCAGTTCTTCTGCTGAGCCTTCCGTGAGCTCAGGAAGCGCTAAATAGCTAAGGTCGCGACTCGTCGATTTTCTCTTCATGAACAATGGAAATTATTTAGGGACACCAATCAGCCACTTCGAAGGACCCATATCCTGAACTTCATGGATGCTCTTGCCCTTCACCCATTTTGCTGCGCCTCTTGCTTTACCTTGAATATCCTCAATTTTTACTTTCCACACAGCAACAAGCGGATATCTGTTCTTAAACTGAACGTCATTTCTGATTTTGCTGTTCTGCGGCGCGTGCCGAGCAAGGATAAGATCCATTGCATGACGCTTTTCTTTTTCATCCGTGACTGGAGAAGCCGTTCCTTTAACCACAGCACTTGCAAAATCCACGGAATACCACTCCGGTAACGTGGTTGCCTTTGCCACGTAACAGAGGCTGACTTTCGGATTCATCCGCATGTTGTCCTCTTTACGGCCTCCGGGCATTCCTGTGGAGTGAAAGTAGATATGATCACCTTCCAAAACCGGAGAAACAGGGACACCGTAAGGGTTGCCGTCCAAATCTGCCGTCGAGAGCACGGCATGCGGCGTAGCTTCGATAACTTCTATTGCCTGTTCTCTCGTTAATTCACGAGGTTTTCGACGAAGTTTTCTGTCAGCGGTTGAGCGGAGTTCTTCTTTTTGGACGCCTTGAGAAGCATCATTCGCTAAAGCTTTTTCTACCATTGTGCAACTTCCAATTAAAGCCACACTTGATTCTAAAAACAAACGTCGATTTAATTTTGTCATTTTTGACTCCTTGGAAAACAAACTACGAATCAAGTTTATGAAGTCGACTTCAAAATCTGCCTAACACTTTGGAATTTTTTGATCAAACAGTTTGGAAAATAACTATTAAACAAAAGCGTTTTTTCTCCTTCGTACCTCTTTCAAGAGTTTTCATTCATTACCCAAATAAGTTGTACAAACGCACAATAGGTACTTACTTACCCGATTTGTACTCGGTTTCCCGTATAGGTGAGTAAAAGCCCTGTATAAGGATAGGTTCAACTATAAGGAGAACCTATGAACTTCGGAAAAATTGCTTGGATTTCTGTCCTAACCGCTTGGGTTTTAGCAACCCTCTATGGCGCTCTGCTCGCCACATCTGCCGGCAATGCGGAATCTCAGGATTTCGGGCAGCTCTTGACATCTTTCGTCAAGAAAGTTTCATCAGCAGAAGACTAAAAAATCGCCAAGGAAGAGCCGGTCCCTTAAGGCTTTTGGTGCAACGGCAAGCATCATAGAGAACTGCCGGTTTCAAAAACTCCTTATGCTTGGCGCTTAATATAAAAATCCGTTTCAAAGTGCTTTGGTCTTCTTTTGAAGACTGTAGTGAACTGTCATGCCTGAGAGTTGTCCCTGCGGCTCTCAGGCATTTCTCATATTTCTTCTGCACCAGCAATCGGAATTCAGAAGAGCGTTTTTTGCTTGTATCTCGGCGCGTTAGCTTTTGAAGATTGGCCTTAACTTACCGAGCTCAGACAATCGGCAATACTTGAGTTACCTTCTGTATAGATTTTCAGTTCGTTTGCGCAATTCAGTCCGAAGAGAGTGGTGCCCGCGGCCTGCAAATTAATCTATCCTTTAGGTTTTTCCTATAGCATGAGCGGATTAGCCTATCCCGCTTGAAATTACTATTTAATCCATTTCTAGGAGTTCTTTTCATGGATCAGAATGAAGTACTTTTTGACAGAGCCCAGAAGTCCATTCCCGGCGGTGTTAACTCCCCGGTTCGTGCCTTCCGCTCCGTCGGCGGCGCTCCCCGCTTTATTAAAAAAGCTTTAGGGCCGCATATGTACGACGTCGAAGGTAAGCAGTACATCGACTACATCGGATCTTGGGGTCCTATGATTCTCGGTCACAACAATCCCCACGTCATCGAAGCGGTCAAAGAAGCTGTTGACAACGGCCTGAGCTTCGGTGCCCCGACCGTCGGTGAAATTGATATTGCCGAAGAAATCAAGCGTCTCATTCCTTCCGTTGAAGAAGTCCGTCTCGTCTCCTCCGGCACTGAAGCCGGCATGAGCGCCATCCGCTTGGCCCGCGGCTACACCGGCCGCAACAAGATTGTGAAGTTCGAGGGCTGCTACCACGGCCACAGCGACTCTCTGCTGGTCAAAGGCGGCTCCGGCCTGCTGACGTTCGGCACTCCGAGCTCTGCCGGTGTCCCCGCTGCCGTCACCAACGACACGATTGTTCTCGAATACAACAATCCCAAACAGCTCAAAGAGCTCTTCGACAAAGAAGGCGATGAAATCGCCTGCGTGATTGTCGAAGCCGTTGCCGGCAATATGAATATGGTTCCTGCGACTCAGGAATTCCTCGACACCATGAGAGAAGAAACCGCCAAACACGGCACCGTCCTCATCGTTGACGAAGTCATGACCGGTTTCCGTGTTGCCCTCGGCGGCGCACAGTCTCTGTACCACATCGATCCTGATATCACGATGTTCGGTAAGGTCATCGGCGGCGGAATGCCCGTGGCTGCTTTCGGCGGCAAACGCGACATCATGAACTGCGTCGCTCCTTTGGGCCCCGTCTATCAGGCCGGTACCCTTTCCGGAAACCCGGTTGCCGTGGCCTGCGGTCTTGCTACTCTGCATGAAATTCAGCAGCCCGGCTTCTATAAGCGTCTGTCTGAACAGACCGCTAAACTCGTCAAGGGTTTAGGCGCTATGGCTAAGAAGCACGGTGTCGCTTTCTCTGCCCAAAGCATCGGCGGCATGTTCGGCATTTACTTCCGCGGCAAGTGCCCGACCTCTTTCAAAGAAGTCATGGAATGCGATGCCGATCGCTTCAAGACTTTCTTCCATGCCATGTTGGATAACGGCGTTTACCTGGCTCCGAGTATCTACGAAGCCGGTTTCGTGTCCATCACTCATGATGACTCCGTCATCGCTCGTACGCTCGAAGCTGCGGACAAGGCTTTTGCCGAAGTCAAACGTGTACATGGTTAATTCGTTTATTTAGACACTTGTTCTTATGAGATTTGCTTGGCTTTTACGCTTCCTTTTACTTTTCATTGCCGTCTTCGCTTTAGACGCACAGGCTCTTCCTTGGAAGAAAACCGAAGCGGTCAAAGCCGAGCTTATCTCTCAAACGACTTCGGTCCAACCGGGAAGCTCCATCCGTTTAGGCGTGCTGCTGACCCAAGAGCCGGGCTGGCACACATATTGGAAAACGCCCGGTGACACCGGACTTCCGACCACCATCGACTGGTCTCTGCCCGAAGGCTGGAAGGCGGGATCCATTCAATGGCCTACGCCGAAACTTTATGTCGTCGGCGATCTCACCAATTTCGGATACGAAGACTCGATTCTTCTTCCTGTCTCAATTTCCGTTCCGGCATCTGCCAAGGAAGGGGAGTACGTCGCTAAAGCGAACGTCTCCTGGCTGATGTGCGCGGAACAATGCATTCCGGGAAATGCTTCGTTTGACCTTCCCGTTAAAGTCTCGAACGCCGAGCCGGCCGCTTCTCCGAACGCCGGGCTCTTCCAAACCAATGACGGTTTAACGCCTACTCCCTTAAAAACGGTTTCCGCTCAGATTGATCCGTCCAATCGCGCCCTTTCCGTCACCTTCAAAACCTCTGAACCTTTCAATCATTTTTATGTATTCACCGAAGGGGAAGGAGCTGTTGATTACAAAGCGCCTCAGTCGGTTTCTAAAAACGGGGATGAAGTCACCGTCCGACTTCAGGGCACGGAGGAACTGAAAGCAGGTGACACATTATCCGGCGTCTTTGCCGCTGACGGCGGACCCGCTCAAGGCGGCTGGTCCGGCAGTTTTTCTCATGTTTTAGTAAATGGAACCGTGACACCACCGTCCGCATCCTCCGATAACACGGACGTCAACTTAACCGTTTGGCTCGCCGCCGGTATGTCTTTCCTCGGCGGTTTGATCCTGAATTTAATGCCCTGCGTCTTTCCCGTTTTGTCTCTGAAAATGCTCAGCCTTGTTGAGCACCGCGGAGACGGAAAACTCGCACTGCATGGTCTTTCCTTTACCGTCGGCGTCCTCATTTCCATGACGCTGTTAGCCGGCGCC
>ERZ894183.689-NODE-689-length-24209-cov-23.532500_pt1 | contig 24209 bp, 23 predicted proteins | sample MGYA00380279_ERZ894183 | MGnify/ENA primary metagenome ERZ894183 (study PRJEB32331, sample SAMN06328422) | human gut metagenome | biome: human gut microbiome; feature: stool | host: Homo sapiens | collected 2013-06-26 ... | reverse complement strand
ATAGTTTTATAAATACTTACGATTTCTGCTTTTTGCTAAAGTTAATGACATTGTGATTTTACGAGGTTTGCAACACTTTTTCTTCCTTATAATCATCACTTTTTCTTGGTTTGACACCATTTTGACACCAATTTTTTATTTTTGGTGTCAGCTAATTGCTACGCTTTCCAGCCTTGTGATTTCACTCTCAATTCTGGACATCTCACTTACATGGTTATATACGTCCATTGTTACATCTATGTGGTTATGTCTCTAGTAGATATGGGGATTACTCCCCATACCCCTACGCAAAACCGTACGTGCGCTATTAACGCATACGGCTTTTCACTTTATATTTCATACTTTATCTATAAAACAAACTTACCTTAATACTTGGTTCTAACAATGGGAATGTTCGAAGCAGTCCATTAAAAAAGGTATCCGACGTATAACTTCTTTTCTGGCTTCTCCGATTCAGCCATTTATACAATAACCATTTTGTCTGTACTAGGAAATTCTTCACTTCCCTTGTATTGTCGGTCACTCCATAATACTGATAATGTCCCCGCAATTTTGCATTCACTGTTTTAAATATCAGTTCCAATGGCATTGCTCGATGTGCCTTTATCCATTCTTTCATTGCTTTTATCTTACTGCGAAATTTCTTCTTGCTGGTCTTTACCCTACAACGGAAAAACTCTCTCTTTCCGTCCATTCCGCAATAAAATGTGAAACCAAGAAAGTCAAGGGTATCTGGTTTTCTCTCTCCTCTTGCTTTTCTGTTGTGCCTGGCAAACCTCCCGAATTCCAATATCTTCGTCTTTTCTCCTGCCAGTTCCAATCCGTATTTTGCAAAGCGTTCTTCCAGCCTCTGCTTAAATATTTTTGCTTCATACTGGTTCTGAAAACAACAGACAAAATCATCACAGTATCGGATAAGATAACACTCTCCTTTACACTGTCTCTTCACGATTACATCAAACCAGTTATCCAATACATAATGCAGATATATATTTGCAAGTATCGGGCTTGCTCCATTTCCTTATGACGAGATAAACGTTATGACGAGATAACGCTGATTATCTGCGTAAATACGGAATTTCTTTAAATTTATCTCGGCATAATACAAGCAAAAATGCTACACTTTGTTATTCTGTAATCATAAAAAAAGAAAGGAGTCAGAAACTCATGAATCTTGAAATGATTACAGAAGGACTAAAACAACTGTTGCAGGAAAACAACTATTCTTCTGCAACCATCCGCTTTTATGAAGGTGAATGGAATAAGATCCAGTGCTTTCTTACGGAAGAGTACGGAAATACCGAATACGATATGGAACGGGGACTTAAATATCTCGAAAAACAATACGGCTTCATTACGAAATATAATAATGGAACGCTTTCCCAACAGAGAGTCCAATTGCTCCGTGTTGTGCATATGCTGGAAGATTACCGTTTGCATCAGGTGCTTACCAGAAGATACTATGCCTCAAAAAATCCTATTACGTTGAATGCGTACTATTTAAATTTATATACGGATTATTTAGATTTTCTGAATTCTACGGAACTGTCAGCAAGTACAATCGGACATTATAAAGGGATTTCCAGGGCTTTTATGGACTATCTTCAGCAGAGGAAGATTGGAACTATAGAAAATATCACTATGGATGTTTGCAATTCTTATCTGAAAACGCTGGCAGGGTATAGTTTTAAGACCATAGAACAGAATGTTTGCGGGATCAGACATTTTCTGCGTTTTATTTATTCTATCGGAATACTCTCCACTGATTATGCTGAAAAGATCCATATGCCTGCTGTTTCCAAAAGTGCCAAAATACCTTCTGCATGGAAACTTGATGAACTGAAAGCAATGCTTTCGGTCATTGATCGGAACAGCCCTATCGGAAAACGTGACTATGCAATGATCCTTCTTGCATGTGTTCTTGGTCTTCGGATTGGAGATATCAAAAACCTGCGTTTCCAAAACTTTAACTGGGAAGATAAAAAGCTGTCTCTCATACAGCATAAAACACATAAACTATTAACTCTGCCAATACCTGATGCGGTAGGCTGGGCGGTGATCGATTATATCAAAAATGGGCGACCTCAGTACTACGAATCGGATCAGGTGTTCCTGAAACATATGCCGCCATTTGATCCTATCGGCAATGAAAACCATATGCAGCAACAGCTTGTAAGATACATGAGGAAAGCAGGTATCGACCAGCGTACAAAAAAGCACTCCGGCTTTCATTCCTTAAGACATTCTGCCGGCTCCATGCTACTGGAAATGGAGACACCGCTTCCGGTCATTACAGATATCCTTGGGCACTCTGATTCTGATGTAACGGCTGTTTATCTGAAGACAGATCTGCAGAAACTGGCCGAATGTGTGCTTTCACCGGAGGAATTCTGCCATGGATAAAGAAATCTATAACAGCATTTTTCAAGAGGAGATCCATGATCTTATAGCATTAAAACGTGCACTTGGATTCTCTTATGAATCAGAAGCAGGCTCCTTGCGACGCATTGACACCTTTTTATGTGAAAACAATCTTTCCGAAAAGCGTATCTCTAAAGAGCTTTGTGACCTATGGTGCAGAAAAAGGACTTATGAAACTGTCACAAATCAGGCGAGCCGTATCAGTGTCATGCGGGTTTTCTGCAAATATCTCAACGATATCGGGATTCCTGCATATATTCCGCCGAAAAGGATCACCCGGAAAAGGAGCAGATACGATGCACATATTTACACAGATGAAGAACTTCAAAGTTTTTTTGATGCAGTTGACAAAAGTCAGTCGGTGCCGGATTCCTGCCCGTATCGTGCTGATGTGATGCCGGTCTTTTTCCGTATCCTGTACACCAGTGGAATGCGTGTTTCAGAGCTGCGCCTTGCCAGAATCCGTGATATCAACCTCGGAGAAGGATATATCACTATTCACGAGGCCAAAAATCATAAAGAGCGGTATGTCCCCATCCATCCTTTACTTACAGACAAATGCAAGGAATTAAAAGAAAATATCCATGTCCATTCATCCGATGATGAATATTTCTTTATGCTGCTTCCGGGAAGACCGATGACTTTAGGAAATGTATATAAAAATTTCAGGCGCTATCTGGAACAGGCTGGGATCTCTCACACTGGAAAAGGTCCCCGTATCCATGACTTCCGCCATACTTATTGCATAAATCTTCTCCGCAAATGGAGCGATGAAGGAAAAGACCTGATTGCGTATCTTCCATATATGCGTACAATGCTTGGACATGAAAGTTTTGAGGAAACAGCGTATTATCTAAAACTTACGGCGGAACGTTTTCCATATATAAAAGAACGGATGATGGAATCTTTTCCTGATCTGATCAGGGAGGCAGTTATCAATGAACACGAATTCTACTGATTTTGCCTGTCTGGTCACAGGATTTTTAACGGACTATCTGCCGCATCATAGATGTTATTCCAGGAATACCATTCTCAGTTACAGAGACACTTTGAAACTGTTCCTTCGGTTTTTAAAAGAAGAAAAAGAGACCTCTCCGAATTCTTTTTATATCAAGGACTTCAAACGTGAACTGGTGATTGAATTCCTGGAATGGTACCGGAACAACGGGGCTGGTATAACTGCAGCAAATCAACGGCTGGCTGCATTGAAAGCATTCAGTGATTATGCACAGTTGGAACATATCGAGTACATTGCCCCTTTACAGAATGTCTCTGGGATCAGGGCAAAAAAGGCTGCACCGAAAGAAGTATCTTTCCTGACTGTGGAACAGATGTCATCACTTATAAACAGTCCGGATGTTAATTCCCATACCGGTTTCCGACACAGGGTGATCCTGACACTTTTGTATGACAGTGGGTGCAGAGTTCAGGAATTATGCGATATCACGATAGCCGATATATCGTTAGGTTCTGTTGCAACCGTAAGATTACACGGAAAAGGCAACAAATATCGTACAGTCGTGATAGCAGACACAACAGCAAAACTTGTCGAAAACTATCTTAGCCGGTACCGTTCATACGCTGTAGGAACCGATTTTTTGATCACTAACCGTTATCATCGAAAGATTGACCGCGATGGTATCTCTTATATCATAAAAAAATATGTAGATGCGATCCGCCAAAAAGATGCAACATTCCCAGAACATGTACATTGTCATATGTTTCGTCATTCAAAAGCAATGCATATGTTGGAAGCCGGTATCAATATCGTCTATATCAGAGATTTCCTCGGGCATGAGGATATTTCTACGACGATGGTTTACGTGAGAGCTGATAATCGTCTGAAAAATGATGCGATAAATGCACTTGCTCCAAAAGTTACTGAGGAAAGAGATTTTCCTGACTGGAACAAAGATAAAGATCTTTTACAGTTTTTAAATTCCTTAAAGTAGAGAATTATTATGCCGAGTTACGCAAATAGAAACACTGGCAAAATCTAAGAATACTGAACGTATCTCGGCATAACATCTATCTCGTCATAAGGTGGATTATGCCGAGCTCGGCATAATCCACCCTGTGGGGTTCCCCGTTCGCTGTCGAGATATTTGCCATTTTCCATGACTCCGGCTTTCAGGAATTTATCTATAATCTCAAGAAATTTCCGGTCTGCTATATCATGTGCCAACATCTTCATCAGCCATTCATGGTCTACATTATCAAAGAAACCTTTAATGTCTGCTTCTACCACATAGTTTGTCTTTCGATACTGCACCATTTCTATGATTTCCCTTACTGCCTGATGGCAGTTCCTGTTCGGGCGGAATCCAAAACTCTCATTATAAAACTTCGGTTCATAAATCTGCTCCAGTATCTGTGCAATCGCATTTTCCACCAGTTTATCTTCATAACTGGAAATTCCAAGCGGTCTCATTTTGCCTTTTGTTTCCTTCGGAATATAAACACGCCTTGTTGGATTCGGGCGATAGCTTCCGTTTTTCATCCTTTTCACAAGATTTGCGAGATTTTCTTCCAGATTCTTTTCGTAATCCTCTTTTGTCACCTTATCAATCCCATACGCTTTCTTTCTGTCCATAGTCTTATGGATTGCTCTCAGCGTATCCGCATTGATGTAGGCTGCAAGATTCTGAACCTTTCTGTCGGTTCTGTTTGCTTTTGCGATATTATACTGTATTCCAAGTAACTCATTCACCATGTTCATCAGCTCTCTTTTGTCTGCATAGTTCTTTGTTCTTGAAGCTATAAAGTGCACAGCCCTTTTCTCCATCTGCTTTCACAGACTTCTGCGATAATATGGCTGTGTCGGACTTCCTGCCATTCATTTGGATTCCTAACGCATTTCTTTGTTTTGGTTTCCATACCTTTTTTAAGGAAATGACAGGATCTCAGCTGTTCCGATAACATACTTATCATCAACCTCGCCAAGCTCTCAGACTGGGGGATGCCGCTATAACCTTGCCATATCGGTCATAACAGTATTGTCTGCTGTGTAATAGAGCACATCGACCATTTCCAACCTCATAATAATTTCCCAGCTCAATCACTTCACTTTCGTTTCGGCTCTGTTGCTCCCTGTCCTACGCTTAAACCTAATGTTACCATTTCGGTTCCAAGGACTCGGTACAGGCGGTTGGCTAGACCTTACCTGATAGGATTTTTTTTTCCTATTGTATGATTATCAGCTTACCAAAGCGTACAGAATTTCTTCCGCTCGCTAGGGGAAATCAACTATGCTGATTTCACAGCTCGCACCTATAAATATTATACCATATATCACAAGAAACATAAATGAAAAAGGGTGTTATTCTTCCAGATATGAGAGGTAATTTTTAACTTTTTCTACCGAATAAAGAACCCTACGTCCAATCACAATTTTTGCTCCTGCCTGTTCTCCAATCTTTCTTGCAGTAGCATGACCACAAGATAACATTGCAGATAATTTATCTATATTACCGTTATCGGCTGTGAGGTTGGTCTTTCTTTTGTTTTGTTCATTTGTCAGTCCTCCTCTCTTTCATTTTCCAGATATTCGTGTTATAATCAAACTAGAATAATATAATACCACTCTATATATAGAGTTTCTTAAATCATTGTATTTGTCAAGGAGTGTGAAATATATGTTATCAAAATCAGCTACTATGCTTTTAGGGCTTATTACTCATCAACCACTTAATGACGGATATTGTCTTAGCTGAAATTAGCGGTACAGAACGACTTTTTAAAGCTACAACAAAATAGAATATATGGAAATAAGGCTTGCGGAGCATACTATATAGAGTATGACGCAAGCCTTTTGTCCCAACCTATAATCTCTGTCCAAATTTATAAATAATCATAAGAAACTAATTCTTCCATAGGAATACGTGTTTCTGAATGACGTTCTGAATCTTCTGCAATACCTTTTCCATAACCGATAGCCAAAATATTGATAGGCTCTAAATTATCCGGTAACTGAAATTCTTTCTTGATTACATCTGGTTTAAAAAAGCATACCCATACAGTTCCTAATCCTAATTCTGTCGCCTGCAACATCATATGATCTGTTAAGATAGAAGCATCTATATCTGTCGTCTGTTTATTATCGAAAGGTCTTGTCCATGCCTTTGAATGGTCTGCACAAACGATAATTGCCAGTGGAGCATTGTAAATATTTCCAGCTTTAGCAATGCTTTTTAATCGCTCTTTGTCCTGTACCACTAACAATTTAACCGGCTGTAAATTCGCCGCAGTTGGTGCAACATGAGCACAAGCAAGTATTTTTTCTAACTTTTCTTTTTCAACTGGTTTATCTTCATATTTTCTAACAGAATATCTTTTCTTAGCAATATCTAATAATGACATATTAAAATCTCCTTAATTCTTGTATATTAGGTCAACCTGTACTATAATTCTATCTGAAATAGTATTTTTATACAAGAACGCACTATTTTGTAATATACTATCCAAAAAGGAAGTGAAGATATTATGGGAAATAATTGTTGTGGTTTTAGCTGTCCAGTTGAGGCAACCATTCAACTTATTGGTGGAAAATATAAAGCTGTTATTTTATGGCATTTAATGAACAAAACGTTACGGTACAATGAAATTCATAAACTAATTCCGAAAGCGACTGATAAAATGCTAGCTCAACAGCTTCGAGAGCTTGAAAAAGATGGACTTATTAACCGTAAGGTTTATCCAGTTGTTCCTCCAAAAACAGAGTATTCTTTAACAAAATTCGGGGAAACACTGACACCCATTCTTGATGAACTATGTAATTGGGGAGAACAATATTTGATTCAAAAATAATGTCATGGTAAATAACTTTTTATAAATTATTTACCATGATATTCTTTTAGCATTTTTTACAAACTTATTCTACAATCTTCCAGTTATCGTCCTTATGAAGCACAAGCTCATACTGTGAGATTTGCGTCATTTTCGACTTGTTATCCAGATACTTTACGGACACGCTGACCTTGAGGTTGTCGCCGTCTTTGGTAAAGACTGGGTTTACCAGTTCTGAAAATACATAGTCGCCGGATACAGGAGCAAGCACACCGGCTTTGACATAATAGGCAAGTTCTTTTCCCGTAGCTGTCGGATAGAGTTTAAAGAATGTTTCCAAGAAAGCGGTAGCGTCCATGACTGTGTCGGAACTGACACTGACATCTGCTTCCTGTACTTTCGGTTCATACTTTGATTTCTGTACCGCCGGAGCAAGGGTTGGATTCTGGGTAATGACCATTGCACCGTCCTTATCAACATGAACGGTCACGGTGTAGTTTTCTGTGACTGCCTGTGTCTGTTCTCCCTCTTTTACCTGCTGATCTACTTCGTAGGCAACGGTAAAATCGTCCGTTCCAGACTGTTCTATATTCCAGACCAGCACATTTGTAACAGTCGCACTGGTTGGTATATCCGTTCTGATGGTATCGGCGTTCAAGTCCTGTAATTCTTTGGTAAGGTATTTACTGATTTCCGTTGTCCTTGCTTCAATCTTTTCTTTGCTGGTATCCCATGAGTAATAGGCTTTCGCAAAGTTCTTGACGAAATTCTCAATACCATTGGTATCGTTCAATCTTAACTGAATGATTTCTTTTTCATGTACCGTGTTGGTGTCAATGGCGGTAAAGTTCTTATACACACCAAAGCTGGTGCTTGCCAGAAGCACCGCCCACAACAGCAGGACAGATTTCTTGTGTGTCCCGACTTTTATGGTACGCACTTTCTTATTCTTAGGTGCTTTCTCTGTTTTTTCTTTTTTCTTAAACATATTTCAAGTCCTTTCTATTGTTTGATTCTTCCGGCACAAATGATGTGCTGTTGCCAGTAGGCAGAGGTCAAATCGGTATAGCCGATTGGATTTCCGGCATGATACATCTGATTGTTTCCTACATAGATTCCTACGTGGGTAACATAGTCGCTGGTATTGTAGGTGGAATGGAAAAAGACCAAATCGCCAGCCTGTGCCTGTGACAATGGGATATGCTGGGTTGTGTCATACTGTGCCTGTGCGGTTCGTGGCAGGCTGATTCCGGCTTTTCCGTAGCACCACTGAGTAAGACCAGAACAGTCAAAAGAGGTGTTCGGGTTACTGCCACCATAGACATATTTCCAGCCTTGATACTTCAACGCTTCATTCATAACCGCCTGTACCGTTTCATTGCTGAACTGCTTCACGGTCAGATATTGGTTGACCAGCTCCACATAGAACATATTCCCGTAGTTATACCGCCAGCCACCATTTTTACTAACCGCTATCGGGTTCGTATAGGTCACTTTTGTACCGCTGGATTTATTCTTTGCGAAATTCTCTGCAAGATTGAAGCTGTGCTTTTTCCCGTTCTTCGCCACATAGTCTGCATAGCCACCACCATAGTTATAAGATTGAATGACCACGTTAATGTCATTCATACCTTTGGCTTTACAGGAAGAAAGCAGGGACGCAAAATATTTACACCCCTGCTTAATGGATTCTTCTGTACTTAATGAGTTTGGCGGTAGTCCAAGACTCTCGCTGGACTGCATGACATCGGTAGCCGTACCGCCACTTTCCACCTGTATGATGGCAAGCAGGACGTTCACATACTCCGAGATACCGTTTTCTCTGGCGTATTTTTCTACCATCGGCTGATGTTTGAGGACATCGGCTGACAGGTTCATTCCAGAATAGACAGGCGAATAGCTGTTTGAACTGTCGTCATCTTCGCCGGAAATCAGTATCCCGAAAAAGAGGACGATGGAGAAAAGGACTGGAAATATCGTACCTATGATAAGGATACGTTTTAATCTCATTTCTTCCGTCCTTTCTCTGAATGTTTCGTAACAGTTTTACGGGCAGATTTTCCATTGACCTGTGTTTTCTGTACCGTAGATTTCTTATGATTACTGCTGGATTCCGCTACGTTTGGCTGATTCGCTCTGGCAACAGCTTTGACCTGCTGTTCCTGTCTGATATTGGTTCGGACAGTTTCTTTTCCAGCCTTGACTTCTGCATTTTTTATTACAGGAGAAGTAGCAGGACGTTTCATATCCGGCGTTTTGACCGTATCGGTCTGTGCAGGTTTTGGAACAGGTGTGGCAACAGGGCGTTCATGGCTTCTGGTAGCTCCGGCTGTCGCTGATCCATTCGCATGAACTGTCTGTTTTGCTTCCTGTGCTTTCTGTAATTCCTGCTTTTTCTGTGAGATATTTTCCCTGTGCAGGTTGCGTTTCTGTGTACGCTGTTCCTGTCGGTTTTCCCGTTCTTCCACAACGCCACGCTTAAAGTCTGATACATTATCCTTTACTTTCTGTTTGGCAGAATGGACAGCATAACCAGCCTGTGTCGGTAAATCTTTCGCATTTTCTTTCAGTGAGGAAGCACTGTCACGGACTTTATTTTTTGTATCCATCACAGCACCCACCGCAGAACCGACACGGCTTCCCACGCTGGCAGAAGTATTTTCCCGTTTCTTTGGCGGTTGGTTCGTTGCTGATTTTCCGGCTCTGGCAACACTTGCACCTGCCACCGCACCTGCAACACTTCCAGCACCGACAGCTCTTGCAATCCTGTGTTCCATACGTCTTGCCCTGTGTCGCATGAACACCATCGGTCTACGGAATATCCTGCGACCTATCTGCTGGCTGTCATTGGCATTCAGGCTGAACATACTCATTAGTTCTCCGAGTTTCATGTAGATTCCGGCAAAACAGATTATCTGCAAAAACGCCACCATGAAGAACGGATAGTCCGTGGAAATGTTGTAGAACATACTGGAAATCGAAAATGCCACGGTCACAATCAGCGTAATTCCGGCTCTTGTCATAATGGCATTGAACACACGGACAACTGCCTGTTTCGCCATGTTCTCATAGGTCGGTATCATGGACAGTAAAAAACTAATCGGTAAAAACATGGCATATATGATAAATAGTATCTGGGAAAATAACATCATGCCGGTAAGCAGAAAGATAAAGATTGTGATACCGAGATTGAAAATGAGCAGGAAGAACACCATGCCAAGACGGTTGACGACCTGCGGAATGGTAAGGTTGTCATTGTCGTTATCCTCAATCTCTGTTTTGACGACATTTTCCCTTGTTTCCCCATCTTCGTCTGACGGGCTGGCAGATACCAGAGCTTCTACACGGTCAGTCCCGATTTCTTCGGTATCGCTGTTCCCGAACTGCAATAACAGCCACGGTTTTTCTACCTGTATCGCAAACAGGCTGTCACGGATAAGGTCTACGCTGTCCTTGCCTTTGCTTTGTGAATCGGGGAGCATGATTTTTGTCCCCAAGTCCAGAGAAGCGGTGCTGATGTCCGAACTGAAATCATTGATTTTCTGGATATAGTTTGGAGCGTAAGCAATAAAGGACGCAGACACGATGAACACCACCACGAAGTTGATAACGGCGTGAAGTGCCTTGCTTGTTTCCCGTTTGAGAAGCCCTGTATAGGCGGTATAAACACCTACAATTAGAATGATAATGAGCAGGAATCCCACATAGAATCCATTGCTGGAAAACCCGTTTTCGGTCACTCCGGCAAGTGTCTGAATACTTTTCCCGATACTGTCTGCCATGTCATTGATAAAGTCCAGCTTATACGCCTGTTGCACCACATATCCAGTGGCATTGCTAAGATACAGGCTGATTGTCCAGACAAAATTTGTGATACAGTAAAGCCCGTACTGCACCGATTTTCCAATGCCGTCCAGCCAGTTCCACGGAAGCCATGACCAGCTATTGTCCACATAGAAATCAAGCTGATAGTTGGAAAGCGGATACTTTGAATACAGGTTGTCTGCATTGACCATATCATCGACCAGTCCAGACGCATGAGCCACTGTCCCAAGCAGGGACAGCAGTACCAGCGTGACGGTCACGGAAAGCAGAACCAGTTTCAGTACATGGAATACCTTTTCTTTTGTGACAGATTTCATCATTCCAAATCCACCTCACTTTTTATCGGCGGTCTGGTATCAAAGGCATGGAGCAGTTCTACAAAGACAGGGTGTATCTGTACCACGCCGACACGCCCGTATAAATCCTGCATTAAGCATTGTCCGTTCTCCAAATCCCTCAACCGCTTCTGGTTGTTTTCGTCCTCACTGTCCAGCCCGAAAAATTCTAAGGTCTGCTTGATTTCATTGGTATCTGTGGAGCGGAACGCAAACTTTAAACCGATGTTATTTTTTAGGCTTTCTTTCGATACGTCCCCAGAGGATTGTGTTACGAAATAAACTCCGGCGTTCATGGCTCTACCAGCACGCACCAGCTTATTTGAGAGTGTTTCGCCCTGTGCCACATTTAAGAACGCCCATGCTTCGTCTAAGTCCACAATTTTAAAAATGCTTCGGTCTGAATGGATAAAGTCTAAGGCAAAGGTAGATATTACAATCAACATTGCCACCGATAATAATTCAATGGTCGTGTATTCATCAAAAGTGGTATCTTTATCCGGCAGAACCAAATCCGCAACCTGTATGATATTGAGCTGGTTATCCAGACTGATAGTATTTTCTGCTGTTCCGTCTGAAAAGAGCAGGTGTGCAAAATCATAATTTGTAAAACTGTCAATATGATTTGCGATATGGTTTGCAATAGGCGTATTTTCTTTCCGTAATTCTGTGATAACATTTAGCAATCCTCTATGTTCACTTTCTGACACTTTGCTGATTGCACTGATAAGCACAGGGAACTTGTCTCCATCACGGGTTGAGATACCTGTTAAAAATGTTAAAATTTCTTTTGCCAGTGTAGCTCCGTCCTCTTTATCTTTCATAATTACAAACGGGTCAAGAAGCCCTGCATTTTCCTTGTCGCTGGTAAGATTTACAATGTTGATTTCCTCTGCAATCTCCGGCAGTGTTTCTTTCCAGTTTCCACGTTCACTTTTCGGGTCTAGGATAACTGCCTGTCCACCGAACAGAACGGAATAATACACCAGCAGGTTATTACAGAATGATTTTCCACCACCAAGCGAACCTACAAAAGCAGAAGCCAACGCATTTGTGACCGTACCTTTTACCCCTTGACTGGCAAGGGACGGTTGCAGGTAGACATTTCTTCCTGTATCCACGGAATATCCGATATAGATTCCTGTATTTTCGCCCAACATCTGGGTAGCACCGAAGCCAAGTCCGGCTAAAAAATCGGATTTCACATACTGGATATAATCATTGATATAACGCTTGCTGGCTGGAAGAAACTCTCCATGCAGTCCCATCATATCTCCGGCAGGACGTACCAGCTTCACGTTCAAATCATCGTAAAAGTCCTTGACTTCATCACAACGGCGTTTCAGTTCGTCAAGATTGGGTGCAGATACCCGTATGACATAACTTAACTTGTACATACTTTCCTTGCTCTGGTCTAAATCTGTTTCCAGTTCATCGACACTGTCTAAGGCTTCCACCACATTTGAACTTGTTTCATTTCCTGCTTGATAGGCGTGATTGTCCAAGTCCTTTAATTCCTTTTTCTTATTACGGACAGTGGTTAAGGCTTTCTTATTTCCGACAATCTCAACATTCATGGACGTATCCACAGGGAATGTGAACTGCTGTTGCTGGAAATAAAAGATTTCCGATGATGGGAAGTCCAGTTCTCCGACAATCGCATTGACCGTAAAGTAGGACACATAGCTTTCACTGTCCTCATGTTCCAGACGCAAATATCGCTGGCTTTCTTCCACCACGCAACGGGTAGGACGGATAAGGTCATAATACTTAATCAGTGTTTCCCTTTTTAATTTTCTTTTTGGCAGAGGATACACATAATCTTCATAAGCTATCCCGTCCCTGCCGTAGAGGTGTTCCATCAGATAGGCAAAATCTTTGGCTTCCAGTCGGCGGATTTTGAATCTACGGGAGATTTTGTTTTCCAGCAGTTTTTCCATCTTCACATAACGGTTGATTTCATCATTGCTCATGGAAACAAAGTCATTCATCAGCGTATGCCTTACCTCATTCAAAAACTCACGGAATGTCAGAAATACCGATTTTTTGATATTCTTCAGATTGACTTCGTCCTCTGTGACCATGAGCTTGAATCCCAGAAAGAAACGGTAATCCACTTGATTGTCGCCTATCATGGATACAAGGGCTTCGGTCTGGTCGTCTATCTTTTGGATTGCTACCTCACGGAGCTTTCCAGTTACCAGCTTCTTTGACTGTTCCTGTATGCTTCGGATTGAACTTTCGGTTGCAATCTGCAACGCATGAATCTTTCCCTCACGGGACTGTGCGATAAGCTGACGGAAGCTGTCATGCACAAGATATTTCTGTTCTGGGGATAAGAATGAATAATTGTACGGTATCAGCTCATAGTAGGCGAACACCTCATTGTCCTTATTCCAGACAAGGTTGTTGTCGATATATTTAATCGGGAACATAGGTCACACTCCTTACTGCCGTGATAGTTTCCTCAAATTTCTGCTTATGCAGGTTCACGGCTTTTCCGGCATAAGTCACTTTGGGACGCAGGGCATACAGAACCATCGTCTTGATGTAACTGTATGGCTTTTTCCCGTCAAAGGTTTTCTGTGACATAAACCATGTGATGGCAACGGGAATCCCGAAATATTTCAAAAACGCACCCTCAATCATGGAAAGTGGCGGTAGGTCTGCAAACAAAATAATGATAAATTCCGTCAGCACAAACCATGTAATCTGGGTAAAGGTCACAGGGAATGGCAGGTTGACATCATTGATGGCATACAGAACCTTTTCCACGTTCCAGATACTTGTATAACTTCGGATTTTCTTCACTTGTAAATGCTCCTTTCTTCATTTTCATAAGAACAGGGACAGCCGGATTTCCCAGACTGCCCCCAAGAGAAAAGCTGACAGTAGCACCAGTGGCGGTGCTGATCTGCCAGCCCTTAACGCAGTACCTCACAGATACCAGCGTTCGTTGCAATAAATGTCCCCTCTATATCGAGGTCACGCCCGTAGGCTTCGTAGTCGATATAGTTCTGTAAGTGGGACGGGATTTCTCCGAGTGCCTGTACTTCATCAATCAGATAGTAGGCTACATCGGTCATCGTTTCACAGCCGGAATACAGAATGATGTCGTCTTTATGCTCCACCAATTCTTCCAGACTTCCATAATAGGATACGAAACTGTCCAAGTCGTCCAGCAGGTAATCTGGTAATTCTTCCAACTGCTCATAGATACGGTTCAGTTCTTCGATGGAAGTGTATTCGCTAATCTCCATCGGGAAGTTGTCAGTATCATGGATTGCGTATTCTTCGTACTCTGCATTTAAGCCGATACGTTCTGCAATCACTTCTTCGTCCAACGGAAAAGAGAACCAGTCCCCGACCAGTTCTCCCTCATTGTACTTGCCAAGATTGGCTATATAGACTTGCATATCATCAATCATAAACGGTCACTTCCTTTCACTCATTGTATTCATAAAATCTGCCATGCACACACAGGAAATGTTCTGATGTTTCTTCCATATCTGAACAGTTCCGATGGTATGTAATATTGCAAAGTCCGGCTTCCAGCTCTTGCAGGTTTGAAAACCATTCTCTTTGAATTACAGGTATATCTTCGGGTGGAATTTCACTCTCCGAAATCGCAAGGCAGATATTGTTTAACAGGTCAAGGTCTGTATCTTGCAGGATTTCAAAAGGGAAATCATAATCACTGATAAGATAACGGTCACTGTCCGGCGGTAAGCCAATGGATTGTTTTAATGCTTCTATGTTGCAGGGAAGTGTAAACCATGCACAGCCTGTATCCTTTTCCTGTTCATCAAGGTTGATAACAAATACTTTCATTTCTGCCATAAGCAATACCACCTGTCAAAGTTTGAACATACCGTTGTTGCAGAGAGCATAACGCCCTTTTTCTTCCAGCTCATGGGCGTAGGCTTCCAGATTAAAGTATTTCTTTCCCTTTTCGGAGAGAGCAGAAAATTCAATGTTATGCTCCAAGCGGTAACGGGCAACGTCCATGATGTTGTGGCACTCTGGATAAAACAGAAATTCTTCCGACTTCTGCAATAAATCCTCAACACCGCCACAATACGGAATCAACTCTTTATAAGCCTGCTGAACCTCTGGCGATAAATCCGTGTAAGCAAAGTACAGCTTGTTTAACCGTCTGACAGATGTTGTCCTTACAATGTCGCCAGCCAAGGGGAGCTTCATATCAATGATTTGATAGTCTTTACTGTCAGCTTCCACGCCGAGCAGGTCACGGAACAACTCATAATCAATGGGTAAATCAAACCAGCGAGAGGTTTTATCCTCTGCTGATTTGGTTGTTTCAATCAATACGCTACATTCTTCCATAGGATTTACGCTCCAATAATCTTATTGAATAACTGTAACAATACGTCTTTTACGCCAGACGCATTGAATACAAGACCAACGGCTACTAAGGCAACTACCAAGAATCCGATAAGTTTGGAAAACTCACGCTTGAATCCCAAGTAGATACCGATAACAACAATCGCCATCAGCACAAGGCTCTGTGCGTTGCTTAAAAACCAGTTATAAAGGTTCTGCCCAAAATTCATACTTTCTTTTCTCCTTTCAGTTCCATCATTTTTCGGTCAGACTGTCTGCCAGCCTGTAAAATACACATGGCAATCACGCCAACTGTTCCACCTAAAGAGAAGAACAGGAAGTCAAATAATAATCGTTGCATTTTTCAATTCTCCTTTTCTAAAATCACATCTTCGGTTGATGTGGTCTGTTGTTCGATTATCTTGTAGTGCTTTTCCGTCAGTTTCGTGGATTTACGGATTTCTTTCAGATAATCAATCCCTGTTTTCGCTGTGATTGTTTCCAGCATTTTGAGTGTCGGGTCAACCTGCCGTTGAATCCAGCGTAGGGTTCTGTCCAGTGTGTAGGGTTCGGGTTTGGTCGTGAGCTTTAACGGCTCTCTGTTTTCCCCGATGAACCACGCCCAGCGGACAGATAATTTCCAGTCGCTCCGTTTCTTGTCTGCTTCCTTATCCACAAAGCGTACATAACGGTTGATAATAGAAAATGCCGTCCGTTCAGCGTCATAGTAAGTCAGCAGGTCACGGACAGCATAATAAGCACGTTCATTTTTTAACCGTATTTCAAATCTGTTTTTTATCGGTGCTTCCTCAATGGGAATCCCAAGTTTGATGTACTGCTCATAGCTTTTTTCATAAACACAGAAGTACACCTCACTTTTCAATGAGCCGATATAAAGCGTATACCCCATACCAGCCTTGTCCTGTTCCTCATGCCTGACCAGTTCGCCGGAAGCATAGGACTTAAAGGAACGGAACACCGATACACATTCCTCATTCCGGCATTTTTCGGTCAGTTCTGGAATATCTAACATTCCCGTATGGTCATTGATGGCAAGGTCAAGACGTTTCATCACACCGCCGTCCACCATAGCGTCCATAAGGAAGTCATACCAGCTCCGTTCCTGTGCCAGCAGATAACTTTCAAACTGGCGACAGCCTTTTCCTTTCAGTTCCAGCAGGACACCTTTTTCTTCATCGGGAGAAGTATATACGAAAATATCTCCGATATAGTAGTGTTCCGTGTAGCTGTAATGCCCGAAGTCCTCATGTATCATGCACTGGATATTGAGCTGTAAGATGTCCTTAATGATGTGTCCAATATCCAGTGTCGGAAACCGTATCCTCACATAATCAAACAGCATGGTAAGCGGTGCTTCTGGATTGAATTTTTCCAGAGCTTCCAAAAATTTCACTTTCATTTCTTCTGTGACCGCCACCTTGCCGGATTCGATACGGCTTAAATGTTCACGGCTGATTCCAGCCATGACCGCAAGTTTCGTCTGGGATACACCGTACTGCAAACGTCTGTCTGCAAAATCCTGTATCCACTCTGTATCATTCAGTGCGATACCCCCTTTACGAAAAAACTGTGACATTTTTTATCCGATGTCACAGCAGTAAAAAAGCTACCAAACGCTTGATTTCAGCCAAGAATCGGTAACTTTTGTGTATGTTTCCTTGTGATTTGTGCCCCTCTGTTAGATACCGAGGGGCTTAATATATGCTGGCGTGGCTACCGCCACACCAGCAAGGCTAGTCCGTACCTGTGGCTTTCGCTCCGCACGCCACCTGTCCGTCCTGCCTTATGTGTGCAAGTTTCCCAATCGTACCCAAGAAATCATAGCTTTTGGGTACAAGGGGAGTATAAAATTCCGATATGACACTTGTTCCTACATCACAGTATCCACGCCCTTTGATTTGCTTCTGGAAAAACTGCTTTTTCACATCACTTCCAAAGAGCATACCATAGCCAAGTTCACTCAGCCGACCAAGTCCCACACGGAAATTGAAATTATCTCTGATACCATCTCCGAAATATTTTGCGTCTGGACGCTGGCAAGCCACAATCAGAAAGTATCCAGCCTGTCTGCCGAGCATAACGATTTTCTTTAGCTGGCTTAACAGGGCAGTGCTTTCCTTTGTCGTCAGCATTTCCAAAAACGCCACATATTCATCAAAGATAAGGAATTGTGGAGCAAGCCCCAGATAGGCATAGTTTTCTCCTGTGCGATAGTTCGGGTGCAGTTTCATTTCTTCCGAGCGTGTGACCATGCCCTCATAAAAGGCATTGACGCAGTCAATCATATCGTCTTTCGTGTGGTAGACATTTCCCATGACTGTTCCCAAGTCTGCAAGGTCAGCGTTCTTCGGGTCAAGAATGTATAAATCCGCATTGGTTTTAAGCAGGGCTTCAATGATGGTCAGCAGAAAATAGGTCTTTCCACCGCCAGTACCACCGCAGATAAGGGCATGGGGAAGTGAATCATATTCCCACAACAGATTTTTCATTAACCGCAGACCGCCGTTTTCAGCAATCACTTCATCAATCGAAATACGGTTCGCTATCATATCATAGAGCAGGGTATATTCGATATAGCCGTCATGCAGTGTCTTGTCGGTCAGTTCACAGTACAGCCCCGATTCCAGTTTATCCTCTAAGGACAGGAACTGTTCTTGATATTTTCCCATTGTGATTTCACAGCGGATATGAAGCAATCCCTTTTCCATTTGATAATAAATCTTTGGAAACCACACGATTTTTTCTCTTGATCTGCTTTGCAGGTCAGTGAAAAAAACGCTGTCTTTGGTGTTTTCTGCTTCATACCATTTATTTTCCAGCACCATACGAGCCATCTTTTGTCTGTGTAGCAACCGCTTGATACGGTCATATCCGTAATGGTAGTAGAGAAAAGCGACCAATGCACAAACACCAATCGCTATCAGAACCGTAATGGAATTGTAGGCAGTCCAAGTAATTCCGTCATGGAGCAGGTTAAAATCTTTCCAGTCGGTAACAAGGAGCTGTCGCAGGTTCAGTAGCAGGAATACCGCAACGAACAGGAGCAACAACCAGCCGATACAGAAATGATAAACCAGTGATTTGTCACTGGCACGAATCCTGTTACCTTTATATTTTTTCCATACTTTCATATAAACTCCTTTCTTTGGACGTGAGAAAAGCAGTCAATCGTATAGACTAACTGCTCTGTGAATCTAAGTATTAAATTTAAAATTGAAAAGTACCTACCTTGTTTTTTCTTAACCTATACTGCTAATGAAAATTGCATTTTATTTAATCAGTTTTACCGCTTCGCAGAGATGGTTTAATGCAAAATCATTGGCATATTTTTCTGTAGGTAGCTCTGCATAAAGTTTTTCATATTTTTCGTTTAAATTAACAACATCTTCTTTATTTCTACAATTTTTATACTCAATCGTCCTTTCTGAAAAAAGCCTAGCTCGTTGTAATTCATAGCTGATGATAAATTCTTGATCATTATGTCCTTCAGCAATAAAATCTTTATACTGAATCCAGTGCCCCCATTCATGAAGAATAGAGAATACACAAAAAGAAACTTCATCAAACGCACATTTTGTACATATCATCTCTTTTATTCTCAAAAAACCATCTGGCATATTGGATTTACAATATTCTAATGTTTCTAAACTATCACAATTTGGCAAATACAAACCTCTTTGCTTATCTGAATTCGGCTTTAAATAAGTTACAGACGAAAAAAACTTTAAATCATACATATGAATTGGAACTGTTTCAGTTTTAATAATTTTTGATACCATATCTGCTATTTGCATTATATCTAACCCTTTCAAGATAAAAAGTAATAATTTAGGAACAACTACTTTAGTAATCCACCAAATCTGCAAATGGATTATTTAATACATTATATCAACTATTTTTTACCTATACAACGCAAATCTAAATATCTAGTTTACTTCTTCGGTGGTTGCTGTGGGGCATTGTTCTGTGGATTTCCGGCATGAGTACCTTTATTCTTCAAAACAATATCGTCTGCCTTTACATACCAATCCACATCTGCACCACGGTAATTTGCATTGGCTACCGTATCTGCCACCGGGTTGATAAGTTCCACTTCGGCGTTGTAGTCATAGTCCTTTAACGGAACAGTCGCCGGAACAGATACCTGTATCATGCGTCCCTGTGTGTTGCATTTCAAATCGTAGGTACGCTCCTTGATTTCTTCACTGACCGTTCCATCTTCATTCTGAACATGAACCTCACGGCGTAATGCGGAGAACTTCAACACTCCAAAAGTCTTTTCTTTATCAATGACGATTCCATTTGCTAATCTCATAATCTGAATACCCCCTTAGTTACTTTCTGCTGGTAACATATCGTCTGCAAGTAAGATATAATTGACAAATCCACGTTCCCCGATTTTATAGCCATCGGTAGTGATTCGTGGGTTGATAAGTTTTACTTTCTGTTCCGGCAAGAAATGTTTTTCGCCAGCTTTGGCAGGAAGTGTCACAACTACATCATCGGCTCTCTGTACATCGGAATACAGGTTGTAGCTCCTGTTAATGACAGCCATACGCCCATTGATTCTCTGCTGTTCCGTAGTGTTTTCTCCGGCAAACTCCAAGTTTCCGAATGTCTTTTCCATGTTTGGTACGACAAATCTTAATTCCATAAATAATTGACCTCTTTTCTTTCTGTTTTAGTTTCTTTCCTGCTGTACATTGTGGGGAGCTACACTCCCCACGCCCCTAGTGGACTTCACGCTCCCGTAAACCAAGTGCTTCACGGGAGCGTGAAGTTGCAAAAAAGGTGGCGACCTTGAACGTTCCACCAACCGCTACGTTACTGCCTTATAATTTCTTTCTACGGCGTTTGAAGTAAAGCATACCGCCAAGCCCCACGCAGGAAAGACCGAGCATGGCAAGATAAGCATAGATATTGGTATTGTCGCCTGTTTTTGGGCTGTCACTTGTCTTAGTAACCGTAGATGGTGTATCCGGCGTGTCGGTATCCTTTGGTGTGTCTGGGACTTCCGGCACTTCCTTGATTGTCACGGTCTGTCCATCGTCTGTGATGTCCTTATGTTCCGTCACTTTCTTTGGTTCGTCTGGATTGGTCATATCGTATAATTCCTCAAATGTGACAAGGCTCTTGCCACCAAGAGAAGAACCATCAAAGGTAAATGCAATCTCAACCGTCATTTTTTCATTGTCGGCTGTGAACTCATAATCATTGGATACTTTCTTTCCATCAATCAGAAGTTCCGCATTTTTCTCTTTTAACATCTGCCAGCCCGAAAGTTTGTATTTTGTTCCAACTTCCAGACCATCTAATGTGACTTTATCCACAATCGTTACATCTTTTCCGGCTTCGATTTCTTTCTTGCCGTTCTTGTCCGTAGCAGTAGTATGGATTTTGATGATACGTTCTGTGATAAGAACGGTCTGTCCATCATCGTTGATGTCTTTATGTTCAGCAACCTTGACAGGCTCTTTCGGATTGCTCATATCATACAATTCCTCAAAGGTAACAAGGTTCTGACCGCCAAGAGCTGAACCGTCAAAACTGTAAGTAATCTCAACCACCATTTTTTCGCTGTCAGCAGTGAAAGTGTAATCACTGTCTACACGTTTCCCGTCAATCAGAAGTTCGGCGTTTTCTTCCTTTAACATTTGCCAGCCGGAAAGTTTATATTTTCTGCCTGTTTCCAATCCATCAAGTGTGACCTTGTCCACGATCTTGATGTCTTTTCCGGCAACAATCATTTTTTCGCCTGTTTTCTTGTCGGTAGCTGTGGTATGGATTGTGATTTCTTTTTCGTATTCATCGGTCAGTGTCCCTAAATCTACAGTCACTTTATTTCTGGATACGACTACCTCAAAAGCTGGAATCAGCTTAAATCCGGCGTTGGAATCACACTTTAATTCCTCAATCACATAAGTATCATAGAGTAATGCACCTTTGCTGTCGTCTGGTTCAGATGTTCCAAACCATACACCGTCCTCACTGGATTTTCCGGCATTGGTATTGACCTTGTGGGAAGCCCAGCTTGAAGCAGTGGAGAACTGACCGTTTTTGTCAGTAACTACAATATGGGATTCTCCCGTTGTCTTGCTTGTGATTCTGAATGGAACACCTGCAAGGCGTTTGTGTGTACCTGCACCGATTTTTACACCCTCAATATCGCCACGCTTAATCTGGTTGTAGACAGAGTGAGATTTGTCAGTCAAGTCCACGATTTTTCCATCTTCCGTGATAGAAAAGTCGATTGCTTTTGCACCGTCTGCCAAGTAGCCCTCTGGTGCTTTACTTTCTTCTAATCTGTAATTTCCATAAGGAAGCAAGTCAGCAGAAGTAGAAGCAATTCCATCAATGCCTGTCTGAATCTTCTTGACAGTTTCATTCTTGTTGTATAATTTTCCCACAACCAGTACAGGACTGTCATTTAAAGAAATGATATTGAACTCTGTGTACTGTAAGGTCGCACTTCCCTGTGCTTTGGTATCCTTTGTTTCAAGGTCACGTTTCTGGATTTTTACACCGCCACGGATAACCTTGTCAGATACGGAATACTGGTTGCTTCCAGAAAGTACGGCAAGTTCGCCATCTTCGGAAATCTGTGTAAGGTACGTTCCCTTAATCTGTTCGGAACTTCCCTCAGCCTGCATATATGCACCATCTAATAAGTAGCCGTTTGGTGCTTTTGTTTCTGTGACAGTGAGTGTACCAAGTGGCAATACATTTTTACCGTCCTGTGTATAGAAGCTGTCGCCGGATACTTTGTAGCTGTCGGCAAGTCTGGATACATAATGGATAGTTCCGTCACTGTCTTTTTCGGCAACGGTTTTGGTTGTCCATGTACGGGTAGCTTTTGCAGGTAGATTATCTGCATTGTAGTATCCGTCATAATAGCTCCATGTGAACTCTGCACCCTCTAAAGAAGCAGTTCCCTGTGGAGTGGATTTTCCTGTTTCCATGTCGATTTTGAATAAATCAATCAAAGTTTCTGTGACCTTTGGAGTGTCAGCAACAGTCAATGTCGCTGTTTTTCCAACTTTCACATTTAAGGCATGGACTGTAGAATCCAGCTTGTAACCCTTTGGAGCAGAAAGCTCTTTGATGTAAACTGTTCCGGCTTTTACCTCAACTTCTTTGGTATCACCGTTTCCATCGGCAGTAAGTGTGGCAAGCTGGCTGTTACAGCTCTTATCAGAATAGACACCAAATGTCGCACCCTCAAAGGAATAGCTGGCGTTACCATCTGTGACCGTTGGATTGGAAGAAGTCTTTTTGACTTTTGCATTTCCCACATTTAACTTCGCCCAGAACTGTCCGATGTCCTGTCCTTCGCCAGTGTAGATGTAACCGCCACATTCATAGCGTCCCTTATTTGCTTTTACAAATGCTTTCGCACCAGCGTACACTTCATTCTGTACCGCCTGTGAGATTTCATTATAGGAAGCTCTAACGTTGTCGCACTGCCAGCCGAGCTGTTCACTCAATCTCTGCCAGACAACACATTGTTCCAGCAAATACTTCTGGTTGTTATTCAGCCCTGTATGAGTAGCGGTATATTGCTTGACGTACTCTAAGGAAAGAGCAACGTCCGCAATCTGGTCGCTACTCATACGGGTGCTTGCGTCAGAACGTGTTTTATATCCATTCTTGAAATTGGTGTTGATGTCCACGCAGTAGGCAGTTTCGCCCTCAACTTTCATGTGTCCCTCATTGAATGTAGATTTGATAGAACCATCATTCATAACGTGTTCAATGTAGCCGACACGTTCTGCTGATTCTGTCCAGTATTGATTGCCGGAAGCATGAACCGCCGTCACTGGTAATGCTGTGAGAATGGTTGCAAAAGCAAGCGTTCCTGTCAGCAATCGCTTTACTAGCTTATTCATATTTTCTCTTTCTCCTTTCGATTTTGGGTATGAAAAAAGACGCTCATTTCTGAACGCCTAAATATCGAAAACACTGGAACTATGTAGGATAGCTTGTTTTATCTTCATATTATATTGTGTAATGTTGTTCTTACGAAGTCGCCCCAGAACAAAAAGCCCGCACTACGTATGATAATATTCTGCGTCTGGTAAAAGATCCTGAAGTCTGCGATCCAATCCGCTTCCTCCGTGAACGTGAAATTGTTCATTATCAGCGTTTCGGTGAAAGTCTGAGAATTGTTCAAGATAAACTTGACAGTAAGAACTTCTACGCATTCAATCCTGAATTCGATCGTAAGCCTTGCTGTAACTAAGTCTGCTATATCCAAAACTTGCCATCGGCAACTTTTCTTGTATACTTTGGTATCTAAAGAAGCAATCAACATGTGGCTATTGTTGATTGCTTCTTACTACTTGACTAAAAAAAGAGAATTATAAATCTTAATATTATTTTAATTCATAAATTATATTTATATAACAAAAAAACAACCAACATACCGTTGATTGCTTCTTATCTTTCATATACCTTCAAAACTGCATACAAGAAATATTT
>ERZ894183.688-NODE-688-length-24245-cov-18.510169_pt1 | contig 24245 bp, 27 predicted proteins | sample MGYA00380279_ERZ894183 | MGnify/ENA primary metagenome ERZ894183 (study PRJEB32331, sample SAMN06328422) | human gut metagenome | biome: human gut microbiome; feature: stool | host: Homo sapiens | collected 2013-06-26 ... | reverse complement strand
TCAGTATCCGCAGAAAAGCCGAAAAGTCCTCGGATGAAATTTTTTCAAAAGGAATCTGCATTTTATCACAGAACTCATGGATCATAGCTTCTGTGTCGTTTCCCATCTGTATGGCCTGTTCAAAATTCTCTTTGACCTCATCCAGTGTTGGCTGTGGGTCAGCTGTGGTCTTGTCTTTCAAATGAGCTTCCCGTATATCCCGGACAATGCTGTCCAGATCATCATGAAGGATATGGCTGTAAAAATCGTTCTCCTGTACCTGACCCAGTTCCAGCGTCCGCATATACAGATCATTTTCTCCAGGTGCGTGTTCTTTAAGAATGCTCTGCCGGGTAGCTTCCAGAATCAGATTCAGGATATGATGGCTCCGTCACCGGTAAAAAACCGCAGCCTGTTCCAGATATTGATGGACAAGCTGCCGGAGAAACACAAAGCGAAATGGTTTGCAGGAGCAGCCCTAAACAGCGGCGATCAGGCGATGGCGTCTGTCCTTTCTACGGCAATGAGCCGTCTGAATGCATTCCTGGACAGTGAGATGGAGCAGATACTCTGTTTTGACAGTACGATGGATACGGAAAGCTTCTGCACCAAAAAGTCTGCGATTTTCCTTGTGTTGCCGGAAGAGGATAATACGAAATATTTTATGGTATCCCTGTTTTTACAGCAGCTTTACAGAGAAATGCTGGTGATAGCGGATGAGCACGGGGGAAAACTACCGAACAGGGTCATGCTGTTTGCTGACGAGATTGGAACGATCCCGAAAGTAGAATCGATGGAAATGATGTTTTCCGCAGGACGTTCCCGTCGGATCAGTATGGTACCGATCATCCAGAGCTTCGCCCAGCTGGAAAAAAATTATGGAAAAGAAGGCTCCAGCATTATCATAGACAACTGTCAGGATATCCTGTTCGGTGGCTTTGCCCCTAATTCGGAAAGCGCGGAAATTCTTTCCAAAGCGCTGGGAAACAGGACAGTCCTGGGCGGGTCTGTTTCGAGAGGAAAGCATGACCCGAGTCAGAGCCTTCAGATGATGGGACGTCCCCTGATGTCCCCGGATGAATTAAAGACGCTGCCCAAAGGGAACTTCATTCTGGCAAAAACGGGATGCTGTCCGATGAGGACGCAGCTGCCGTTATTTTTAAAGTGGGGGATTCACTTTGAAGAGCCATATGAGATTCCGGAAAAAGCAGTCCGTCCAGTGTTTTATGCAGACAGGTTTGAGCTGGAAGAGGAAATGATGCTTCGGACCGGTTTCTGGAGAGAAGAGGATGAGGAAGAGGCAGACGGAGAATATGGGGAAGATCCGTTTTGGGAAGGAAAATACAGAACGCCGTTACGGACGGACTGAAAGGAGACTGTTGTGGGATATTTTCAAGAAATATATGAGGCAGAAATGCCGCACCGGTGTGTGACGGTATATATGTACCTGAAAGACCGGACAGGCAGGAAAGGAAACTGTTGGCCCGCCATCGGAACCATTGCGCGCGACTTAGGACTGTCGCGCAGCACGGTAAAGAGGGCGTTGAAGGATCTGGAGGAAAAGGGATATTTGAAGAAGGAAATCCGTCACAGGGAAAATGGGGGTTTTACTTCAAACTGCTATACCATTTTGTAATTTAAAAGGGCACACCTGGGGAAAAGTGTGCCCTGATAGTGAACCGGGGATAGGGGCAGGATGAACCGACAGGAAGGGAACAGGGGAAGAAAATGATAGGGGCAGAAGGAAAAATTATAGGTTATGATATTTTAATCTGCCTAAAAATGATAAAACAGTAACTAAAACAAATACAATTGCCTCTAAAAATAAAAAGGCCGGCATTTTAAATATGAAGAACAGGCAGGCGATTGCAATGCTTAGAATGTAAGTAATGTTTGATTTTTTTATAAAAATATCGTTTTCAGAGGATTCGACCTCGCGATCAGGGTGGTCTACGGGACCGATCAATTTAAGAAGGCCAATTGATATAAGGATCAGAAAGATAGTGATCATGGGAGAAATAGTAACGTGTTTTACAAGAAAAAGACCGGAAAACAATAGGCAACAGGATAAAATTAAGCAGGAAATATAGTGGTTTGTATGGAAACCACCGGAATAAGAGCGAAGCGGGATAAAAAAGAGAAAAAAGAGAAGGCACTCCACTTCGGCATTCAGAAATACTGCAATGATTATGCTGCAAAAAAGGCTTACAAGGACTTCAAGCAGGTATAGAAAACCATACTCGTATGCGTCAGTATTTTCTTGAGAAATAAGCCCTTTTCTTAGAATATAAGCTGTTAATTTTTTGGATAAATAGTTCATGAGAAGCCTCCTGCATTGAATGAATTATTAATACTATAATAAAATTGAAAGAGATTCAAGCGTTCCATTTGCCCTGTTTTAATTCACATAGCTGCTTGGACATATCATGTTGACGGTCGGGACTGATTGAAAATAAGAGTTCTTTGCCATTGACAGCGAGAGTAATGGAAGTTCTATCCATCCGGCGAACATAGTCGTAATTTAAAAGATAAGACTGATGGGGGCGTAGAAAGAAATGACCACTAGATTTTAGTTGTTCCTCAATTTTATTTAGTTTGCTATAAAATTCTCTTCGTTCTCCATTTCCAAGATACATATAAATGATACGACGATCACTTTCAAAATAGGCGATATCCCGAAAAGGAAAGCGGAAAAATTCTCGGTTGTATGTATATTCAAAATATGAATGCATTCTTGCAATTAAATGGCAGGCATCTAAGAAGCATTCGGATAGTTGGGAATAGTCAACAGGTTTGTCAAGAAAACGAAATACACCAACTTCAAATAGTTGTCGTAGGTATTGATCGTAGCTTGAAATATAGACTAAAAGCGTGGCAGGGTCAAGAAGGCGAAGCTGTTTTGCTACAGAGATTCCGTCTATATTAGGCATTTCAATATCCATAAAAATAATATCGTAACGGATGCCTCTGTGAAGTTCGGCTAAAAGACTGTTGCCATTAAAAAAAGTTTCTGTTTCCAGCGGCATGGAAAGCGAGGCTGTTAAGGTGTGGAGCAGCTCCTCTATGCTTCCTGTAAAAGAAATATCATCATCACATATTGCCACTCTGATCATGTTCTGTTATTCCTTTAGTAGTTTTGTCGAAAGAATTAGTCAATATAGTATTTGCCTGAATATTTTCAAGTTGCTCAAGCATATTTAGCATTGCATCTTGCATCAGTGGGTTAAGACGCTGATATCTCTGCAAAAAATCATGAAATTGCTCAAATTCATTCATTGCCTGAAGCTGACGGGTTGAATCTCTTTTATTATCTGAGAGGCAGAGGATATAATCTGTGGTTACATTAAAAAATTCAGAAATTTTTATGAGCATCTCTGACGAAATATTTCCAGTCCCGTTTTCTATGCGGCTGATTGCTTGCTGGGAGGAGTGGAGAATTTTAGCAAACTGAATTTGAGATATTCCCTGGCTTTTTCGCAATTCTTTTAAACGGTTTGCGGGCATAATGATATTCCCTTCACTAAAAAATACTGTTTCTTGTAATATTTTATCAGAATTAGACCATATTTATACCCGATTAAACGCTTATTCAAAATACATAAATAATGAGTAAAATGGAAAAGTTACAAAAAAACTAATTAAAAATGACAATATGAAAAATATGACGAAAAATCTGATATTATTCAACTAAGGAGTTAATAAGATTTTAAGAAGAATATCTTGTATGAACAGTGATAATTGGATGGTGGAGAGATGGAGGAGTTGCATTAGCTAGGTTCAAGTAGGAGTCATTGTGGAGTATATCAAGAAAATGACATATTGCACAGATTTAATTGATAGAGGAATTTAAAAATGAAAGGAGATTATTTATATTTAGAAAATTATGATTATTTTAACTAAGGGAGAAAGTATGTTACCTACATTACAAGAAAATGAGAAATATGAGATAGACAAGGCAAAAATGGATACTCTAAAGGTGGGAGATATAATTGTGTTTAAAGATAATAACAAAATTATTTGTCATAGAATATATAAAGTATTTAGGATGAAATCAGGAAATATATTTTTCCAAACTAAAGGGGATAATTGCATAGAACCGGATACAATAGTAGTTACAAAAGATATGATAATAGGAAAGCTTAGGATTAATTGAGGGTATAAATGGGAAACCATTTTACTAATAATGATGGAAATAAGGAGGTGGGAATATGGATACGATGGAAAAATCTAACAAGGAAATCTTAGATGAATTAGCAGATGAAGAAATCATTGTTGCTTATTGTTGCTGTGGAACTAGAAAAACAATAAATACATCTTCTGGTAGCTGCTGATATTAATTGGATTTTCCTAAGATTTAAAGAGATGCCAATAGGCATCTCTTTAAATCTAATAAGAAATAGGTAATTATATAATAAATGTAATTATTTATTTGAAATATACTTATAAAAATAAGAATTTTTATATATAGAAGGGAGAAGGCTGTTTCGGGCAGCAAAGTAAATTGTTATGACTAGAACAGATATTTTAGAAGAACTAAAAGAAATTTTAAGTGAAATACTTGAAGTAGAAAAAAATGAAATCAGTGATTTAGTTACAGAAGAATGTACTTTGGTTGGAGGAATAGATAATGATTTGGGAATCTCGTCAATAGACTATATAGAATTATTAGTTTCTGTTGAAGAAAAATTTAATGTTGTATTTGATTTTGAGTTACGTTTAGCAACTATTGGGGATATGATAGATGTTATATTAAAAGAAAAAAGTGAAGGAACAGGAAATTTATGAGACAAAATATATATGTTTTTAGTATTTATAAGAAGTTCTTTTTGTATGATTATAGAAAGAATATTATTATTGAGTTGTATGAAAAAACATATGATGTGTTGAATAGGTATATACAAGAAAAGGAAATGAATCAACAGGAGGAAAAATTACTTGAAAAAATTTTTGAATACCAAGATATTGTAGAAGATGAATTAGTGATAAGTGAAGAAAAAGTTGCATATTTATCATTTGCTCCAGTTTATGGATGTAATTTTAGATGCACATATTGCTTTGGAAAGTATGGTTATAATTATTCTGGTATAGAACGAAAGTTTGATGATGAAAGTTTAATGGAGATTTTGGATTATTTTTTTTACAAAATATATCCAAATATGGAACAATATAGAATTGATTTTGTCAGTGGTGGAGAACCACTTCTTGGATTCGATATTATAAAAAAAACAGTAGAATATGTGCATGAATTTTATAAAAAAACAAATAAAGAAGTTTCAGTATGGCTATGTACAAATGGCTCTCTATTGAGTGAAGAAATATGCAAATATTTAAGTGATAATAAAGTGTCAATTGGGATTAGTTTGGATGGGGTGAAAAGTAAAAATGATAATAATAGGAAGGATATATACGGAAATGGAACGTATGATTTGGTAACTAATAATATATCAAATTTGCTTAGAAATAAAAATCTTACCAAAAAGTTTAGAAATATTTGGGGATTATCGGTTGCATATGATGAAAATATTAATTTAGTAGAAATATTGAAAGAATATAATAGGATTGGAATTCCGAATGCACAGATTCGATTGGTTAGGGATGGTAAAGTTCATAATATCAAAGCAATTATTAATGCATATAGTGAGTTGACTGAATTTTTGATTAGTGAGTTTAAAAATGGAAATTTAAAGTATTTTTATATGATTTTAAATGACAATGATCAGTATGGAAAAATATTAAGGAGAATTATTCTCAATAAGGTAATTACTAAAAGATGTAACGCAGGTAGAAATAAAATTACAATTTGTCCGGATGGAACAGTCTACCCATGTGATAGTTTCGTTGGAAATGAAAAGTTTATAATGGGGAATATCTATGAAGGAAAATTGTTGTGTTCAAAAATAGAAAAGCTAGATATATTTACTATAGACAAATGTAAGGAATGTAATATTAAATTTTTATGTGGGGGTGATTGCTATTACAATTCATTTTTGAAAAATGGAGAAATTAGTAATCCGGATAAAGAATTTTGTATTATTCAAAAACATATTTTAGATAACTGTATCTATTTATGCTATTTGTTAGAAAAAACTGATAAAAAACTATTTGAAGAGTTGAGGAAAGGAACTATTTTTAGAGATGAATATTTTAAACAATATGGATAAAAAAAGTTATTTGAGAGTGAAAAGGAATGTACAGTTTTTCTATTTTGGAAAACAATGTATGGCAGACTATAAGCAAAATACGTTTTCTATTATCGACAAAATAGATACAGACATTATAAAAAATATCAATGGATTAAATACGGTTGAAGAAGTTTATTTTAAAACAAGACAAATAGATGAAGAATTAACATATTTGGAATATGAGAGACGGATTAAAAGTTTATGCTCAAAGGGAATTGTTATTGCAAGAGAAGCAAAAAAATTATGTGAAACAACTTTTTGGGGAGAGTATGGTAAATTTTACCCTAAAGATTTATTAATTGAGTTGACAAATATATGTAATTATAAGTGTCCTTTTTGCTATAAGAAAGCAATTTCTAGTGGAACATTTATATCTGATGAGATAATGAAGGAAATAGAACAGCTAGTTAAAGATAAAATCCCATATGTATTATTATCCGGAGGGGAGCCAACATTACATCCTCATTTGGAACAATATATAGAAAGTTTGTCTAAAGTTTGTACTGTTAGTATGAATACAAATGGAAGTGTATTGAGAAAAATAAGTGAGGAAACAATTTCAAAATTGGCACATATACAAATTTCATTGTATGGGATAGGAAATGAAGAATACTTTAAAAATACGGGCATTATTGATGGGTATGAAAATGTTATGTGTGGTATAAGAATGTTAAATCGACTCAAAGTAGACTATACGGTTGCCATAACCTTGAATAGAGATACAATAAATAATCTTGAACATTATGTCGAAGTGCTGTGTAGTGAAAAAGTAAAAAATGTTAATATAGGACATGTGGATTTATTTGGTAGAGAAGCAGAACGAGAAGAAAGAAGTTTGGAGTATAAAAGAGCTATAGAAGTATTACCGAATAGAATTAAGAAATTGAAGAATAAATATTATGGGAAAATGAATATTAAAATATCACATTTTGACTATGATTTAACCAATATTGATGCTGATATTTTTAAGGATTGTTTGAAATGTGGAAAAGGTGTTGAAAGTTTCGCAATTTCTCAAGATGGGATGTTAAGGGCATGCGAGTGCTTTCCGGAAGATATTTTTAATATTGGAAATATTGAAGAATTAAAATTCATTATAGATGGGAAAAAAGAGTATAGAAAATTAGAAAAGGCGATAGAAAAATTTAAAAGTCAGTGTACCGGAGGTTATCCATGCGAAGCCTTAGAACAATATTGTTTAATACATAATATATGATACTTATATGAATAATTTAGGCAAGGTTGTAGCAAGACGCATTTTATATCGCAATATCAAAATCGGTAGAAGAATTTAAGTAGGATAAAGGAGAAGAATCTTGAAAACAGATATATTCAAGGAAGAAACAAAAGAAATCATATGGTTGTCGATATTTACCAAATTGATAAACATACCATATATTCTTTTGATTTCTTATACATTATCAGAATTAACATCATTATCTATGGATGGAGATATAGCTAATATTTTACATTATGGGATATTTTTTATAGGAGCGATTGTTATATATAGTGTTTTGAATATTGGACTTCATATTAAATATCAAAAAGAGGTATTTCGACAGAAACAAAAGTGCAAGAGAAAGTTATATGAAATGTTCTTAAATAAAAAATTATCAGATTTAAATAAAATTTCATCTGGAAATGTAATAGAAAATTTTTCAGATGATTTTGAGACTTATATTAGCGCGATAGTAGAAATGAAGCCCCTTTTATGGGTATCGGTTATTATAATGATGTTACTGTCATTTTTTTTGTTTCGTATAAATGTTTTATTGATATTAATTATTTTTCTATTGGCGATGCTGCAGCTAATACCTCCTGTCATTTCAAGAAAATATATGCAAGTAAATTATGATAATTGCAGAGAGATGGAGGAAGAAATAACAAATTTTATTCTTACGGCTTTTTCAGGATTTGTTACGATTAGAATATATGACATGAAAAAGTGGTGGATGGAAAAATTAAAAAAATTGCAAAAGAAATATGAACATATTGGGAATATATCAATTTTTACAACGGAATTAGAAGGAATGATGTATGATCTGTTACACAAAATTTTAGAATATGGAACGTATTGTATTATTGGGGCAATGATATTATCTTCAATAATTTCCTTCAAGGAAGGAATCAGCGCAATTGTTTTAGCAAAATATGTATATATATATTTGAAAAATGTGGAAAGATCAATATCGCAGCTGGCAGAATGCAGAAAAGCGGAGGAGCGTTTAAAGAATAATTGTTTCGACAAGAGAGCAGAAGAAAACACAAATAGTTTTGAAGTAGATATTTCTGACTTGAGTTATTCGTATGAGGAACGGATATTTGATTATATTGACTGGAAAACAGAGGATAGTCGGAAATATATGATTATGGGAGAAAATGGTAACGGAAAAACAACATTATTGAAGTTGATAGTAGGAATGTTGGAACCACAATATGGTCAAATACGGATTGGAGGAGTAAGACCGGAAAATTTGTCAAGATCAAATTTCCCCGAAAAGATATTTTATATGGCACAGGATGATCCGGATTTTAATATGTCAGCGAGAGAACTAATAGAGTTTTTTGGGGGAAAAGAAAATAGGGCATCTATATGGAGAAGGTTGAAAGAATTTGGAATTATGGAGACAGAATTGAACAGACCGTTCAATCAGCTTTCGGGAGGGGAAAAGAAAAAGATATTTTTGTCATTGGCACTTTCGCACACGCATGAGTTGCTTTTAATGGATGAACCTACAAATCATTTGGACTTATATGGGAAAAAGGTACTGTTGAAATTATTGAAAGAATATAGGGGAACGGTTATCATTATTTCTCATGATTCACTGATAGAAGAAACTGTTGATGAAATATGGATGTTAAGGGATGGGAAGCTGCAAAAAAATGAAAAAAGATAAAAAGAAAATACTATATGATTGCATGAGAGTATATTTAGCAGCAATCATTTTTTATGCATTTAAAGAATGTGCGGTCGAAATTAGTACCATTATTGTTGGAGAGCTATTGGGAGGTGCTTCAGATACTATTTTGCAAAAAAATATTTATTTAGGAGTAGAATATCTAAAACAATTGATTCTTTGTGTATCGATTTTAATCATATTACCAAGTTGTTTGTCTTTAAGCGGAGAAATACTTATGACAAAAGCATCTTTGTGGCATGGTCGTGTTGTTTTAGAAAGATATTTTAATAAATCATATGATTCTGTGCAAAAAATTAAAAAAAGTGAGGCACAATATCGTTTGGAGGATGATCAGACAGAATTGGGAATTGTCTGGGTAAGTCTATTGATGAGGTGCATTGCGCTTCCTGTGATATTATCTTTTTTTCTATATCGATCAATTAGGATTGTTGGATGGTATACTTTGATTGTTATGTTGGTATCGATGATAAAATTGATTGTTCCATTCGGATTAAGAAAGAAATTATCTATATATGATAAGAAAAACAGAGAATTTCAATCTACAGTTAGAAATTATGAATTAGATATTGCGGAGAATTCATGTCAGATTGAAATATTGGGAATTCAAAAGTGTATTTTAAAGAAAGTAGAAAATATATATGAAAAATATTACACCAATAGTTTTATTAAAAATATAAAAATAGAGGCATTTATGGAATATCTTCTGAATGGGATGGACTTCTTTTGCCAATTTTTAATATTATTTATTGGTGCTTTTGCTGTCGCAAAAGGAGCATTAACACCGGGAAATGTAATTACAATGATTACATATTTTGGCGTATTTAATATCGTTATCGAGTATTTTAGTTTTATTATACAAAATATTCCGATTTTATGCAATATAGTAGATCGACTTTTAATTTTTTATGAGGATGAAGAAAAAAGAAATGATAGTTTAATCGGAAATATTTCGGAAATTAAATTTTATAATGTAAACTTCTCATATGATGGGACAGCGATTTTAAAAAAATTTAATATGGAAATAGGTAAGAATGAGAAGGTGGTTTTAACAGGAAGAAATGGAAGTGGAAAATCAACAATTATAAAATTGGTGCTAGGCTTATACTCATCTTATGGAGGGAAGATAAATATAAATGGGAATGAGATAAGAACTATTTCTCGAGAGGATTTAAATAAACAGATTTCATATGTTGAACAGACACCATTTTTATTTGAGGGTAATGTCAAAGAAAACATTTCTTTAGGAAATAGTAATGCTTCATTAGAGCGAGTAAGTGAGATTGCAGAAAAATTAAAAATTACTGAATTGTTGGACAAGAATGCAGAACAACTTTCGGGTGGGGAACTTCAAAAAGTGGCTGTCGCAAGAGCTTTAATGAAAAAAGATTCCGTGTTGATTCTTGACGAACCAACGAATAATTTAGATATAGAATCTGTTTTATGGATGGAAAGATTTATTAAAAATTATCAGGGGATATTAATTTTTGTATCACACGAAGAAAAATTGATTAGATTAGCGGATAAGGTAATAAAATTATAGGATACGCTCGGATAAAATTATTCTATTATCATCCCGTAATAAATTTAGGATGAAAATAAAGATTTTTACCAGAAAAGATACGGAAATAGTGGTTGATGGTATTTAGAATAAAAGCAAATAGAGAATATAATTATTTCTTAAAATTATATAGTAGAAATATAAAATTGCAGATGTAAGAAAAAATAGGGGAGGAGCAAGTAAGAAAATGAAAAGTAAAAAAGAAAAAGCAATTCCTATGTTAAGAACAATTCCAGATGATATGCAGGTTTTTTCATTATTAAATTTAGATTATAGAATTACTAAAAGAATTATTATGGAGAATTATATTAATTTCTATTCTTTTAGAGAATTAGAATATAATTATATTGTTTTAAGGTTTGAAGATTTTATGAATGTAGGAAATTTTGAAGGAATTGATCATTGTTTCATACCCATTGATATTATGAAAGAATATAGTTATGATCTTAGAATTATAAAAGAATTAATTGAAAGAGGATATTTAATAACGCTTCCAGTATCCAGGAGAGATATTCCCTTTTATACAGAAGAGCCAGAAGGAGGTCATTTGATTACAATATATGGAATAGAAAAGGAAATATTTTTATGCAAAGATTTTAAAGGACACGATTTTATAGAATTTGAAGTTTCAATTAAAGAAATGCAAAATGGACTTTTTAATTATCATAGGATGTATCCAAAAGAATCTGGGGGATTATTAGCAATGCGTTTAAATGATAATTGTGATACAAAGATTGATTATTCTAAGGTATTTTCACAGTTTTGGAAGTTGAAACAGGATTATTTCACAGATAATCATGGATTTGGAATAGGTGCATTAAATTTGGTAGCAGTTGATATAAAGGAAAGATATAAAGACTTTTTTAATCCAAATAGTTGGTATGATAATGCAAATTATATGCGAGAATCATCAAAACTTATGAATATTCGATATGATATTTTACAAGAGGAAATCAAAGGGGATAAAAATTCAGAGGGAAGGCTGATGTTGGAAAAGTTAGAAAAGGATACTGAAAAATTATTTTTTAATATAGAGAAAAAAATATATAAGGGAAAGGAGCTTACAAGGGCAGAATTTGAAAAATTTTATTATTTATTTTGGGAGTGTAAAGAAGATTTTAGAAAAATTGCAGAACTATTTTGTCGTGAAATAGAACAATATTTAAAATGATAGGGGAGAAGGTAATGAAAGAATACAAAACATATTCAGAAAAAGATACAAAGACAATTCAATGGTTAGATGAAAAATTTAAGGAGTTAATTTCGGAGTATACAATACAGGAATGGGAAATTCCGACAATGATAGATGAAGATATTTTATCTAAATGTGGATATTTTAAGACAATGCCAAATCAATTAACTCCGGTTGGGCATGTTAATTTGAATGATATGGAGATGATTTTATCAAATGGAAAAATTTCAAAAGATAATCTTTTATTTGGGAAAAAATATTTGGCTCCGGCAGCATGTTTACATATTTATCCGATACTGGAAAAAAATCCCGTTATGAATCAAATCATCACAATAAAGGGACATGCTTATAGATATGAAGAAAAAGGATTTATGGAGGGAGAGAGACAATGGGATTTCCTTATAAGGGAGTTTGTTGCAATTGGAGACCCTGAATATGTGAAGGAGTTTTTAAATACTTTCCAGAAGAAAATTTTACTGTTTACGGAAGCGTGTAGTATGCCCTGTTGTATTAAAGCAGCGAGCGATCCATTTTTCCCTACAAAAGAAAATAATCTGATGAAAATGAGACAAAAGGTGAATGGATTGAAGCATGAACTTTTATTTGACGATAGGTTAGCAATCGGTTCATTTAATTATCATGGATTTCACTTTAGCAAACCATTTCATTTTGATCAGGAAAGAAAGGTGGTTTCAGGGTGTGTAGGATTTGGAATTGATAGGTGGATTAAAGCGCTGGAAGATATAAAGAACATGGAGGAGAAAACAATATGAAAGAAGCAGATATTCTTCAAGAATTGATAACAGTGATAAAAAAGTCTATAAGTGAATTAGAAGTAGATATTATTAAAACGACAGATATTTCATCTTTGGATATAGAATCATTAGAATTTGTGCATATATTTGCAGAGATAGAGGAAACATTTAATATTGAATTTGAAATGGATGATATGGTAGACGATAAATTACTGACTGTTGAGAATTTAGCAAAAAGAGTCAGCGAATTGTTAGACAAAAATTGATAGAACATATTGGAAATTATTGATTATGTTCAAGGGAGGAAAAGAAAATGAAAAAGGAGTTAAAGATTTTTAAGCCTCTTTTAAGCGGCAGGTTACATATAACATATCCAATGATTGCCTTTATGCAACATAAAGATGGAGAGACATTTTTATACAATAGTTTTTTGAACATAGAATGCTGGAAAGAAGGATATGATTTAGGATTATGCTATACAACGCTAATAGAAAAAGAAAATTGTTATGATTTGCACCATATAAATATTCATAAAGAATATGAAGATTTTTTGGAAGAAAAGAAAATGGATTTAATATCAGCTATAATTGATGAGAATAATAAAGAAAATTATGTTTATATAGCATTTGATGATTTTTATTTACCTGATAAAATTCAGAAGCATAATCTACACATTAATATGATATATGGATATGATGATGATAAAAGAATATTTTTTTCGGTAGGATATGATGGTGAGGGTAATTATAGAAAACTTTTGATACCATTTGAAGCGGCAGAAAAAGCTTTTACTTCTTATAGAAAGGTAGAAGTATATCGACCAAATTATGATGTGGATTATACTTTTGATAAGCAATATTTTCTGTTACAGGTGCAGGATTTTCTGGCATCTGAACATAATTTTGTGACAGAAGAAGAGATGAATGAATGTTTTTTAAATAAAAAAGATTTTTTCTATGGGTTAAAAGTATATGATAGAGTGGCGGAACATTTATTACAGCATTTAGATGGAGAAAATTTAGATTTTCGAAATATTCATCAATTGTATGAATTATCATTGCTTAATATGAAAAGGATGGTATATTTAAAAGAAAATTTGAATTTTAATATACCGGATGAATTTATTGAAATGAGTTCTGAGATTTTTAAGATTTCTGAAATTATGAGAAATTTTACATTAAAAAGCCAAATTAAAAATGACAAGAGTTTAATAAAGAACGTGCTGGAATATCTTTTCCTTCATAGAGAAAAAAATGTATATTTTTATAAGCAGCTGTTGAATGTGTTTGAGTGATAAATTTTGCAATCTATTATCATTCTATATTTTTTGAATAAGTAAATTTTAATAGTTATTATTTATAATTTAAATAACCATTGAATGAAAAATAGTTTGTATAATAAACGGGATATTTACTGATTGATAAAATGTGAGAATTCCATGGATATGATAGAAGAGGTATAGAGGTGGGGAGAAAAAGTATTAAAATAAATAGAATAATATTGATACAGTCTACCAATTAGGTTATTTTCATTATATAATGTATCTTTCCTTGTAATAGAGGTAGTAGGATGTCTAAGCAGGAAAAGGAAAGAAAGAAGAGAAGAGCAAATGATAAAAGCAGCAATATGCGATGATGATAAGTTATTTACCGGGCAGCTAGAAAGGCAGCTTCACAGTGTAGCAGAAGAACTTTCAATACCATTAGAAACAGAGATTTTTTTTGATGGTGCAGGGTTTTTAGAAGAACTAAATAGAGGGACAAGATATGACATTATTTTCATGGATATTGAAATGACACAGATGGATGGTATTTCGGCGGCAAAGCAGCTTCGACATCTTGATCCAACAGTATTGCTGGTATACATTTCTGGCTATGATCAATACTTTCGGCAACTGTTTGAAGTGGGTGTTTTTCGATTTCTTGATAAGCCGGTGAATACAGAGCAGCTGTCAGAATGTTTTGTGGATGCCTGTAGGCAGATTTCTGATAGAAATGCTTGTTTTGAGTATACATGTAAACGCGGGTTTTTCAGAATCCCGTTCCGAGAGATTGCATATTTTGAAAGTGACCGAAGGGTTATACGTCTGTATCTTTGGAATGGGGAGTATAGGGAGTTTTACGGAAAATTAAACCAGATTGAAGAAGGGATGAAGGCAGGAGGGAGATTTTTTTTACGGAGTCATCAGTCATATTTGCTGAATTATGATTATGTTCGTCGGATGAATGCGACATCTGTGATACTTGCGGTAAACGGGAAAGAAATTGAATTTCCAATCAGTCCTGATCGGCAGTATGAAATGTCCAGACAGTTGTGTGAATTGAAGAAAGGAAAATGGAATATATGATGGATTCTTTTATTTTTGTTGTTTCAAAAGTTTTGTTGTCTGCGTTTTATCTGTTTACGGTTTATCAATATATGAGGATTTTTCTGGGAGAGCCGAAAAAAGGGTGGTTGAAGACTATCTTATGGAGCTCCTATTTTATTTTTCAGATAGTATATAAATTTATACAGTTTTTATCTCCACAGTTTTTTTGGGTGATTACAACGATAAGCTTAATGATTCTGGCATATTTTTCCTTTGGGGATAGTAAAAAGAAAAGTTTTCTTTTTGCAGTTATTATTAGCGTAGGATGGATGATCGCGGAAATAATTGTCATGCTATTTTTAAAATATAGCGGTATGTCGGATCGTGCTTTAAATGATGCTTGCGGATTTTTAGCAACAACTATAATGTTTTGTATTTTGCAGCTTTTAAGACAGATGGCAAGAAGCAAGGCTGTTGCGGGGAGATTCCCGACGCATAGATTTACAGCCTTGATGGTGGTGCCTTTTTTCAGTGCAATCTTGATTTATAAGTTATTCTGGATTGCAGATCGATACTCGGAATTTAGCGGGACAGTTATTATGACAGGACTTGTGCTATTAGTGATTAATTATGTGATTTTTGAAACATATGAGTGGCTGGTACAAAGTGCAGGGATTAAAGAACAGTCGCTTTTATATGAGCAACAGTTGGAACTATACCGAAGGCAGACGCAGGAACGGGAGAAAAAGATGATAGCACAGAGGAGGCTTCGTCATGATATAAAGCATCACTTGATAGCGATTTTGGGGTTGGCAAAGCATGAAAATAGTGTACGGACAGCCGGATATATAAAAACACTATTAGAGGAATGGACTTATTCTGAGCGGGAAAGCAGGATTAGTGGAAATAGTATAGTTGATTCGTTATTGGCTTATTATAGAGATCAGGCAGAGGAATATCATATTCGGTTTGAGTGTGAGGCGAAGCTGCCGGAAGAGTTGCCATTTGAAGCGGGATGTCTAACGGTTATTTTTGGAAATTTGCTGGATAATGCACTAGAAGGAAGCCGGAAGAGAGAGGATGCCTGGATATTGGTTAGGGTATCTTATGAAAAGGGTGTGCTGTTTATAAATATAAGAAATATTTGTGATCCAAAGCAATTAAAGTTTTCAGGTGGAGAATATATAACGACGAAACAGGAGCCGGAGAACCATGGTTATGGGTTGAAATCTGTGGAACAGGCTGTAGAGGCGTATAGCGGGAGTATGGAAGTGGAGTGTCGGGATAATGTTTTTGATGTGACATTAGTTCTTTTTCCAAAATCTGACATGCAGATGGGCTTTTTATGACATGAGTAGATATAGAAGCTGTAAAAGTGGTAAGATGTTCTTATAAAAATATGAGGAGGTAGGAAAGATGGAAAAACAGTTAGCCGTCCTGTTAAAAAAGGTTGCAGAAAAATCGGCAAAAGTTTGTGTTAACACAAGGTGCTCGTTTTTTTCGTATCAGCCTAAACAGCCCAAGGACCTGAAAAAAATTGTAAAATAATGATGCAGCCATCTGGTGCAGCTTGCATTGGATGGCTGTTTTCATATTTAAATCATTTTTAACAGGGGGTTGGAGTAGATTAAAAATAGAGTTTTCCCAGATACTGTGGATGAAAATTATTTGGCGTGCCTGTTCTGTTTTAAAGACATGGAGGAACTCTATGGCGAAAGCAGGCAGGCTGCCGGATTTTCGGAAGATGTATCCGGAGGCCAGTGAAGAAATCATTTCAGTTTTGAAGGAAACAGAAAGGAAGATGCAGTATCAGGAATACGATCTGAAAGCGGAGCAGGCGGTACTTGACCGGAAAACAGGGAAAGTAAGTATTCTGCCCGGAAGGGAGGATTCCCTTGACAGAATGATGGAAGCGGGGCTGTTCCCGGACAGAGGGGAACAGGATATTGAGGCGGAAATATGTAGCAGACTTCAATATGAAAAATTGCACAGAGCGATCAGACAGCTGGAAAAACGGGAACAATACCTGATTATCCAGCTGTTTTTTTGCGGACGTAGTGAGCGGGAGCTGGCAGGGGAACTTCGTGTTTCACAGAATGCCATAAATAAGCAGAGGGGGAGGATTTTGCAGAAACTGAGAAAAATTTTACAGAATTTGTCATTTTAGGGTTGTCAGAAAGCTTTCCCAACGTGGATATAAGTAGGAGGGAAAAACTCCAGATATTTTCCGGCGCGGAAACTGAACCAGCGGCGGGAGAGCGAACATTGACAAGTCCATAACCGGCAGCATAAATACGTTAGCTGTTCAGCCCGGAAGGGAAAGCATGGCGGAGGAGGCGCGGCGACCATCTGCAGGCAGGAAAGATGCCTGTCAAACAAGATGACATCAAAGATGCAGAGCGGAAACAATCCATCCCCGGTCAGCCTGTGGCGGGCTGTTTGCAATGACCTGAACAGCCTATTATGATACTTCCGTCCAGTCACAGCCCTGCACGCGGGTGCGGGAACACGCAATGAGGGCGGCTCGGGGAGAACCTCGGAGGGGCATAAAACCCATGACAGCCAGAAGCCATGGCTGGTTTATGACTGCCGCCCAAGGGCGCAGAGCGTCCGATCCCGGGATGTAGTGTCAAATAGGGATATTGAGGAAACTGTTGATGAAGAACAGGCACGGCAGTTGATATAGATAATGGCGGCGGTTTTAGCCGCCGCCGTTTCAAAGGCTGTGCAGGAAGGAGAAAGGATGATCAAGAGGGGCGATGTTTACTGGGCAGATCTGCAGCCGACAGTTGGAAGCGAACAGGGCGGGGTACGGCCTGTGATGATCTTACAAAATGATAAAGGAAATTATTTTAGTAGTACGGTCATTATTGCACCGATGACGGCCAAGACGGGGAAACATAATCTTCCAATCCATGTGACGGTGTATGCAGGAGAAGCTGGAATTGGAAGGACATCAATGGTGCTACTGGAACAGATCCGGGTGCTGGATAAAAGCAGGCTGGGCGAATACATAGGGCATTTGGAAGCTGGTAGGATGAAAGATGTGGAATATGCAATGGCGGTCAGCTTAGGGCTGTTTGATGATAGTGGGATTGAAGAGGAGTTTGGCAGGGAACAGGTGGAATATGAGCAGTTTCTACATATGTAATAGAAAGTGGTGGGAGGCACAAAAGGGATGAACAAAGGGGAAGAAAAGAAAATCCATGAAATTTTAGAATCAGGCAGTATTGGGTACGCCTATCTTTTTGATGCGAAAGCAAGAAAAACCCTGGAAAAAGTAGTGTCTCTGGAGCCGGAAAATCTGGCGGCATTGTTCAGAAAGTATGGGACAGAGATGGAGTGGATGTCTGTGACGGATATGAGGGATAGAATGGTGCTGCGTGCAGCAAGTGGAAAAATCAGTTCTTGTAAGGATGAGGAACTGCGTCGGGAGATAGAGCAGCATCTGACAGCATTGTTATCGGCAGGAGAGAAAGCGACAAAGGTGCTGGAGGTAGATAAAAAAGCGGCAGACCAATACTTTGGGGAAGAGGATCAGGCAGTGACATGGGCGGAATACGGGATGGAGATCTGGTTAAGATAATATTTTGACGGTATATGGAAGCAGCAAAAGCAGATGATTCCTCCACCCAGCGTTGAGAAAAGAAATTGGGAGGGACTTAGTTTGGAGAAAAAAGAGAGCAGGGAAGTCAGTTATAAGCTGGCTGTGAAGCTATTGGACCTGATGTTGAAAAATGGTTTTTTATTGCCGGAGGAGTATGAAAAAATTGATGCTTTAAACCGTCTAACATTTAAACCGGAACTTTCCAAAGTATATGCTGAAAGCACTAGATATCCAGCAGAAATTGTGGTATTGTGTGGTGCTAACAGGAGAGGTAATTTTAAAGAGGGTATATCTGAAGATGGAGGAAAAGGAAAGCGATGGTAAAAAAGGAAAAGAAAGTCACACGGATTGATCCGGTCCGCACCATACAGTCCCTTGAACAAACACAGGAAAAACGAGTTTGTGCATATTGCAGGATCAGCACAGATTCTGAAGATCAGAAGCATTCGCTGGAAGCTCAAGTGGCATACTACAGTCGGCTCATTGGAGAGCGAAACAACTGGATTTTTTCAGGTATCTATGCGGATGAGGACAGGAGCGGAACAAAGCTGAATGGTCGGGATGAATTTCAGAAGATGATGCAGGACTGCCGGCGGGGACAGCATGATTATATTATCACAAAATCAGTCACACGATTTGCAAGAAATACGGTAGACAGCATTCAGGCGATTCGTGAATTAAAGGCTCTTGGAATAGGCGTATATTTTGAAAAAGAACGGGTTGATACCCTTTCTGAAAAAAGTGAACAGCTTCTTACTATCTTAAGTTCCATTGCGCAAGGGGAATCAGAGAATATTTCTGCAAATGTCAGATGGTCTGTGGTACGGAGATTTCAAAATGGTACCTTTATTATCAGTGATCCTGCGTATGGATATTGTAAAGATCCAGATGGAAATCTGATCATTGAACCGAAGGAAGCGGCAGTAGTACGGAGGATTTTTGAAGCATATCTGGGGGGAATGGGTTCCTATACAATTGCTCAGAGCTTACAGAAGGAGGGAATCCCTACTAGCCGGAAGTCAAATGGATGGCAGGAGGGAACCGTCAAAGAAATTCTTAAAAATCCGGTTTACGAAGGGGATCTGCTTTTACAGAAGACTTGTACTACAGAAGGCATACCATTTAGAACGAAACGGAACCATGGAGAACTTCCCCAATATCTGATCAGGGATAACCATGAACCTATTATCAGCAGAGAAGAAGCGGAAGCAGTTCGTAAGCTCTGTACATATCGAAAGGAACAGCAGTGTGTCAAGGACTCAGAGGCATATCAGAACCGTTATGCATTTAGCAGCCGGATTCGGTGTGGGGTGTGCGGCAGCATATTCCGCAGGCAAAAATTATACATAGGAAAATCTTATGAAAAAGTCCAGTGGTGCTGCCATAAACATATTCAGGATAGGAAAGCCTGTGGTCAAAAGGCAATCCGAGAAGAAAATATTGAACGTTTGTTTACCAAGATGTGGAACCGGCTGGCAGGAAATTATGAGGAAATATTGATGCCTTTACTGGCTGGGCTTAAAGCAGTCCCAAGAGATCCAAAGCAGGAAAGGGAGATTCGGAAGTTAAATTATCAAATAGAGGAATTGAGAAAGCAGAGCTACATGTTGCGGCAGGTCCTGGTGGACGGCAACATTGGCTCTGCTGTTTTTATAGAAAGGCGGAACCAGCTGGATTCAGAATTGGAAACGCTAATCCATAGGCGGCAGCTTTTAGAGGCGGATCAGTTCTTTGAACAGGAGATCATGCAAACAGAATATCTGCTGACTGTATTTCGGAGCCGCCCAACCAGAATGGAAAATTATGAAGAAGAAGCATTTTTGATGATCATTGACCATGCAACGGTATATCCGGGGCAGAAAATCCGGTTCTGCCTGAAAAATGGATTGGAGCTGGAAGAGTCATTGGAGGAAAGGGGCGTGGAAGATGTCAGGAATTAAACGACAAAAGCGTTTTCCAATCGGATATCGAATTCAAAATGGCAGGGCGGAGATTGCTCCGGGAGAGGCAGAGTTGATACAACGTATTTTTCGGGACTATCTGGAAGGAGCCACTACTTATGGAATTGCAAAGTGGATGACAGAGCTGGGAGTGCTGAATGCAAACGGACATCCTTCATGGAGTCATGCTTCTATCGGAAATTTGCTGAAGAACCCGAGATATTGCGGGGATGAATATTATCCGCCAATTATTTCAAAGGAGTTGTTTCTGCAGGTACAGGAGAGACGGGAAAATAGAACCAGCCAGCTGGGACGCAGGTATCATCCAAACAGTCATGCAGGCAAGGGCATTTTGAATGGAAAGATCTTTTGCGGAACGTGTGGATTAGAATATCGAAAATATGCGAAGAAGCGGCAAAAGCCCGGAGAAGATAAATGGTGCTGGAAATGTTCCAAGTATCAGAATGGGAGGAAGGTATCCTGCGGAAACCGGATTCTGTCAGAGGAGCAGATAAAAAATGCAGCACTGGCAGCCATGAATCTGGTGGTGGAGCATCCGGAACTGGCACAGGAGGTTCAGAAAGAGAGCGCAGCAGTGGAAACACCCAAATACAGGAAGCTGACAAGACAGATTGAAGAACTTCTGCAGATGGAAGAGTTTTCGGCAGAAGAGATCAAAACATTGCTTTACGAGAGGGCAATGGAACAGTATCAATCTGCAGAGATAGAAAGCCGCGCTTATTATGGAAGGAAGATTGAAGAAATCCTGTGCAGAGGTGGAAAACAGGAATATTTTAATGAAAAATGCTTTCAAAAGACAGTGGAGAAAATCATGGTTTTTAAGAATGGAACCATGGATGTACATATGAAGAATGGAGTCGTAATCCAGATAAAAGAAGATGGAGGCGGGAAGCAGTGATGGAGGCAAGTATAAAAAAGAACATATCGATCATACCGGCAAAACCGGCGTATGACCGGAGCATCCGGCCGCAAATGCGAACCCTTCGGGTGGCAGCCTACTGCCGTGTCAGCACCCTGATGGAACAGCAGGAATCCAGTTATGAAGCTCAGGTACAATATTATACAGAGAAAATCAAAAGCAATCCGAACTGGAAACTGGCAGGGATTTATGCAGACGACGGAAAGAGCGCGACAAGTACCAGAAAAAGAGCGGATTTCCAGTCCATGATCGATGACTGCATGGCAGGAAAGATTGACATGGTCATTACAAAATCCATCAGCCGTTTTGCCAGAAATACCGTAGACTCCCTGACAAATATCCGGAAGCTAAAAGAAAAGAACATTGCTGTATTTTTTGAAAAAGAGGGGATTAACACGCTAGAGGGAAGCGGGGAACTGCTGATTACGATCCTGAGCAGCCAGGCACAGGAGGAAAGCCGGAATATCAGCGAAAACTGTCACTGGGGAATTGTGAGACGGTTTGAAGCAGGACAGGTTATTGTCAATCACAATAAGTTCCTTGGATATACGAAGGATAAGGACGGAAATCTGGTGGTAGTACCGGAAGAGGCGGAACTGGTGCGGAGAATATACAGGCTTTTTCTGGAGGGGAACAGCAGCTATAGGATTAAAAGAATCCTGGAATCAGAGGGGATCAGGACAGTGACCGGCAATACCGTATGGCAGGCAACCGTGATTGATAAGATGCTGACCAATGAGAAATACATGGGGGATGCCCTCCTGCAGAAGACCTATACCGTAGATTTTCTGACGAAGAAGAAGGTAGTCAATAAGGGGATTGTTCCCCAGTATTATATAGAGGATGACCATGAAGCCATCATACCAAAAGAATTATTTTACCGGGTACAGGAGGAGAAAGCCAGACGAGGAAATATTTACCGGGCAGCCATCAAGAAAAAGAGGGGAGAGGAGAAGAGTAAGTACAGCGGCAAGTATGCGCTGTCGGGTCTGATGATCTGCGCAGAATGCGGACAGCCCTACCGGAGGCAGGTGTGGTCTAAATATGGAAAGAAAAGCGCTGTGTGGAGATGTGATAACCGGTTGAAACATGGTTCCGAGCGGTGTAAAAATTCCCCAACATTAAAAGAGGAAATCCTTCATGAAGCCATCATGATGGCAATTGGCAAGGTGGTAGAGGATCAGGGCGAATTTGTGCAGGCATTCCGTGAAAACGTGATCCGGATTATCGGAAGCTATGGAAACAAAGCAAAACCGACAGAATACGATACAGAGATTCAGGAACTGGAGAAGCATCTGATGTCGCTGATTGAGGAAAGTGCCAAAGGAAACTGCGGAGAGGAAGATTTTGATCGGGAATACCGGAGAGTTACGGCGCATCTGAAGGAGTTGAGAAAGAGAAAAGAACAGTCCAAGAAGGAACAGCGTCTGGCAGAAGCCTATGACCAGAGAGCAGGAGAGGTGGACGATTATATAAAAAAAGCAGGGGTACTGAGCAGGGAATTTGATAATGATCTGGTGTGGCGGTTGATTCAGACGGTTAAGGTTATTAATCAGAATAAGATTGAGCTTCAGTTCCGGTCGGGGATCGTGATGGTGCAGAGGCTGGATAAGTGGGAAAATTAGAAATTGATATCAGGAAAGAAATACGGGAACCGCCGGGTTAAAAATATAAAATCTAAACATAAAATGAGGCAGAGCGAACCTTGCAACAGAAGTGTGTCTGTGATAAAATTTAAGTATGATAGGGAAAGTATATGCTTCTGATAAAAACAGGCAGAGAAAGGAAGCAGAGAGATGAGTAAGGATTGGGAAGAAAAGTTCAGACCGGAAGATCTGCAGAGAATCCGTGGATTTCGTCTGATGGATGATGACTTTATGTCAAAATGTTTTGAGGAAAATATCGAATGTACGGAACTGGTGCTGCAGATTGTGCTTGGCAGAGATGATTTGAAGGTGGAAAAGGTAGCAATCCAGCATCAGCTTAAAAATCTGCAGGGCAGATCAATTATTTTTGATATTTATGCGACGGATCATGCCGGAAAAAGATATAATGTAGAAATCCAGAGAGCAGATCGCGGTGCGGGAGCAAAGAGAGCCAGATATCACAGCAGTTTGATTGATGCCAATGTGACTGAGCCGGGAGAAAAGCTGGAAAATCTGGTGGAAACTTATGTAATCTTTATTACAGAGCATGATGTGCTGGGAAAGGGAAAACCGATTTATCATATTGACCGGGTAATCAAAGAAACTGGCGAGAACTTTGGCGATGAGGCACATATTTTATATGTGAATGGCGAATACCGGGATGAATCGCCCATAGGGATCCTGATGCATGATTTTTCCTGTACAAATGCGAAGGATATAAAGTATAGAACATTGGCTGAACGTGTAAGATATTTCAAGGAAGATGAGAAAGGAGTGGCTGCTATGTGTAAGGCGATGGAAGATATGCGGGATGAGGCTGCTTTGGCAGCACGGTTAGAGGAAAGACAGCAATTTGCTAAAGATTTGTTGGAGATGGGTGAATTATCCTATGAGCAGATTGCAAAACTTTCAAGATTGACAGTAGAAGAAGTCCGCATTTTAGATGTGAAAAGAGGAGTATGATTTGACGACAGGTTATGAGATAGTGATTAGCTAGGATGAGATACACAAGAGGGTTGCCAGAGGATGGTGACCCTTTTCTGCAACATGTTGATATATAATACATATGCAAATAACTTAGAGAAGAAATAAGCCTAAACTTGGTATATCTAGGGTATGAACTTATTGGGTGAGGGAATAGAAATGCAAATAAACTGGGAAAGTTTTAGTACATATAATCATGATGCAAGGGGGATTCAATTTAAGTTTGAGGACTT
>ERZ894183.681-NODE-681-length-24437-cov-16.720203_pt1 | contig 24437 bp, 29 predicted proteins | sample MGYA00380279_ERZ894183 | MGnify/ENA primary metagenome ERZ894183 (study PRJEB32331, sample SAMN06328422) | human gut metagenome | biome: human gut microbiome; feature: stool | host: Homo sapiens | collected 2013-06-26 ... | reverse complement strand
GCTGCTGTATCATTTCCAGTGAAATATGGGAGTTTATTTGCACCTGTTGCGAGCCTAGCTAACGCCGTCAATGTAGGATCCAGCGGCTGGAAGTTCCCAAGGATGTAGGACAGCGTTCCGGCCGTCATCATGTTTGCCGCAATGTCATTTGCTGACCACGCTCGTGGGACAGTTCCTTCCTGCCCACGCTGAATAGTAAAGACATCACCAGCCCGGGCAGTAACATGAACAATCTCCGTAAGAGAACCGGTTGCAGCATCAATCAGCGTCAGCTTAAAGAAACTTGTGCCTGATACCGGAGAAGGAAATAGTGCACCAGTTCCGGTATTTAGTGTCAACGATGTTGCTGAGGCGCTAATGCCAGCCGCCAGAACGCTTTGAGCATTGTTAGCAGCTAAAAGTTGAAGTGCCATTTATCCTCCGGGATTCGGGCAATAAAAAACCCGCCGAAGCGGGTTTGGTTAACGATTTTTAGTTAATTACGAATTCTGCTTTAGCGCCGCGGAAGGAGATAGTTTTGTTTCCTGCCCGCCGGCAAGCATCAGCAATGGCTTTCATGCCATATTCAATATTTGCCAGATGACTTCTCATTGCTACGATTTCAGCCTTAGGCGCTGATACGTCAAACCCTGCCGCCTCAAGAATATTGATCAAGCGAATGGCAGACGATGTTGAATTGTCGCCACAGAGCATAGGCATAGTGACGTCCAGGGCAGGTGCACACATTGACTTTCCGAATGACAGGTTGCCACTTCGAACCACCGGATTGTTGTCAATCCACCACTGGAGAGGAAGGTTTACGTCAAACTTCGGTGTAGGGGGCGCCTCTTGCTTTCCAAGAAACTCGCCTTCAATCGGTACGCGCGCCGCAATAGATAGCGCTTCGGTAAACTGGTCGTCGCTGATTTCTTTGTAGCTGCAACCAAAGTGGGATTTCAGTGATGACCACATAGTGATCATTGCCTTGGCCTGACAATCTTTCGGCAGTGCTTTACCACGGGTCATTACCAGTTGTTTGATCGCCTCCTGCTGCTCGGGAGTGATTTTACCTGGTAATGCCTTTTTCGCCTTGCGTGGGTTTTTGACCTCGCCTTTAGTCCAGTATTCGTAAAGCACATCGTCGCACTCCTCCTGATAGCGAATGACGTTATCGCGAATTCCTGGCCGTACTTTGTTAGGGCTGATGGTTTGGAGCCAGCCATTCAGTTTGCGTAACGCAAGGCAAAGCATGGTTTGTTTACCCCCTTTCGTAGGGATCATGATTTCCATGACCCCTTTAGCAAACCGTGATTTCAGCTTATCGACCTGACCTTGATAGGTTAATCCCATGCCATCAATAATTGGGCGCATTGGGGTATAAGCCTCACCGTTGTGCTCTACCACGAAAAGAGAATTTCCATAGAAAGGCACGTTGATTGTACGATCTGCAATTGCTAAACTATTCATTGTTAGTTCCTTGGTAGTTACTGACAAATTTGAAGCCCTGACTGTTGCTGCAGTTGGGGCTTCGTCGTTTCTATGCCTTAATAAATCCATCTTCTTTCAAGCTCCTTTCTATACGTTTAATCACCTCACTGTTTACCGAGCGCCCCTCTTCTTTTGCTGCTTTCTTCAGGATTTCCTTCAGTGCATCAGGGAACCGAATGCCTGTTGGCGGGATGTTTCTTGCGTTGTGCATATCATTCTCCTACTCAAAAAAACTACATTATGTAGATTTATAATTACAGCATGTGTCTATTGCGTCAAGCACTTTTCGACTACATTATGTAGATTGTTGATTCTGAGGATGTAGCATGAAAGGTGCCAGCTTGATAGCCCCGCTCGGGGTGAGGATCCCTGAAGATTTAAAGGAAAAAATCCAAGCCCAAGCAAAGGAAAACGGACGGTCGACTAACGCTGAAATCGTTCAAATACTCGAAAGTTCGTTTTCAAAGCTTGATGAAGGTGAAAACAATCGTTCGAATGAAACTTCAGGCCATTATCAATACTTACTGAGTATGAAGGATGAAATTATTGAGGCACAAAAGGAAACTATATCTCACATGGAAAACACTATAAATAGCCTCAGCGAGCACATTAACATTCTGAAAGATCATGTTGAGTTTTTGAAGAATAAGTACAAATAGCAAAAAGCCCACTGAAGTGGGCTTTGCGATTTACTACCATTGTTTTTTTAAATCGTCTTCTGTCATTTTTAATCTAAAAATATCTTTATATTTTTTTATGTAAACTTCAGGGGATGCCCTGCACTTCATTTGAAAGTTTTTATCAAAATACTCCGTATTTCTTTTTATTCCTTCAACGGCGTCATTTTTTATCAACTCTTTAACAATCATTCTGTATTCATCATGTGGGATAAGTAATATGTCACCAATCATATGGTCTCCTGAATACTGACCACTTACAGCATCATTTGCTGCATTGATGATAAGCAAGGATGATGCAAAGCACATATTGTAAATATTTAGATCCGTTGGTTTCAACCCTGATTTTTTAATTTCATTTAACATCATTGAGTATTCTTCTTGATCATTGGTTGGTAATGGAGCCGCCAACCCAACATGAACAGTTGAGAAAAAATACAAAAAACATGTTATTCCTATTTTTTTTATCATGCCCACTAACCCAGGTTATAAATGACTCGGAAGATAAGCATAACAATTCAACCAATGATAGTCACGCTCACGGGTTGGTAAAATGGCATATGCAGCAGGCCGCTATCAAAGGCCTGCTTGAATAACGATGCATATTCATAGTCCGTGTTTTTTATCAAGACGCTTTTGTTTTGATTAAAAGCCTGTGAGTTATAAGTGAAGTGATTAAACATGGAGGCGTCTGTTAACCTCCTTAATCCCTTAATTATTGAGATGCTTGCCCCTGAACTTGAGAGCAAGACCGAGATACTCCACCTCTGATCGTTAACAACGTCTACGCCATCGATGCCAGTCAGGAACCGCATAATTCGACGCTTCAGCCATGGGATGGTGAAGTAGTATCCATCGCCTTTGTAGAAATTCCATGTCATTATGCGCTTGAAAAGGTCATCGGAAACGACAACCTGCTCCGATTGATTGACGACCTTTCTTCCGTTGAATGGAAGCTGGTTAAACAGAACGGCGTTGTACGGGCCGAACACGCTTCGTTTTCCACTGACAAGAACTGGCGGCTTAACGCCATAAATTCCCCGGGCTATCCATTTTAGCTGATCTCCAGCATTGTACCCGCCGACAAAGATCGGCAGGTTGGCATTAATCATCCATGAATAAATTTCCTGAGCCATGGTGTTATACGCAGTGACGAATGCCTGGAGATCATCGTCGTCGTTATACTGTGTATACAGGTATGATTTAATGATATCTGCCAGCATGTTATATCCCGTCGACAATTACCCCATTTGAGGCCATGTACCAGTAGCTATAAGGATCACCACTGATTATATTCGTCCCGGCATCAACACCTGTGATAACGCCGTTCACAGTCACAATGACATTCAGGGTTGAGATCAGGCTCATATCCAGAGTGCTATTTATGGACTGAAGGAATACATCCTTAACGTTGTTGATGTTCATCGGGTTACCAGCAAATATCCCATTCACATAGTTGATCACCGGCTGTGACACCAGTGAGGCGATTGTGGCATCAGTCAGATAATTCGCGCTTTCTGTCGCCCATTCAAATTTGATGGTCACCAGTTGCTGGAGCGGTATAACAAAAGGGATCAGGTAGTTATCAGGCCAGTCGTTTATTGTCACGACGTTATTTCTCAGATTGGGTGTGACGACTCCGCCCCCCATCCAGGCGCCTGAGGAAGTGGTATTAATGCCTATAGAGAAAGTGTGTGAGCTCAACACGGTAATGGTCAGGGGTACGTTATTGATGCCGCTCATTCCGGTAACGCCGGAAATGTTAATAACCTGTCCATTGCTGAATCCGTGGGTGATGTCAGTCGTGACAACTCCAGGGTTTGCATTGGTAATCCCCGTGACATTCAGGTCTGTGCCTTTAAGTCTGCTGATGTCGCCAGCTGACTTATAGATGGCCACGGCCATTTCATAGATATCGCCACCACCGCACATCACAATCCACGAGTTACCGCTCTGAACCACAGAAACCAGCCGGGCCTGAACATTGCTCAGGTCGGTTAGCTTCTGACGGATAAAGCCAGGATAACCCTGAACAGTTGACATCTGGCCTTCCCAGACGCGCTCGCGAAACTCGTAATTGGTTTCAGGTGCGCCGCCTGGCGTACCGGCAACAGGGTTGGTACAGGTCAGGGTAATGTCCGACGGCAGGCTGGTAAGGATCTGGTTTACTGAGCCCACCGGAACAGCCCAAGATCCTGTGTTCGTTGCAATGGCTGTTACCATTGAACTGACACCTGAGGAAAGGACTACTGTCGCATCGGCGATCTGGTAGGTATAGGTTCCGTCACTGACCAGAAAACCCTGGGGAATTACAAATCCAGCGGGTCCCGAGAACGTCACCGGAACGGTAGTCGACCCTTCAGTTTTTTGCGGGCTGATACCTGCCTGCTGAGCCAGGAGGTTCAGCATATACATATTCGCTTTCAGCGGGCCAACAGAGTTTATGAGGTCGACGCGGATCTGATCGGCGATCAGCAACGCGCCAACGTCGGTACCAACGATATCCTCAATCAGAGAGCCAGGGAGGTCTGTCGTGATGCCTGGTGATAATTCAGTTGCTCTTGAAACCAGATCGGCTCTAAGTTCTTCGGATGTTTTCGGAACGGGCCCGGCCGCGTCATAGCTAACGGACAAATCACTCATACGTTCACCGTTGTGATTATTTTAGAACCGGCGTTCGTAATCGCCGAAATGTTGTATACAGGCGGGTCATCACTCACAAGGGCGATCTGCAGCGATGAAAAATACTGGCTAAATTGCCGCTGAAGCTTGTCAACATAGTAGGTTGGCAGCACCTGCTGAATGACCGAGCTCTGGGATGGTATGCCGTTGTTTGCAAAAAATGGTGATTCCTGCGGCGCCAGCTTGAGGTTCTGGATCAGCGTCGTCAGATAGATAGAGTCGTTGAAGCCATTTTCATCCGGCACCACCAGCACCCACTTGCCATTTGCATCTCTCCCGTAGGTTCTCATTGCGTGATATTCCCGTTGAAAGTGGTGGTCGGAGCGCCAGTGTTTGAACCGCCATTCCCGTTTGAATGCAGATGAGAGTTCAACCAGGTCACCAGCGCCGCCCAGCCGGTATGCATAATCTCCGGGCTGGTGCTGGCGGTTGAATCCTGCAACTTACCGCTCTGTCCTGTGATGCTCCACATACCCTTAGTAAGGGTAAGAACAGTGCTGCCGACAGTCACCTTGAACTGGTCCACGGCAGCGATTGTTACGCTGTCAGGCGTTAACAGAAACGTCGTGTTACTTCCCTGGTCCCGGATGGTTATGCCCTCAGGCCCGTAGATAGTGACAACGTTACCGTCTACGGCCTCCCATTCAGTGTTGCTGATCGGCAGGTATACCAGGGCGCTAAGGTTGGCAGGAGGGGTGAGGTCGGCGATGCCACCGCCCTGCCCGCTCACACCGCCAAGATAGGTGTCCGCAGGAATAACAATCCCTTTATCTCCAGGCTGCATCGGATAGCGGATGTACTGTGGACCGAAGAGCGGGATCGTGACATTAGGGAAAACGTATGGCGTGTCATGCAGCTCGAAGGCCACCGTTACCATGTTGCCTTTCTGCTCAACAATGCTGGCAGGAAGTATCTTTCCGGCAGCCTGGAACGCCTCCTGGAATTTCTGCTCAGCGAACCTGTTCATGTTCCGGCCGAAATTTAGCTTCTGGTCAACACTCATTTTGTCTTAACCGCCTCCGCTGGGTATGCCTCAATCACCGTGATCCACGCCTCTGCTGTCGGCTGCCTGCTGTTACCCAGCAACCTCACCGACTGAACGACAAATTCGCCGTTAAACGCTGAGTCATCGCGAAACTGCGAGTAAGAGGATGCCTGAATCATCGGCCTGGCCTTTTCCGGCATCAGGATGTGATCGCCGGTCTGAAGGTCAGCGCGCATAACGCAGATGACGCTGACGACACCAAAGCTGATCCATGTTGGCTGACCGATCAGGTCATTGAATTTTATCTGGACAGGATTTTTACTCCTTTCCGTTGCACTGGTTTTCGAACCCTGATCCGGATGATTAGCGTAATCGTTATCCCACACACGGATTTCGTTGCCGTTCACCACGGCAATTTCCACACCCGTATAGCCTGGGTCTTTGATGCGGGAAAGCGAAAACGCCCGCAGGTTTTTTGCCAACTCAGTGAGGGAGCCACAGAATATTGGGCGATCGTAATTCAGGATTAGCCTGTCGCTGATGCTGATGTTCGGCCTAAACCCGCCCATCATCATGACGCATTGTGTCAGCGCAACGGAGAGTTTCTGACCCATGGACCATGGCATGGTCACCTGTAGCGGGACCATATCACCTTTGGCTGTTGTGTTAACCGGGCCAGAAACAATGATGAAGTCCAGTCGTAATTCTGTGCCCTGCCAGTTGCCGAAAACCTGAAAGATATAGCCTTCAATAGCTAGCTTTTTGTTCCCCGCACCTGCCAGTGGGAGCCCTTTTGACATGCCAACAAAGATCTGAATTTTTTTGCCATAGAGGTTCTGCCTTGCCTGCTGCATTTCTCTCGGCCCAATCCCCCATATTGTTAAATGGGTTTCACCCTGCGGGGTAGACTCTCCGAACCTGAGAATGTCAAATTCAACCATCAAGGCGCCAGGGTTGTACGCTCCATTTTTATGACTGGAGTAGTGCTGGATGACTTTATCATTGCTATCAAGAATGTTTATCTCGTAATAACGCATCAGCTTTTTACCTCAATCTGCCCGTTCTTTTCGCGCCAGATCATGGTCGTCGATGAGAAAACTCCACTTAAAAGGTTTATCCCCCCAGCAGATGTTGAACCTACGACGGCGGTATTCATGACCGTGTTGTCAGAACTATCAGTGATCAGCAGGTACCAACGCTGTGCGGCGATGTTCCACTTCATCTGACAGGTATAAACGTTCCCGTCAAGAATTGGTGAGAACGTCACGCTACGCTGCTCTCTTCCAGTAAATGGATAATTGACGGTACTCATATCCCGAACGCCCCCTGGAGTTTACCTATCAGTCCAATTACCCCCTCCGCACTACTTGCTACTGCTCCACCTAGGGCGGTATTGCCAAGAGCTGATGCCGTATTTGTCCATGATGGTGCTTTATTAGGATCCCCGGCATCTATTCTCTTAAGGAAGTTGGTAACTGCTCTGTCAGCATCAGTGGTGGTAATAAGTGGCTGCTCGAAATCCCAAAGCCAGGACCTCTGAGGCAGCGGATCATTACCGGTAGAGCTGTCCTTAACAGTTTTCAGAATGCAGTTGTTGTATATCAGTGAAGGCGTGGCCACGATGTAAGTGCCGCCCAGGTTAGCATGCGCCTGCAGCACGGCCTGAAGCGCGCTCAGTGTTACAAGTTTGGTCATGGCACCGGTATTCTCGTTCACCGGCGCGTCCATCATCAGGCTGACCCTCAACGGCTGCGCCAGAAGCGCGTTGGCCGCGACGGTCTGGTTAGCGAATGGGTATTTAGCAATGTCGTAGTCGACCATTGTCGAGCCCAGAACAGGCCGCCAGTGACAGAAATATTTATCCAGATCGGTAAGGTTGATTGCCCCACCAATCAGCCCGGTCACAAAGCTGGCGCTCTGGGTGAGCGCCACTATGGGCAGCATGCCGCCGGGGATAGCCTCCGCAACTCCATTGCAGAGGATAACCGGTGAGATTTCAAAGCCAAGCCGGTAGAGTTCGCGAGTAAATGCCATTATCCAGTCACTCCAAGCTGTGATGATGAAACGATGGCATTGCCGCCTGTGTTGTTGAATATCTGGATAACCGCGCCCTCGCTAACCCGGTTTCCGGCCCCCTCTTTCGTCGACATGGCGGAGATGAGTTTTGCCAGAATCGCAGGGTCGTTGAGGTTCAGCCTGTCGTTAGCGCCAAGCCCGGTCGTTTTAACGACGTGGCGGATATACTCCGCTGTGTCGTTCTCGTTCGACGGGGCCCATTTTTTCGCTATATCACTGACCGTATTGATGCCGCGGGTGCCATAAATTTGAAGTTGTTTCGCTGATGCCAGCACGCCCTCATCAAGCGTTGGAAATACCGCAAATTTTCCACTCTTCGTGTTGTGCGTGCCGTACCCCTCAGCCCAGCGTAGGTTGGTCGGGTTATTGAACCGGTCGGCGATCGTCCTGCCCTTCGCTGAGACATCCGCAGGGGTTGGGTCGACAGGCTTAACGTCTCCACTGGAGAAAAAGCGCTTAACCCCCTTCAACCATCCCCACACCCTCGGGTCATCTTCAGAGCCCGGCGTGTAAGTCTGCCCTGTCTTCGGATCTGTGACTTTCTTGTCGCTCAGTATTGAGGATCCGGAAGTCACATCAGATACGGAAATGTCGGTTTTACCCACAACCCAGTCGTAAACCTTCCAGATGAGAGCCCCAAGCTTTTCAATGCCAGACATGAAGCTGCCAACGTCCTTGGTGAACTCTGGCGACGCCAGGTAATTCCCGAAGCGCTCTATTCCTCCCGCCAGCCCGTCAATCCATTTACCCAACTCTGGAGATTGCAGCACAGTATCAATGGCACCAGCCAGCGCGTCAGAAAGCTTGCTAAGCTGCGGGGTTAACGGACCGAGCCCGCGCACAAACGCGTTACGGATACTCTGCCCGCTGTAATCAAGCTGGACGTTGAAATCCTGCCACTGCCGCGCCTGCTGATCGGTGATCTGCAGTAACTTCGCATCCTTCTGCGCCCGGCGTTCCATCGCATCGATTTCTTCATCGCTCATGTTTTTAAAGCGATTCAGGTCATCCAGGCTGAAAAAGTTCGTCAGCCCGTAAGCGTTAGCTCCCTGCAGGGTGCTGCCGTTTTTGACAAAAATGTCTCGCGCATTGCGAATCATCTGCGGCAGGAGTTTGGCCGGGTCCTGGTCTGGGTTGTTGATGCCCATAGCCTGGAATGTCCAGCGCTTTGACAGATCCATCTGGCTGTCACGGATAGCGCCCAGCGTTGCTGTCGGGTTACCGAGTGCCTTCTGGTAGTTAATGGCTGTGGAGTCCAGCGCGCCGATACTCGTCCCGATCCCGAGAGAGGTGAAGCGCTGTGAACCGGTTGTGGCCGCCAGGCGGTTAAGCCCGAAAAGACCGCCTACGCCCAGCACGCCGGTGAACAGGCCGACGATACCACCCCACGACAGCAGGCTTGTGGTTGCATCCCTGATGTGCCCGGCCAGCGATTTCGCATCCTTCGAGGCGTCACTCAAAAACCCCTTTGATGAACGAGTTTTCTTGTTGAAGTCTTCCTGACTTTTATTCGCACGGTCGAGGCTGTCGGTAAGCCGCTCAAGCCCGCTATTTATCGACAGAATCGCGCTTGCCCCCTCAGAAAAAGCCTTAGCCAGAAGGTCACCCTCTGTTTTTGCTTTCGCCGTCTCTTTAGTGGCATCCGTGGCGCCATGCGCCAGCACGCGCCATGCTTCAGGGAGTTCCTCTAATGCGGCCTGATATTCTTTAAACTTCTCCAGAAACGCGACAAACTTGTCGTCATTTACGTCAATATCGACAATAGACTTAGCCACCATTGAAGGAACCCCTGTCTTTTAGCGCGGAAATGATGTAACGCTGGCGGTACTGCGCCGGGCTGGCGAACTCTTCGCCGGTGATTTCCCTGATTACCCGCCAGAATCCCTCATTCGACGCCCAGTCTAGGAGGGTATATATGACGTTTCCGGCTGGGCATTCTGGGTCTGGGTATCGGTAGGCGGATTCGACGTCAGCAACGAATCGCGGAACGCCGTAACGCTCGATGATACGAGTTGCCCACCGAACATGCCGATCACTGAGCCCACCGTCGGGGCGATCAGATGGGCTTTCTGAATGGCAGAGGAAACCATAAAAAAAACCACCTCACCTTCAACTTCGCGGTATTCGTCAGGAGAGATAATTCCCTGCTTCATCGCGGCGTCGAATGATGTTGTTTTCCAGGTTCCACCGTCATTCCAGACCACAGATGTAAGGCGCTGGATCTCGTCAACGATATTTGGCCCGTGCTGCCCGTTATCAGCATTGAGCTCCTGCTCGCGCTTGAGCTTTTTACGGAGCATCATTGCGGCGACGCGCGCCGCGCCCAGACCGCCGACCTGCGAGATGAAGTTGGTAAAGAGGTTGCCCAGCAGCAGGCAGTGCTCCTCCACCACCTCATACGGGAACGGGGTTACATGCAGGTACACGATTGACCCGTCTTCCCGGGTGATGTTTGTTACCAGGTTGAGCTTTTTGTCAATTTTCACAATCAGACCCACATGTTGTCGTTAGCCAGGATGTATCCGCTGATGGTCACCACGTACCCGGCATCCATGCCGGTAAACGGCAGTTCGTTGAAGTTCACCAGATAAGCGTTAAGCACGGTGAAATTGCTCAGCGTGTTCGCGTCCGGGGTGATTACAACCTCGCCCAGTGCCGTATCGGTGGCGAAGCGGTTTTTGTAGCTGTCGCTCAGGCCTTGCGTGCGCAGCAGATGGACGGTGACGGTCACCTGCTGATATGGCGCCTGGCTGCCTACGGTGCCGGTCAGCGTCGGGATAATGTCCGTCGCCGGGCCATCAGGACGCATGCTGATGGCGTCCTTGCCAAGGTAAGAGGCGGTGATGTTCAGCGCCGGAACGTCAGTTACTGACACCGCGCCGCGTACACGATTGAGGAATCCCTGCGGTACTAATGGGTTTGCCATTTTTTACGCCCCTACAAAGTTGGTTACGTTCACGTTAAACGTGATGGATTCGAAGCCGCGGCGCGGCGTCATTACGGCGCTCAGGCCAGCGTATTTTCCAGCGGCGTAATCGGACGGATTCAGGCTGGTGTAATTCGCGAACGGCACGGCGTTAATTACCGCGTTTCCGGCATACGTGCCCTTTTCGTACTCGGTATTGAAGTCCTGCTGCGTCAGGCCGGTACCAATCACGCGCCCGAGGATCAGGCCGTAACTGATGCCGTTGCGAAGAGTCTTCAGCGCGCGGCGCTGCAGACGGTCGATACCGTTCTGCTCGTAGTACAGCGGGTTAACATTGGTGTTTGACCCGTTGATGATTTCGTTTGCCAGATCGAGTTCGAGGTTGATTGCAGTCCACGCCACTGAATACCAGTAGTTGAACGGATTGCCGTCCAGCATGTGGCCTGCCACCAGCATTTTGTTGCTCAGCCCACCTTCCGCGGCAGTGCCGACGTAGTTGATGCTGTTGTCCTGGAGCTGTTTAAGCAGCGTGCCATTGCCTTCTACCGGGTACTCGGTTACGCCGTAACCAAATCGGTACGCCATCGGTGGCACCATGTTTGACGATCCAGGGTCGTTTGCCAGCGAGGACTGGAACGGGAACGCCATGGAAAACTCACCAGCCGGGATGTTTGTCGACTCCACACCTGCAAAAACAGATTTGTTTTTGGTGGCGACCCACGCCGGATAGGTGGCAATCGTGGTGGTGACAAAGAAATAGACCAGTGACGCCGGGCTGGTATACAGACCCGTCAGGGTTTTAAAGGTCGTTTCGCCATCCCATTCGCGCGGCACCAGGTACGAGAAGAATTTCTGGTAGGTGTTGCCCAGCGAAATATCCTCATCGATGAAGTCAGCCAGTGCAGCCACAGCAGCAGCGACAGACACGTCGCCCAGCTCCAGCACGTAGACCGCGCGGGTAGTTCCCTGAGCCCAGAACGTGGTGTTCATCTCGATGATTTCGTTTGCCGCTACGGTTTTCACCGTACCCATAACTGTTGCTGTTCCTGGGTCTGTAGCCAACGGATAAGTGAAGGCGGTAGAAGTGGTCACAGTGGCGGTTACGGCGCGGTTATAAGCTGCTGGAGTAACGCCAGAGACAACCAGCGGGATAGTGTTGCCAACGTTCCAGCCATGCGCTGCCGAGAGGGTCACCGTGACCACGCCGGTTGCCCAGGTGATAGTTGAAATAGTTTTAGCCGGTGAGGTGATATCCTTCAGATCGTCTTTCGTCGTCAGGAGCTGGTACTCACCTGCAGCCAGGGTTGTTCCGCCCATGGAGATCATCGCGCCGGATTTGAGCAGCTGAGAGGGCTTCGGTGGATTGGTCACCGAGACGTTAATGTTAACAATTGCCATTTATTTATTTCTCCGGGTAAATGGACGGAATCGCTGACGTGATCAGCTTGCGCGCGACATTCCGCATGCGCTGCTGGTAATAGTTGACTTTGAACTTGATGGTTTTTCTCATGGCGATGATGTTCAGCTCGTTCTGCGTGACGCGCTCGTCCTGAACTACCGGGATATTCATCACGCCCATTTCCGCGTCATCGCCGAGCGTGTACTGCTGCACGTACCTCACGAAATCTTCAACCCCGGCATTGCGCAGGCCAGTGATGGAGATCGTCACATCCTCGGAAACCAGCTGATACTGGTTCTGCTGCTCGTCGAGGTAAAAGCTCCCGGCGATAGGCGCGGTGTTGCTGCACTTCACCGTTGCATACGGCGGTGAAAGGTTCTGCGTAGACAGCATGGCCGGAAACATTGGCATGTACTGGCTCAGCGCCAGCCATACGGGCAATGAGCTCGAAACCACAACGTCCGACAGGTCGATATCGTCGGCAGAGTTGATGATCTGCGATCGCATGTAGGGGAATATTGCCTCCCCTGTGTAGTGGTAGAGGTTGGCCGGTTCGTTCAGCCCGGTGCGACGGGAGAAGGAAAACTGGAGGCCAAAAAATTCGCCGATATACAGGACATCAGATCCGATATCGTTGAACGGGTCGATGTCCGCCTGCGCGGTAAACGTCACGACGTTCCGGTCGTAAAGCTGTTCGTCGTCCTGGATGGTTTCGGTCGTCAGGTGCAGATAACCTTTGACGTCAACCGTATCTGGCTCGCTGCTTGGGTCGTCCGACAGAACAGAAGCCTTTACCCAGAAGACGAAACCATCGAGGGGCAGCACCTTGCGGATATACTTCGTAAACGTAACCACCTGAAAGCGACTGAGGTCGTCAAGCCCCTGCGTCAGAGCCGCGTTAAGCTCTGTTTTTGCATTCTGCTGTAGTTCACTCAGGGAAGGCATTTAATACCCCGCTTACCCAGGCGCGCATTGCAGCCTGATAGTTTCCTGTATCGATAAAGGATGCCCGCGGATCGCCCTTCTTATTTTTAAAGCGCTTAGATATACCCAGCAGCGCGCGTCGGGTTGGCACACCTGACATGCCGTTCATCTCTTCGTTATCCAGAAAGGCCACGAACAGGTCGTGAACGCGTGACATGGATTCCGCAAGCGGATCCCTTAACGGCGGCGCGCCAGCCAGCATATTTTCAAGATTTGCGGCGAGGTCTTTACTCATCAGGTCGGCGATGTCGTTTCCGTACCTGTCAAAAAAGGTCTGCATAATCTGGTATTTTTCTTCCAGATATTCAGCAACATCCCCTGTCGTGGTGTTCTCATCTTCGTAGGGAAGGTCGATAACACCAAGATGAAAGGTGATCATGACAGCCCCCACAAACTACCGAACTGCTGGGCAATCATCAGATAGCGGCGTCCCCAAGGGTCCTGCAACATTTGCAGATCGGCCAGAGACAAATCTTTGAAGAAGTCAGGCACCAGACGCTGCGCGCTGGTTGAGTTATCCCCGGCCCCCGTTATCACGCCAGCCTTGAAATTGTTAAGGCCATACTCTTTCCTGAACTCGGCGAATACCGATTCCGTGCCATAGTTGACCAGGAATGACGCGCCCAGGTTGTACACGGCAACGGTGTACAGATTCGGCGTGACGCACGCGATATCAGGGTTTACCCACTCAACCGCGCCGCCATACGCCAGGGTGAAAGACGGCGAGTCGTCGGGAACCTGCGCGGCGGTAACGCCCATGTCAGTTCGAACGAATTCGATGAATCCCGACAGGCTCGTTGTCATTTTTTCTTGCTCCCGGATTTTTCAGTCACGATTGTTTCGTTAACCGTTGGGGTGTCTTCGCTGTCTTCGCGGCCTTTCGCCTGCTCAGCGCTGACTTCCATTTCGCCGGAATAGCCGGTACCGCTTTCGCGCAGAGAACTATCCAGAGCCGCTACGGATGCCTGGCGGCGGCCGTGGGCGCCACGGGTCAGGTGAATATCGTTATCGCGGATTGCTTTTTCGATTACCGACGCTGATACAGGCTTGTTCAGGCTGTAGCACAAGCCGACAAACGCCTGGCTCTGGTCGATTTTCGTCGAGTCAACCAGACCGTAAACCTGGTGATGCTGCACCACTGCGTCAACTTCTTCAGTTGAGCCATCCAGCACCATCATCTGATCGCCGTGGTTAATCGGGATCTGAATAAGGCGGCCGGTCTCCAGCTTGCGATAGGCGAAAATCTGGCGCTGCTTGGTGGTGTTAGCGATATAGAGTTTCATTGGTTACCCTCGTAAAAAAGCCCCTGCTGAGTTTCCCCAGCAGAGGCTTAACCACTTCAAAGAATGGATCAGGCGCTGTACGCCATGGACAGGATGGTGATTGCTTCCGGACGAACTGCCCAGCCTGCGGTAGAACGCATTTCGGACAGAACATCAATGGCACCACCAGCGATCGGCGTCGGAATCTCGCGCGGCGCGGCCATGTCGGTAAACATAAGCGCGTTCGCGGCAAGAGACGGGGTCAACTTGGCGAATTCGTTGGTGTTCACAGTCGAGTTGACCATCGGCACTTCGACCTCAGGGATGGTGATCACCACCGCGTCGGTACCGCCAGCGCCAGCGCCGATCAGGGTATCGTCATACACCCAGTCAACCTGGACGTTTGCACCTTTCAGCACTTCTTTCACTGTGCCGCCGACGGTGTCAGTACCACCACCAGGACGCTGGTAAGAAGTCAGCTGAACGATCTGCTGAATCTCCATGGCACCGAGGACGCGCTGCGGCCCCAGGATAACGACGCGCTGCTGGCGGCCCAGTTGCATGGTGCGGGTCAGTGCGGCCTGTACGTGGCCCAGCAGATATACCGCCATCTGGCCGTGGTCATAGGTCAGCACGGTGGTGTTACCGTTGCTGTCCGGAGGCAGGGACTCGGTCGTCGCGCCAGCGGTGTTCAGCAGGCCTTCACCGCCAGCAGGGTTCATGCCGTACAGCAGAGCAGAGCGCAGCTGCTGGAAAATACCCTGACGCATGCCAAGGCGCTGAGCTTCCGGCAGTGCAAAGTTCCAGTTACCGGCAGCGGCCATGTCATGGTGATCGTAGATACCACGGCAGCGGAACAGATAGGTTGGGGTTGAAATCATCTTCGCATCCAGCGCCACGCTCGGCAGCTGGTTACCGTTTCCGGACTGGCTGGAAGTGGTCTGGGTGCGAATGTCCAGGCGGCGCATATAGACGTACTGATCGCCTACGCCGAGACGGACTTGCGGGTTACCGCTGGCGATGGTTTCAAACGCACCTGATGCCTGCTGGTAACCAATGATCATCTCCGGCGCGATGTACGACGGATTGACGATGGTGTAGCTGGGGGTAATTGCAGCCATTTAATTCAGCTCCCGATTAAAGTAAGACCAGCGCGCAGCTGTCGGTGTTGTTCCAGGTCAGGAAACCCGTCGCGCTGTCATAGCTGACAGTCTTGGAGTTGCCTGATTCGATGGCGAGCACTTTTACCGGCAGCGTGATGTCGGAAAGCGTAACTGCGCCGATGGTGCCCTGCATTGTTGCAGCGCCGCCTGGTGCAGTTGCCGGGGCATAGGTGAAGGTCGTTGTGTTCACGACTGAAAGCACGACCACAGTACCGTTGTACGCAGCAGGAGCGACGCCGCTGATTTTCACGTACTGACCAGCAGTCAGGCCATGAGCTGAAACGGTTACCGCTGTCGCCACACCATTGGCATAGGTCACTGCAGTTGTCGCAATATCAGAACCGGCGAAACCGGCCGCCGCCGCGGTGGTGATCTGGTTGTTCACAAAATCCCAGGCCAGCGGCGTTTTCACCGACGCGCCGGAAGTGCCCAGCGCAACAACCTGTGCAGAGGCTTTCAGCGGCACGCGCATGTTGGAGCCCAGGCGGTAGTACGAAACGCTCATGCCGGATGCGTACAGCGGTACCGGAGACTGAGGAGTGGTCAGGCCATTGTGAGCCTGATTGAAGACGGTGAAGCCTTCCAGCTCGGCAACAGACACAGCGCGACGGATGTATGAACCGCGCGGGCTTGAGCTGGTACCAGGCAGAAGTTCAGCAACCGGCAGACCGCCCCAAAGTGGTTTGGTTTCCGTTGCCGCCACGGTGCCCGCCGCCAGATTGAAGCGGTTAGCCGGGTCATCCAGCGCCACGCCCTGAATATAACCGTCGGACTGCACACCGAAGGAGCCCAGCGCATTCGTGGTTGCCATCGGGTTAAGAGATAAGTTAGCCATGCTTGAGAGCTCCCGTTAAGCCTGGTTGTTGAAACTGGTGACCTGACGTTTGCCTGACTGGAACGGAGCCCAGGTGGCAGCAGGATCGCCTTCGAAGGTGCTGATCTGGCGACCGGTCGCATCAGCGCGTTTAATTTCGCGCAGCATGCCAGGGCCAACAGACAGGCTTGCCGATTTCTGCGCGTCGGCGTAGATCGTCTTCTCGGCTACGCTCAGCAGGGCTGAGTCAGCGATGGAGGACAGGTCGACGGATTTGAAGTCAGGCGAATGCTCCTGAAGCTGGATCATCAGGCGGCGGCGATATGCCAGCGGCTTTTCACCAGACAGCGGTACCGGCGCGCGCTTGCCGAAGCATGAGAACACGCTATCAGCCTTCACCTGTGCATCGGCGACTTCGTTGCGCTCTTCATCGCTCAACTCGGTTGGGATGCGGGAGCGCAGGTCGGCGATCTCCTGGCGCAGCTGAGAGTCAGCTTTTTCTTTCGCCATACATTCGGCCTCTTCGGCGTCGGCCTTCTCTTTGGCTTCAGCGTCTGCTTTTTCTTTCGCGGCTTTCTCTTCCGCGTCAGCTTTGGCTTTCGCCTCTTCGGCCTCTTTTGCCTCAGCATCAGCCTTTTCTTTCTTGGCTGCTTCTTCGGCATCGGCCTTGGCTTTCAGGTCTGCTGCTTCTGAGTCAGCCTTAGCCATGCGTGCGTCAATCGCCTTATTGATTAGCGCTACGATTTTTTCCTCGTCCATCTTTTCAGCCTCGTTTGGAATGGAATCAGATTTAACACCAGTAGGGGCAAGGAGCTTGTCCCATACGCCCTGTTCACAAATTGCAACGTGGTCGAGCAATACCGGGGAACCTTCCACCAATAGAGGCTGACCGTCGATTTTGATGATTGAGTCCTGCGCTTCGCTGTACGTGACGGTTGGCGAGGTACTTAGCTGCCGTGTCGCCATAATTTCGGCGGCTTCGGCGTCGTACACTCGGCCAATAGTCCAGACCTCGCCATTATCAGCGACCCAACTGTTCGTCAGGGTGCCGATAACACGCTTCGCAAATTCATCGCTATCGAGCTTGTTTTTCTCCGGGTGCAGCCAGATAAGCGGTACACCGGCAACTCGCTGGAGAAACTCTGGGGTGAGATAGTCATCCGGGTTACGGAAGGCCATCTGTTGATCTGCAGAACGCCAGGTAACCCCTGTTCCGGTTACCCGGATGGCGAACATCCACATGTTGATAAAGAATTGCGGGCTGCTTAGCGTCCCGTCAGCGATGAGCGCGGCCACTTCGGTCTCATTGAGCGCCTGCTGCGCCAGCATCTCAGCGAATGGCTGATGAAGCGGTTTGGGCATGTCGTCAATGTGGAACCATCCGGCGGCCAGCGATTCGTCGTTAAGCTTCGCCTCGAACCTCTCCGGCACCTCAGCGCGAAACGTCAGATAATCGCCGTATACGCTGTGTGGAGTGAGCGGGCCATCGTACTGATAACCCACCTCTTCCAGCACCTCTCGGCGCGCGGCATCAATAGCCAGCTCGCCCGGCTCTACCGTTCCGCCAGGCTGGCACCACGTGCCATCATCCGAGCGCTGGATCAGGAAGACGTACTTACCCTGACGGAACATTATCCCGCTGCCAAAAATAGCCACGTTTTAATGCTCCTATGCTGCTTTCTTCATCGACTCCATGAACTTCTGCCCCTTCTGGGTCAGCATGTATTCAGGAATGCTTCGGATGTTGTAGATGTAGGTCACGTAGCACTGACAAAAAACCTCTTCGCCTGGCTGAGTGATTTCGTCGAGATAACCGGCTGGCCCGGCTTTCACGTACCCGTTTTTTTGCGCCCAGTTCCCGCGAATCAGGTAATACAGCTGATCGCGTTCCTTGTGGTCTTCCCGGAAGTCATAACCCGGACGCCGCCAGTGGCTGTGCCATATCGCTGCAATCGCGTTATTGCTGGTTGCGATCACGTTGTCGATGTTGGCTATCAGCTTATGGTTCTGGTCGATCATCACCCGGCGCGCTTCATAGTCGACCTTCTCGGCGGCCTTCTGAATGTGCGCTGCCGTCTCCCGCATCGTTCCCTGAATGCCGGTCAGCGCAATGCTGTCTGCTGAGGGAATGCTGCTGGCCCAGCCGCTAAACCGCGACAACGTGGTGTCGATGGCTTTTTTGCGGTTGAGCTGGATTAGGTCAGCGCTGGCGAGGATCCGCCTGTCGAGCTCCGTCCTCAGCTTCGGCTCAAGGTAGTTGAGCGTGAACCGGGATATGCCCTGATGGCGCTTCAGCGCGCCAGCGCGGCCCACCTGCAGGTCGTATGCCTTCGTCAGGTTGCGGGTGACCATCGCCATGTAGTCATCGGCGGTTTCGCTTTCGGCGGCCTGGCGGATAATCGCCTGCCAGCGCTCCAGCTCTTCACGGGATGAGTAGCCGTTGCGGAGAAAGAACTTCACCGCGTCTCTCACTGTTCTGGTGAAAGTGTTCATAGCATCATCCCGCCGCCAGGCTCTTCAGCTTTCGGCGGCTCTGGCGGTGGGTTTTCCTTCAGCGAGTCGTAATCGAGGTTAAGCCGCTGAGGGAAGAGGTTCTCGTTGGCGTTGGCGTTTTCACACGCCCACTCGATCAGCGTCGCACGGTTTTCCGGGTCAGCCGTGAGCTGCGGCAGCACCACTTCCAGCATGCTTACGATCGCCTTAAATCGCGTTTCATCGACCTTCACCTTCTCGCTTTCCGCCTCTTTCAGAGAGGACGGCCAGCGATATTCGAAGTTGTTTATCCAACTCGCGAAATACACGCTGTAGGTGTTTTTCAGCTCCGGGAAGTCAGCACGCAGCGACTGGAAGAACTCAATGCTCCAGGCGCGGTACTGGCACACGCGGATGAAGAACGCATAAAGCTGGTCCAGCCACTCGCGGATGTTGTCGATGTACACCGACACGGCGCGGGCATCTTCAGTGCCTTCACCGAAGCCCTGAGCGAACGTCTCAGAGTTGAGGATGATCGCCGGCATGTCTGCGGCGGCGGCCACGTTCTCGAGAATGTGCTTACGCGCAGAGTCGAGAGGCTTTTCCAGGTTGCTCAGGTCGATTGACTCGATGTTGTCGAGTTCGCCGATCTGCAGGACCTCTCCCGTCTTCCCGCGCTTAAGCATCATGCGCTTAATGCCGCTGAGCTTCTGCATCATGTTGTTGACGACGGAGCTTGGTCCCTTGATTTTCGTCACCAGCAGGCCGCCTTTCACGGCAACCATATCGTCGGTGCGCATGGTCTGGATGAAAGACTTCAGCGGATAGAGCGCGCGCTGGTACACGCTGCGGCCCGTGAAGCCGAACGCCGCCGGGTTGTACGCAAGGTAAATTGGATCCTCGTTCTGTACGACGACACAGCGCGATTTGTGATACGGCTTGCCCGCCACCCGGATTCCGTCGACTTTCTGGAAGTCCTGGGCGTTCGGGTCCTGATTCAACACGATACTGCCCGCGGTATTCAGCGGGTCAAGAATGTTAAAGCTGACGTTGTGCTTGTACAGCGTGCGGTAGTCCAGCGATTCGTTCGGCTCCTGGTTATCCACCAGCATGGCGATCGCAGATACGCCGTAAATACGGGCGATGCGCGCGGCGTTGGCGATGTGCTGGTTAGCACCCATCGCTTTCCACTCGCGCTCGAACGCGTCACGCAGGCGCTGTTCAAGCCCATAGGACTGGGCAACATGCACGGTGCGAGGCTCATTCATCGCCATTTTAATCGGTCGATCCACCATCTTCCCGCCCAGCGGGTGGTAGAGGTAAACCGTTTTGCAGGTCTGATAGCCAGCCGTAGAGCCGGGCTGGATGTCGTCGCTGTCCAGCAATGCCATCAACTCTGAGTGAGAGCAGCTGCCGATTTCGAAATCGTCTTCGTTCATTGGTTCTCTCGTCAGATTGCGTCGCCGCTGCCGAAGGCGATGATCAGCCCGTAGGTGTAATCATCGAGCAGGTCATCGGCGCGCTTATGCGCTTTCTTGTCGGCAAGGTGGAATCGGGAAACCTGCTTGTGCAGATGGTTTGCTGTTTCGCCCTTGAAGACGGCTGTCTTCTCGTAGGCGTGTCGGGATATTTTCGCCAGGCCGCGGTAGTGATAACCGGAGGCCATAATGGCGCGCTCGTCCTTTCCTTTGCTGGTCAGGGCGGATTCGATTTTGTTTACCGGCCATCCCAGGCTTTCGCCTTTCTGCAGGAGGATGCTGCCCATGCTGGCGTCTTCGATGAACACGCCGAGGCTGCCGTTGATGGCTACACACTGGCCGGAAAGCTCGTTGAGGCGGTCGAACACCGACGGCATCCACGTTTCCAGCAGAGCGCCGTCAATCTGCACCACGTCCCAGTCCAGAATCGTGAGGCGCTGAATGCCGGGCCGGGTGTCGACGGCGTAATACACCACCGCCGTGCCGTCATGCTCTGAACCACCTTTGACAGCGGTATCCATGACAGCGAAGACGGCCTGGCACATTTCAGGGTAATCGACAGGCTGATCCTGATTCTCACCCTCGAACCATTTGCGGACGTCGAACAGCGAAGCGGCGGACCAGTCGACGAACTCGGCCAGAAACTCCTGGCGGAACACGCGCGGGTCGTTGTTGGCCCTCTCCTTCTCCAGTTCTTCCGGCGGAACAAACGGGTTTGAGGATGTCGGCGCGTGATGCTCGATAAAGCCAAGGTTCTTGTCGTGGCAGATGGCGTAGAAGAAGTTCTCTTCGTCCACCCCGTCCGGCGTTGAAAATACGTAGGCCCGGCCTTTCGTCGTCAGCAGCGTTGGCTTAATCGACTTCGGCCAGATCTCCCTCAGCATCTCCGGCGACTTAGTAAATGCCGCCTCGTCTATCAGGATGATTTCGTACTCACGACCACGACCAGCCAGTTTGTTGTCGTTGGTGACCCAGAAGTCGATCTTTCCGCCGTTCTTCAGCAGCAGGCGCTTCTCCTGACGGCTGAAGCTCTTTTTCAGCGGCAGAAGGATTTCTTCCAGCTTGTCGTAGATCTCCTGGTACTGGCGATACTCGGCAGTGAAGATACCGACCCGCCCGCCCAGTTCGATGTCCATGCCCGGGCGCCGAAACTGCGACGTTGCGTAGGTCACCGCGGCGCTCGACAGCATGAAGGTTTTCCCCCAGCGTCGACCACAGCGAACCGCATTCAACTGGTGATCCCATGAGTCAGACCAGACCGTTAACTGTCCGTTGTGCAGCGTGGGCAGGTAAATGTCGGCCATGGTTTATCTTCCCGGGATAGGCAGCGAGTTATGCACGACGATCGCGTTATCCTTGTCGCCGTCTTTCAGCACATCGATTTCGAGCTCAACCTTTTCGGTCGCAGCTTCGCGGTAAGCGGCATCAACGCGCTGCTTGATAATCGCCGCTTTGGTGTACTCCAGCGACTCAATGCGCGCAGTGTTGCGATGCATAGCCTTCTGCGCCTGAGAGATAAGGTCGTGCAGATCTTTGGCCTGTTCGCTGTCGGCTATCTCCAGCTCTGTCTGCCAGCGCCCGATATTCTCTGCCGCTGTCAGGCTCGCCGCACGCAGCCAGAAAAGCTCATCATCGAGCGTGAGCATCTGGGCATCTTCGGTGATAGCGTCAGAGAGCAGCATCCGGCGGCCGTAGCCACCGTGCTTTAATGCGCTCTGGTTGCCAGGCTGGAAAGCGTTCGTCGGCGGTGCGGTGCGTGATCCGCGTATCGGTTTCGTTTCTGGAGATTTTGAGCGGGTGCCTGTGTCGGGCTGGTTTTTTTTCACCTCCCCGTTTTTACTGACCCCGCCTTTCTCCTTCTGCGAATTCGCAGATTTGTTCGCACTTTTTTTTTGCGATTTCGCACCATACGACGTTACTTTGATGTAGCGTTTCGCAGATGCGTAATTCAGTCCCTGAGCCTGGCACCAGTCTTTGGGGGAAATACCTGTTTTGGCATGCTCGGCGAGGAACTGGTCTTGCAGTGCTCCCCAGTCCGGTTTTGCCATAATACTTACCTCACGTTGACATTATCGAAGCCCCTCAGTGAAGGGCTCTTGTAATGCCCGGTCAGTCCTTAATGAACTCTTCCGTGTGAATGCCGATTTCACCAGTAAGCAGCTGAGCACTGGTTGCGTCGATGCTCACTGATGTATGAGGGTTGGCGTTTTCGTTAAGCCATTTGATTACCGGCTTCACGACGTCTTCGAAGGAGGAGCTGCGAGCCTTATTAACGTCGGATACGTGGTAGTTTTGGCACCAGTTCCAGCACGCGCGATATTCATAATCGACCGCCTCGTCATGCAACAGACAAAGCTGGTTAGGATTGATAATGTCAGGAATAAAAGGTGAGTAACCTTCCCCAATGGCCTGCTTGATATATTCAATCATGGCTTCGCGTGAGGGCGGCTTAGTCTGCTCTTCCTGAGTCCCGTCAGTTTCATCATCATATTCAAACACCGGGAAGCAACGCACACTGTCAACGAGGTGGTCACGAAAGATACGGGTTTCCAGCGAATCGGGCGCTGTAAACAACTCAATATTTACTCCGGAACCGAGGTTAATTTTCGGTTTATCTTTCGAGTACCCCTCAAACAACAGGCTTTCGACCAGATTGTGGGCGTTGATAATGCCGGGAAGCTTGCCGGAAGGCTGAAAAAGCTGCAGAAGCTGAACTTTCCAATACTTGATAACTTTCATGCTGTTTTCCTTTAGATGTGAGCCTGTCGTACAGGAACGCCGCCCGAGAGAGGTCGCCACCTTTAACGGTGCTCCTCAGGCTCACGACTGAAAGACTCTCGATGGTTTGCGTGTACGATACGCATTAAAAAGCCCCGCTATTGCGAGGCTGTTATTTGAGGCACTGCTCTTTGATATAGTCCTGTAAATATCCCACCTGCTTCGTCACTGTGACGATTCGCTCTCTGAGGGTGAAATAATCCCGTTCAGCGGAGTCAGTAAGTCGGGGGCCGGTAGCATCGCCCATGCCGCCGGTGCTGGTCGCTCCGCTCGCGGGACATCTGGCGTTGACGTGCAGCCCACACTTGCCATCGCGAACACAACGCTGCAGATCATCAAGCTGCTTTTTCGCATCATCTAAATCCTTCGTGTATTTGGCATCCAGTGCAGCGACATCACGCTGGCGGATCTGCATGTCTTTGATGGTGTCGTTTGCCAGTGACAGGCTTTGCTCAGCGTCGTCAGCGCGTTTCTTCTCTCCCTTATAGCTGGAATACGATAACCACGATGCCAGCGCCAGCAGGAGAATCACGCCTGGCACTATCAGCGACTTCAGGCTGATGTTCATGCGGGGATCTCAACGTGAGGCGCGTCGATGAATTTGGTTTCGATAGGCAGCGCCGGGTCATTCTTCCAGTTGATGCCGAAGCGGAGTTTCAGGCCCTGCTCGTCAGCTGCCTGCTTAACCGCTTTGAGAAGAGGATGGAACTCTTCAATCTTCCAGGTTGTGTTAACCGGGATGATGTCGACGGCATGACCGGTCAGGTGACGGCTGTTCATCGTCTGAGATTTACCGGTGGCGACCATCTCTTTCTGCCGGGCCTGCGTTCTCAGCCCTTCGATGACGATGAAGTCTACCGGTGTGATTTCCAGCGCCCGGCGGATCACTTTCACCAGGTCAGGATTTACGCCTTTAAGGTTGTTCTCGCTGCGCTGTGAGAATTTGAAGTTATTGGTTTGCATTCTTCATCCCCGTCAGTCGTTCCCAGAAGTACGTCAGTGCCACGGACCCCATCGCCCCGCTGATACCAGAAGTAACCAGGATCATGTAAAGGCTAAGCCCGCTTTCAACGCTGATTAGGCCACCAATAAGACCGGTAAAGCCGGACACTGCAATTTGCGCCAGCGCATTGACCCAGCTCCAGGCGGCTTTGTTCTGCTTCACGTCAATAAGGTATCGGACCAGGCCGCCCCAGCATGACAGAGCAAGGACAATCAGCCATGACACTCCGGCAATGCTTTCTTTATCTTGCATACGTTTAGCCATATCACCT